>LKMJ01000912.1_pt1 | contig 24864 bp, 30 predicted proteins | sample 643391 | NCBI WGS metagenome assembly LKMJ01 (sample SAMN04112250, study PRJNA286221) | soda lake metagenome | biome: soda lake; feature: Kulunda Steppe; material: water; isolation source: sample PL-Br10 brine of Picturesque Lake | place: Russia: Kulunda steppe | collected 2010-07 | reverse complement strand
CGCTGTCGAGGTCAGAGCCCTCGCTGTCGAGGTCAGAGCCCTCGCTGTCGAGGTCAGAGCCCTCGCTGTTGAGGTCAGAGCCCTCGCTGTCGACAAGACCGACGGTGACAGTCACGTCCTCTCCACCGTGTTCGATTGCGTTGTGAAACAGGTTCTCCAGCAACTGCTGGAGACGCGTTTCATCCGCCCGAATACGGCCGTCCGTCGAGTCTGACAGGGTTGCATCCGCAGTCCGCACGTTCTGCCAGGCCTGTTCTGTTGCTGATGAAAGCGCTACCGAGACGAACTCCGTCGTTTCGTTCCCGATGCGTGCGAGCGTCAGCAGTTCGTCGGTCAGCGTCTCTATTCGTTCGACCGAGCGCGCGACCGCCTCGAGATGGTCACTCTCACACTCGTCCATCGCGAGGTCGAGACGAAGCTGTGCGACGTTCAGCGGGTTCCGGATGTCGTGGCTGACGATACTGGCGAACTGGTCGAGACGCTCGTTTTCGTGTCGGAGCTGGTCACGTTGGGCCCTGAGCTGGTCCTGCTGTTCGAGTCTCACCAGCGCCTCGATAACGTGACCCGCGAGGATTTCTATCAGCTCCAGGTCGCGCTCGTCGAACACACCGGCGTCGTAGGCTGCCGCCTGGAACACGCCGAACTCGTCGATTGGGACCGTGACCGCTGACTGGTACTCACCGACGGGGTCTGACTCTGGATGCTCGCTCGTGTCCTCGACGAGAATCGACTCGCCGCTGAGATAGGCTTTTCCGGCGAGTCCACCCTCCTCGAGTGGCGACTCTTCGTACTCGGTCAGTTCGGAGGACGTCGCTTCGACGATGAGGTTTCCGTCCTCGACTCTATCGAAGATACACAGGTCCAGGTCGAGAATGCGTTCAGCCGCCTCTACCATCAGGTCGTACACCTCCTGCTGTGTCTCACAGCCTGCAATATCGACGCCGATATCGTGGAGCTGTGTAATCTGTTCCTGGCGGCGCTGAACCCGCTGTTCCTGCCGCTTGCGTTCAGTGATGTCAGTGGCTACCACCTGTGCAGCGACCCCCCCTTCGAACGTCATCGGGACGATTGTCCCCCGGGCGAGTCGCTTCCGTCCGTCCACATCCTGAAACTCGTACACCCTGGAGTCGACGGACGTTCGCTCCTCGAACACTGCAGCAAACCGGTCTGTCGCCTCCTCGTCTGTTGAGGGGATGAACTCCCTGATATCCTCACCGACGAGCTCCTCCGAACGCTCTGCACAGAGAGTTTCGACGGCCTGCTCGTTGACGTACCGAATTTCGAGAGTGTCCGAGATAACGAGCACCGTAACCGGTGCCTCGTCCACAAGTGTTCGGTACTCACGCTTGCGTGCCTGGACGTGCTCTCTCGCTCTGGTCGCACTGACGGCGTTCTGGATGCGGTTCACGAGCAGGTCGTACTGGTTTTCGATTCGCTCCTTCCGGAAGTAGTCGGTTGCGCCCGCACTGATTGCCTCGCTCGCCACCGCCTCGCTCCCCTTTCCGGTGAACATGATGAACGGGAGCTGGGGATACTCCTCACGCACACGCTCGAGCAGGTCGATGCCATCCATCTGCGGCAGTTTATAATCGCTGATAACACAGTCAATACTGTCAGATTGTATATACACAAGCGCCTCTTCGGCGTCGACGGCCTGGACGGTGTCGAATGAGTCGAACTCCCGGTCGATGAATTCGGTCGTCAGCTCCGTGAAGTCGGGGTCGTCGTCGACATGGAGGAGACGGATAGCATCGGTCACTACTGTCCGCGTTGGTCGTCATCAGTAAAAAAACAGTTGGGTTGTGTCAAAATAGACAGACCATACGTAGACTATCAAGAATGATTTTGCAGCGGAAGCAGCCCCCGGGAGGACAGGACCAACCATGAACGCGCTCGGCACAGCCACACTGACGGCCGTTTCGTTGTGTTTAAATACTCACGGGGGAGAGAGTGTAATAGAATCGTGTAGGGGTGTCGTTCCCCGAGTCCACACGGGTGGGCGCAAATACAAGACAGAGCTGAACACGCAAGTTTCGCGTGTCGTGGTAGCCAAGTGGCCCAAGGCGCATGGTTGCTAACCATGTGGCGTAATGCCTCCGGGGTTCGAATCCCCGCCACGACGTGCATCACAGCGACCCAACTCACACATGAGTGAAGAACAACCAGACAACGCGGGCGAGGATGGCGAGGAAGACATTCGCTACTTCGTTCGCATCGGACAAGCCGACCTCGACGGGACCAAATCGGTCGAACGGTCCCTGACAGACCTCAAGGGTATCGGACATCGTGCAGCACGAGTGATAGCTGACAAAGCAGGAGTCGACCGCACCGCTACGTTCGGCGCGCTCGACGACGACACCATCGACGAAATTGTCGACATCGTGGAAGGATTCGAAGGCGAGGTTCCCGAGTGGCTCACGAACCACCGGAACGACTTCTTCGCCGGCGAAACCACTCACGAAATCGGCAACGACTTCGAGCTGACACGACGACAGGACATCAACCGCATGAAGATGATCGACTCCTACAGGGGAGTTCGACACAAGCGCGGACAGAAGGTGCGCGGACAGCGGACCAAGTCCACCGGTCGTACCGAGGGTACAATCGGTGTCAACGTCGAAGCCATCAAGGAGGAAGCCGCAGAGGAAGCGGCTGGTGAGGAATAATGGCACTAGGAAGCAACACGAAATTCTACGAGACGCCGAACCATCCCTACCAGGACGAGCGTATCGCCGAGGAGTCAGGCCTGCTCGGGAAGTACGGCCTGAAGAACAAAGAAGAGCTCTGGAAAGCAGAATCGGAGCTGCGCCAGTTCCGCCGTGAGGCACGGAACGCACTCGGTGCCGCTGGCGGTGACGAAAGTCAAGCAGAGACCGATAACTCCGAATTCGTCGCTCGTCTCAAGCGACTTGGCATCCTCGACGAACAGGAGTCCCTGGCGGACGTGCTGTCGCTCGAAGTGACCGACATCCTGGAACGCCGCCTGCAGACGGTCGCTTACCGGAAGGGGCTGGCGAACAGCGTCGGTCAGGCGCGACAGTTCATCTCCCACGGACACATCACGGTCGACGGCGCGCGCGTTCAGCGACCGTCGTACAAGGTGTACGTCGACGAGGAGAACACCGTCGCGTTCGACGAAACGTCACCACTGAGTGACGAACTCCATCCAGAACGAGCGGAGGACCAATAACATGGCAGACGAAGATAGTATCTGGGGCATCGCCCACGTGCACGCATCGTTCAACAACACCATCATCACCATCACGGACCAGACTGGTGCCGAAACGCTGGCCAAGTCCAGCGGCGGAACCGTCGTCAAGCAAAACCGTGACGAGGCGTCGCCGTACGCCGCTATGCAGATGGCCGAGGAGGTTGCGGAGAACGTACAGAATCAGGGCGTCGAGGGTGTCCACGTTCGCGTACGCGGCCCAGGTGGCAATCAGCAGACCAACCCCGGGCCGGGTGCACAGGCGACGATTCGCGCACTCGCTCGCGCCGGCCTGGAGATTGGCCGCATCGAGGACGTGACCCCGATTCCACACGATGGTACCCGCGGTCCGAAAAACGCAGGATTCTAACCATGTCCGAGTACGAGGTCCAGTTCGTCGACCGCAGCGAACGAAGCGCCCGCTTCGTCGTCCGTCCAATTACGCCAGCGTTTGCCAACGGCATCCGCCGGGCAATGATTGCAGACGTCCCGACGTTCAGCATCGATACCGTCCGCGTCATCGAGAACTCGAGCGTGATGTTCGACGAGCAGATCGGCCTCCGACTCGGGCTGGTTCCGCTGACGACGCCGCCACGTGAGTTCGAAATCGGCGACGAAGTAACCCTCTCGCTGGACGTGTCAGGGCCGGACACCGCTTACTCCGGTGACATCGTCTCCAGCGACGACATGGTCACCGTCGCCGACCAGAACGTCCCAATCATCGACCTCAAAGACGGTCAGCGGTTGGAAGTCGAGGCCGACGCCGTGCTCGATGTCGGGCGCGAACACACCAAACATCAGGGTGGTGTGGCAGTCGGCTATCGTCACCTCCAGACCGTCGAAGTCGTCGGTGACAAAAGCGAGTTCGACGACGGTGAGCCCCACATTCTTCGGGGCGTCATCGAGGAACAGGAAGCCGAGCACGCCGAAGCGACGGACGGCACCGAACCCGAGAACGGCCAGCTCGTCGCGACGGGGTCCTTCGACAACGACCTCTCGAACCGGTATCCGGGGAAGGACGTCGTCGTCCACGACATCGAGGGTGCGTTCGTCTTCGACGTGGAGACGGACGGCTCTTTCAGCGTCGACGAACTCGTGGACCAGGCGGTCGGGTCACTCGAATCTCGTGCGACCGAGCTCAAAGAAGCAGTTCAACTATAACGATGGAACGAACCCCACACCCACAGACGCCAGCCACACGCGGAGAGCGCGGCGTGCTGGCGTCCACAGTCCACAGTCAGTCAGCGCTGGAGAGCAGCGCAGACCGACGGACCGAAAGGGGTTTGTGGGGAACACGACAACCAGTATACGCGTGCAGGGATAGCCAAGTCAGGCCAACGGCGCAGCGTTCAGGGCGCTGTCCCGTAGGGGTCCGCAGGTTCAAATCCTGCTCCCTGCATTTTTTAGGAGGTAGGTTATGAGCAAAACAAACCCGAGACTCAACAGTCTCATCGCCGACCTGAAGTCGGCTGCCCGGAACTCCGGCAGCGACGTCTGGGAAGACGTCGCCGAGCGACTGGAGAAGCCGCGGCGGACGCACGCAGAAGTCAACCTGGGCCGCATCGAGCGGTACGCACAGGAAGACGAAACAGTCGTCGTGCCGGGAAAAGTTCTCGGTAGCGGTGTCCTCAGCAAGGAGGTCACCGTCGCCGCAGTCGACTTTTCGGGCACTGCGCAGACCAAAATCGACCAGGTCGGTGAGACAATGAAACTCGAACAGATACTCGAACAGAACCCAGAGGGCTCGAACGTGCGGGTGATACGATGAGCGCCGCAGAGTTCGAAGCCGACGTCGTCGTCGACGCCCGAGACTGCATCCTTGGCCGTGTCGCCTCGCAAGTCGCCGAGAAAGCACTCGACGGCCAGCGGGTCGCCGTCGTCAACGCCGAGCGTGCAGTCATTACGGGTCGTCGTGAAGACGTCCTGGAGACGTACACGAAGCGCCAGGAGCTCGGCTCGGACCGGGGCCCGTACTATCCAAAGCGGCCAGACCGCATCTTCAAGCGGGCGGTTCGCGGCATGCTGCCGTACAAAAGCTCTCGCGGCCGACAGGCCTTCGAGAACGTTCGCATCTACGTCGGCAACCCCTACGAGGACGAGGCCGACTCGGAAGTTCTCGACGGTACGTCGCTGGATAGACTTTCGAACATCAAGTTCGTCTCACTGGGAGACGTCAGCGAAACACTCGGAGCGAACGTCACATGGTAACGAACACATCAGGCAAGAAGAAGACTGCAATCGCACGAGCGACCGTCCGCGAGGGGACCGGTAAGGTCCGAATCAATGCGCGACCGGTCGAGCTGTACGACCCGGAGTCGGCCCAGCTGAAGATGCTGGAGCCGTTTCGGGTTATCGACGACTCGCTGCGTGACGAAGTAGACATCGACGTCACCGTCGAAGGCGGCGGCGTGATGGGACAGGCCGACGCTGCGCGGACGGCAATCGCCCGCGGGCTCGTCCAGCACACGAACGACGCAGAGTTGCGCGATGCGTACATGGAGTTCGACCGGTCGCTGCTGGTCAACGACGTCCGCCAGCGTGAGTCCAAGAAATGGGGCGGACCCGGGGCTCGCGCCCGATATCAGAAATCCTACCGGTGATACACCTATGATGGTACCAGTCCGGTGTTTCACGTGCGGGAAGGTCGTCGGTGAGCACTGGGAGGAGTTCAAGCATCGCACACAGGAGGCCAGCGAACCCGAAGACCCGGCAGCAGTTCTCGACGAACTCGGTGTCGAACGACACTGCTGTCGCCGGATGCTGGTCTCGCACAAGGACCTCGTCGACATCGTCGCACCCTACCAATAATGGCGAAATCAGACAACCGCTACGAGAAGGCGCGAATCATCGGCGCTCGAGCCCTGCAGGTAGCATACGGCGCACCAGTGCTCGTCGAGACCGAGCAGACGGAGCCGATTCTCATCGCCGCCGAAGAGTACGACGCGGACGTACTCCCATTCACTGTGCGGCGGGGTGACCGTGCGTGACGCTCGTTACGGACGTCCGCCTGCGGCGGGTACTCGATTCCCGAGGTAACCCGACGGTCGAGGCAGACGTGCAGACGGAAAGCGGTGGCTTCGGACGTGCGAAAGCACCCTCCGGAGCAAGTACCGGCGAGTACGAGGCTATCGAACTCCCCGTTGGCGAGGCAATCGCCAGTGCGCGCGAGGAGGCGATTCCGCGACTCGTCGGGGAAGTGTACGCCGGAAATCAGCGTGACGTGGACGAAGCGTTGCACGCCGCAGACGGAACTGAGGACTTCTCCGAAATTGGTGCGAACAGCGCGGTGGCCATCTCGATGGCTGCAGCCAAGGCGGCTGCCGACGTACTCGGTGCACCGCTGTTCCAGCACCTCGGCGGGACGTTCCGCGGTAATACGTTCCCCACACCGCTGGGCAACGTCGTCGGCGGCGGCGAACATGCCGCTGATGCAACCCACATTCAGGAGTTCCTCGCCGCACCGGTCGGAGCGCCGTCAGTCGAGGAAGCGGTGTTCGCCAACGCGGCTGTCCACGCCGAAGTCGGCGACCTGCTCGAAGCCCGCGGGCACGCCTGCGGAAAAGGCGACGAGGGCGCGTGGGCGCCGTCGATTGACGACAGCGAGGCATTCGATATCGTCTCGGAGGCAGTCGAGACAGTCGAGGACGACGTCGGCTTCGAGATTCTGCTCGGGCTGGACGTGGCCGCTGCAGAGCTCTACGACGCCGAAAACGAGGTGTATCGCTACGGCGAGACGACCCGCGACCCCGACGAGCAGATCGACTACATCGCCGAGCTGGTCGACGAGTACGACCTCGTCTACGTCGAGGACCCTCTCGACGAGGACGACTACGAGGGATACGTCGAGCTAACCGAGAGAGTTGGACGAGAGACCCTAGTCTGTGGCGATGACCTGTTCGTGACGAACGTCGACCGGCTGGAACGGGGTATCGAGATGGGGGCGGCCAACAGCATCCTCATCAAACCAAACCAGATTGGGACGCTCTCGGATACGGTCGACGCGGTCGAACTCGCTACATACAGTGGCTATGAGCCGGTTATCTCGCACCGAAGCGGAGAGACAGAAGACACGACAATCGCTCACCTCGCCGTCGCCACGGACGCACCGTTCATCAAGACGGGTGCGGTCGGCGGCGAGCGGACGGCGAAGCTGAACGAACTTATCAGGATTGAACACAACGCATGAGCGGAAACGAAAACGACGGTCTCGAGGAGTCGGAAGCCGAAGTCGACCCGGAAGCCACCGAGGACGACGGGACGACTGAGGAGCAGGCTGCCGAGACCGAGACGGACGAGGAAACGCCCGCCGAAGCCGACGAGGCCGAGGCAGAAGCAGACGACGTCGAGGAGGCCTCCTTCGAGGATGAACCCGAAGAGGAGGGTGCACTCGACGAAGACGTAATGGCCGACGAGGAGGCCGACCTCCTCATCCCAGTCGAGGACTACCTCGGCTCCGGTGTCCACATCGGTACCCAGCAGAAGACAGCGGACATGGAGCGGTTCATCCACCGTGTCCGGACTGACGGACTGTACGTACTGGACGTGGGTATGACAGACAGCCGGATTCGGACGGCAGCGAACTTCCTGTCGAACTACGACCCGGAACAGATACTGGTCACGTCTTCCCGCCAGTACGGTCGCTTCCCGGCCGAGAAGTTCGCCGAGGCTGTCGGTGCGCGCGCCCGGACTGGCCGATTCATCCCCGGGACGCTGACCAACCCCAAGTACGATGGCTACATCGAGCCCGACGTGGTCGTCGTGACCGACCCAATCGGTGACGCACAGGCCGTCAAGGAGGCCATCACCGTCGGCATTCCAGTCATCGCCATGTGCGACTCGAACAACACCACGAGCAACGTTGACCTTGTAGTGCCGACGAACAACAAGGGTCGCAAGGCGCTCTCCGTGGTCTACTGGCTGCTGGCCAACGAGACGCTCGACCGCCGCGGTGCCGAACCTACCTATGCTCTCGACGATTTCGAAAGCGACATCTGAGTCTCGGATTTTCGGCTGACAGACTGTCCGTTTCTGCGAAATTCTCGACCTGGTGAGTTGAGCCGCCGTCGTCTCTTAAACCCTGCGGACACGAAGCTCTGGAAACGAGTGCAGCCGTCTCCTTCGTAGACGGTACAGAACGTATCGTGTCAATAACAGGTAGGTAGTTATGCTTATTACATGTTATTCTATATAGATAGTATGGCAGTAACACGGCGTAACGTACTCTCAGCCACCTCAGTCGCAATAGCTGGGGCGATAGCAGGCTGTCTCGGCGGCGACGATGACGATGGGCCAGCTGATGTCGACTTCGACCAAGAGGATGAGGATATCGACCCCGACCAGATCAGCGTTCCAACAGTTCTGTTCTCGCTTTCATACGATGAGGAGGACGGCATCGTGCAGGTGAGACACTCCGGCGGGCGGTCTGTCTCCGTCGACAACCTGTTCATCAGAGGCGAAGGTATCAGCGACGAGCACGACGAGGTCGCGTTCATCGACCTTCCAGGGAGCGATTTATCCGCTGGAGATATGTTCGGGTCGGGGGACAGGGTGCACGTGGAACCCGAAAACGACGAGTTCAGGGTCGAAGTCGTCTGGGTCGACGAGGAGACGAACTATCCAAAGACTATCGACCAGCTAGCAGTCGGGCTCGAAGAGGTTTAGCGCGAGCGCTCGGTTCTGTGGACGAGCAGACACCCACCGAGCAACAGCCACATGCCAAGCGTCGGTGGGAGAATAATCTGAAAAAACGACTCGGCGGCTGAGAGCAGTCCCGCTTCGAGTACGATAGGGAGTGGGGCAGTAGTAATAACCATCTCGACCAGTGGAAAGTCGATGCGGAGGAACGAAACCAGCGAGCCAACGACCAGTAGCGTCCGTGGACGACCGGTGGGGAGTGTATAGAGCAGGATAATGAGCGGGAACGCGAACAACACCATGTAGAGGCGTTGGAGCGGGAAGAACAGCAGCGTAACGAGAATCGTCCCGAGAACCGCCGCCTGTCGCTGGCTGTCCGTTTCGATATCGAGATACAGGTAGCCAAGAATCGGTGCGAGGACGGCTGCGGCGATAGGAGTCACGTATGGTGGCCCGAGTCCGAGGATGGCCGCGACCTGTCGCTGGGCCCCGTCTCTCGTCTGCGTCGGGTCGGGTGCACCGTCGAACCCGTCGTATCTGCCGGTGAGCACCTCGGTAAAGTAGGTGATGCTCACATCCGGCCCGAGAGCGAGGAGACCGATGAGAAGACCGGTTACGCCGAGGGCGACAGCCGAAGCGACACTACGGAACGCCCGAGTTCGAAGCAGCCAGAGACCGAGGGCAGCGGGAAACACTTTCACGAGTGCAGCCGCAGCGAACGCGAGTCCCGCGAGTGTGGTACGGTCGCGGTCGAGCGCATCGAGCCCGAGGGCAATCGCGAACGCCAGCCAGATGTTCACCTGTCCGTTGATGACCGTAATCGCGCTGTACGCGGAGATGAACACGAACGCGACCAGCAGTATTGCATCCGCCCGGTCGAGGGACACTGCTCGTCGTGAGAGCGCTCGCCAGAGGAGGATGGCTATCCCGACGGCGAAAACCGCGTTCAGGGCGGTCTGAATGGCGTATGCGAGAATCGGGCTGCCGAGAAGCGCGTACGGCACGAACGCGAAGACGACGACCGGCGGGTATATGTAGTGGTATCCGGGTCTGTCCGGCGGAGTGACGTCGTAGATGTCGCCACCAGAGAGGAGGGTGTCCGCGGCATAGTAGTACACGTCGGACGCAAGCATGAACTGGTCGGGGCCGACGAACGGGGTAGCGACGACGCCAGCGAGCCCCGAGAGAATGCCAAAGAGAAGAACCAGACGCGTTCCTCTCCTGGAAGGATGGTCTGCTGGTGAGTCGGCATCATCAGCAGATTCGGGCGACGAAGATTCACTGGACACACGGGAAACGTCGAGCGACGAGTAATAAAATGAGTCGGTTCCGGACAAATCAGGGAATCGGGTCGTCGATATCTGGACGCGAGCCGAGGGTCAGTGAGACCGTTTCCCGCTCGCCGTCGCGGACGATTTCGATTTCGATGGTGTCGCCCGGGTCCGTTTCGAGTGCGAGAAACGCCGAGAGACGTTCCTGGTTCGGAATCGGCCAGTCCTCCATGCGAACGATGACATCGCCGCCGATGAGCACCTCCTGTCCGTCGACAACCTCCTCCTCGGTCGTTCCCTGAAGCACGCCGTCGGAGGGACCGTCGTCGACCACGTCGTGAACGTAGACGCCCCACGAGACCGGGAGGTCGTTCGCCTCGATGAGTGCAGGTCGGACATCGAGCAGGCGGATGCCCATATGTGAGTGGTCGTACTCCCCGTGTTCGATGAGTTCAGGAACGACCTGCTCGACCATCGCCGCGGAGATAGCGAAGCCGATGTTCTGTCCCTGTCCGGCGCTGACGACGCCGACGACCTCGCCGTCGTAGGTAACCAGCGGACCGCCGCTGTTTCCCGGGTTGACCGCCGCGTCCGTCTGGATACCGTCCGCGATGCTGAACTCCCTCCCTGGAACCCGAATGTTGCGGTTCAACCCGCTGATGACGCCGGTGGTGAACGAACCAGCGAGCTCGAAGGGATTACCGATAGCTGCGACCGGCGTGCCGACGGCCTGTGCCTCGTCGACGACCGGCAGGGGAGCTGCGCTGTCGGGTTTGTCCTGCACTTCGAGCACTGCGAGGTCGCTGTGAGCATCCTCTCCGACGACAGATGCCTCGCGCCACCCGATATCGAGAAACCTGACGTAAGGCTCGTTACCGTCAGCGATGACGTGTTCGTTTGTGACGAGATAAGAGCCGTCGTACACCCACGCGGTTCCACCTGCCGGGCCCTCAGCCGTCTGTACTTCAACTGCCGCGACCGAGTCGACGACTGCTTCGTATACGGCTGTGCCCTGGGACTCGCCTTCCGGCTGTTCGACGTTCTCGTCGGGCGCGTCAAACTCTTCGGGAAAGTCACCGAGGTCGACGTCTTCCGTGTCGGATTCAGATGACGATATTTCCGCTGGTGCTTGCATCACACAACCGGCGACACTGGCTGCCAGCAACGACCCGGATGCAGCGAGAAGGTGACGGCGAGAGACGTTGTCCATATCGTGGTCAAGGACGCGATAGCAATAAATTGTGGGAGGTCGGGGGTACGATGCTCACGACCCACTGCAGTAGAGGAAGAAGATACTAGACAGCGGGCGACCAAAGAGGAGATATGGCAACCCAGCAATCGGCAGGCCGGACACGCGGCCGTGAGATTCCCGACGCTGAGAAGCCCGACTTCCTGCTCCCGGGGATTCGCTGCGCTGTCGAGATGGTGCTTGCCGGCGGGCTCGTCTTGCTCGTCGGCCTGCCAGCGGAGAACACTATCTACTTTGGAGCGGTCGTGACGCTCGCAGTCGTCGTCATGGTGGTCGTCCTGTTCTGGGCACTCAACCAACAGATGGAGCAGTGGCTCGAAGCCGAGCGACGGACGAGACAGTGACCAGTTTCTCGCGCCGAAAAAGTGCGAGAGCTACCTAGAACGCAGTTCCCTGTTCGGCCTCGTAGTATCCGACTAACTGAGTCGCCGCGAGTACCTCCGCTTCCATCGCAATCGCAGAACCGAGCCGCTGCTTTCGCGTTTCCTCGGGCATCCCGAGTTCGCTATCGAGGGCGAGGAGTTTGAACTGGTAGTCGTGGCTCCCCTCCGGCGGTGACGGGCCACCGTACCCCTGTTCGACGTAGTCGTTGTACCCCTCGACGGCGCTGGGGGCGTTCCATCCCTCCGGAATCGTCCCCGCGTCGGGGTCGATGTCCCAGACGAGCCAGTGGTCCCACGTGTGCCCAGCAACGGGCTCGGCCTCCGGGTCGTCCACGACGAGAACGAGCGATTCCGCTTCGTCGGGAACGCCGCTGATCTCGAGTTCGGGGTTGTCATTCTCGTTGACGTACCCGACGCTATCGGGCATCTGTTCCCCGTCGTCGAACGCGGGACTGTTTATTGACAGTTCGCCTTGCTGTTCGAGTTCACCATCCAGTATTGTCGGCATACACTAACCCTCCTGTGATAGGAGCAGGACAGCCGAAGTCAGTGTCACCCGGCTGTCCCATCAGTTAGCTGGTGTGTCTGGAGCCACCTTAATCGTTCCCATCTTTCGAAACCGCCACAGGACAGCTTCGATGGCCCTGATTCGCAAAAGGTTGCTATTGCCTTCGCCTCACCGTTTAAGTGACTGTCGAGAGTACCTTCAACCGGTATGGAACTCACATGGCACGGCCACTCGACGTGGTACGTCGAACTCGACTCGACCAGTCTGCTCATCGACCCCTTCTTCGACAACCCCAAAACGGACACTGACCCGGAAGAGCTCGACCCGGACTACGTCCTGTTGACCCACGGGCACGCCGACCACATCGGGGACGTCGACCGCTACCGTGACACGACTGTCGCCGGGACGCCAGAAGTGGTCAGCTACGTCGAAGACACCTACGACGTCCACGACACCCTCGGATTCAATCTCGGCGGAACGGTCGAGTTCGGCGATGCGTTCGTCACGATGCACCGCGCAGACCACACGAACGGGCTGGACACGGACTACGGTGCCTCCGGCGGGTCGGCAGCCGGGTACATCATCTCGGACACGAAGCTGACACAGATCGCAGACGAGGACTCGACGACGTTCTATCACGCGGGCGATACCGCCCTGATGACCGAGATGCGCGACGTCATCGGGCCGTTCCTCGAGCCCGACGCTGCGGCGCTGCCAATCGGCGACCACTACACGATGGGGCCACAGCAGGCCGCTATCGCCGCCGACTGGCTCGACGTCGACTACGCACTGCCGATGCACTACGACACGTTCCCGGCAATCGAGGTCGATACCCGAGACTTCGAAAACGAGGTCAAAGGGAACGCTCCTGGCGTCGAAGCAGTGATTCTCGACGGTGACGAAACGTTCGAGCTGTAAGCTCGGCTGCCGCTCAGGAGAGGGCGGGTTACTGGCAAAAGCTGAAGCGAGACACACTGTTTTGGTTCTGGATACCGTAGAGAGGAGTGATGTCTGATATCAACGTCACAAGCACGTGCGAAGAGGAGTACACCGTGGAAAGCGTCGTCGGCGACTGGGACCTGGTCATCGACGCGCTGGGAGAGAACGGCCCCACCGCGAACGAGGTACTGGTGGCGAGTTACGCCTCCTGTTACCTCCCGGCGTTCCGCGTCGCCGCGAACAAGGAAGGGTTCGACGACGTCGGAACCATCGAGATAGAATCGTCGGCAAACCTCGACGACGACGATGACCTGACGGACATCTCCTGGGAACTCCACGTCGAAGCCGACCTCGGAGATTCCGTCGACGACGTCGTCGCTCGCGCCGAGGACATCTGTCACGTCCACGATGCGGTCCGTGAGGGGCTCCACGCGGACATTAGCGTCACTGACGGTGCAGACCTGTAACGTCGGAGAAGACCGATTCTTTCGTTGAAAACGCTGATAGGGACCCCCATCGTAGCGAAGGGTATGAGCAACCAGTGGCGTGACAACCTCGCAGGCGCACGAATGCAGGTCGACCAGCAGTTCAACGACCGGATAGTTGCCTCACAGTTCACAAATCAGCAATGGGGCCTTATCATGACCGCCGTGGAGTTCGAAATCGAAAACCCCGACGACCCCGAGACGGCCGAGCTCGTCGCAAACACGGAACAGGTTAAACACATCATTCCAGAGCTGGAGAACCTGCCACAGGGGATGGGTGGAGCGCAGATGGGTGCGGGAGGAAGTCAGGACAGCGGTGGCGGTCTCCTCGGCCGGATACGTGGATTTTTGACGGGAGACAGCGGTGGCAGTAGCCAGACGGATGCAGAGACGCTCGAAGCCGCCTCGCAGCTGGCAGATGAGTACGCGACCGAACTACAGGCATTTCTCAAAGACCAGGGCCGGTGGGAACTCATCTGTGAGAGCGCTGCCGCGAGTCAGTAACCCCAGTCGTCGACACAGTCCTCACAACAGGGAAGTCAGTAGTCGCCGCCGCGAAAGAGCGTCAGTTCCTCGGCCTCGTAGATGTTGATGAGTTCGTTGATAAGTTCGTCGTAGGACTCGTCCTCGATGCGGAGGCTGTCCAGACGCTCCACGGTCTCCTGGTCGAGGTCAATCGTGGGCATAGTTGTGTGTTCGCGTGGGACGGACTTAAGCCACCGGGTCAGTAACCCACGACTAAAATCGTGGGCTTCCTCCTTGCATTTCTGTGAAGATCACTCTGGAACTTCCTTCGTCAGCAAGAGGATGAGCGAAAGTGCACCGATAACGAGAACGCCGACAGGTATCGGCGTCCCGGCGGTGTCGCGTTCGAGATAGTACAGGTACGACGAGCCCGCCAGCCCGACTGTGGCGAGACCCAGTAGCCCACCCATCAGTCGAACTTCACTTACGGGCAATCGCGTGGTCGTCTGCTCGGTCCTGAAATACAGTGCGAGACTCAGCAGGAATGCGAGTCCGAAGGCGACAGCGGCGAGCGTCCAGAGAACGCCAGCCTGCGAGAGCGTGCCGTCGTAGAATGCCACAGAGGTGGGCGGGGAGGTCAGGTAGATCCCGCCAAAGAGTTCAGAGCCAGCGTACTGCACGTCGAGAAACTCGTCGAAGTTGTCGACCTGAATCTCTCCAGCAGCAACTGTCCGCTCTCGAACCTGAAGTTCGAAGAACGCGAACCGCAGGAAAAAGACAGCTCCCTCCACCGCGGGAAACTCCTCGACTGCCGCGCTGGAGTGATAGACGACGTTCCAGGGAACGAGCAGTGACACCCACGCGGCGAGCACAGCCAGTTCACTCGTGTATCGAGAGCGGACCCACATATCTTTCGAGTGGACAGACGCCTTTAAAGAGATTTGGCTATCGAACGGCGCGTTCCGAATAGGGTGAAGCAACGGCGTTTTATATTGAGATTGCCAATGTAAATCAATCACATAGATGAAAGATGCGCTGGTGCCCGTGGCCGTCGCCCTCCTCTGCATCGTCGCGCTCGGTCTGGGAGCGGCGACGATTTCGACCGACCTTAGTGGCAGTGGCGAATCGGGCTCACTCTCGCTCGATGGTCTCTCCGAACCCAGCAACGAGAGTGAGGAGTCGGTTGACGACCCAGATGTCGACAGTCAGGACGCCCAACAAACAGAGTTCGTTCCCGAAGATGACGAGTGTATTGCGGGATACAACCAGACGGACCTCACGTGGATTGTCACGGCGGTCGCTCTCGGCGTCTCAGTACTCGTCTTCGCTCGGACTCGCGAGCTGATGCTCGGTGCCGTGACGTTCCCAATCATCATGGTTCCGGCGACGTTTCTGTTACTTTTCGTGTTCATCTATCTCGGCTGTCCGGTGCCGGGAGAAGAGATTGTGACCGCTGGCGGTGACCAGGAAGTCTCGGCAGAGGAGTTCGGCGAGGCATTCGGCGGGGGGGACGAAGGTGAGGAGTCAGCACCCCTCTCTGACAGACTACGGCTTGGGGGTTTCTTCCTCGCTATCGTCCTCTCGATGTTCCTGGTGGGTCTGTACCTCACCCGGAGAAACAGCAGTGAATCAGGAGGAGAGCAGGTAATCGAAGCACAGGCGAGCGAGACGAACGCCGAAATCGCTGCCGCTGCGGGTGACGCGGCGGACGAACTCGGCGACGAGACAGAGACACAGAATAGCGTCTATCGCGCCTGGGCGAAGATGGCAGAAGCGCTGGACGTCGAGCACCCTGATACGAGTACACCAAGGGAGTTTGCTGACGCCGCGCTGTCCGCGGGACTGGACGAAGACGACGTGTCGGAGCTCACTGAACTGTTCGAGGAAGTGAGGTACGGAACAACGACGGTAACACGTGAACAGGAGGAGCGTGCACGGGCAGTTCTGCGCCGAATAGAACGGACGTACGCGGACGAACCGAACCAGCAGTCGGCAGCCGACGAGGGTGGATAGATGGTGCCAAAACGCATCGCAGTCGGCGTGTTGTTGGTCATTCTGGCTGGTGCCCTCATGGCCGCACCAGGCGCAAGTCCTGTCGTCCCGACAGCGCCACAGCTCCTGTTCGCTCTCGGGCTCGTCGTCGTGGCTGTCGGTCTGCGGTACATCTTCTCGAGAGGCGAGTCGTCCGAGAGCTCTCCACCGGCTGTCGAGGGGCCTGCGGAGCTCCCTCCACCTGGCAACGACATCGAGAGTCAGCTACAGACGCTCTCGACAAACCCACTGCGACCGAACGCCAAGAAGCACTGGAAAGAAACCCAGGTCGAGGTACAGACACAGCTTCGCTCGCTGGCCGTTCGTACTCTCACGGGACGGTACAACCTGAGCGCTGCAGAAGCAAACCGGATGCTCGACGCTGGAACCTGGTCGGAGAACCCACACGCCGTTGCGTTCTTTACCGGGAGCTATCCCGACTGGACGCCATCGCGAGTTAGCTTGCGCCAGAAGCACCTCTCCAGCAGGGCAGACATCGGAAAACAGGCAGGCCACGTCATCGACGAACTCGGTGCAATCGAGCGCGGTGAACGTATGCTATCCGAGAGCGCACTGACAGACTCTGCCAGAGCAGCGTCCACCCAGCAACTCGGTGACAGTCGTTCGGAGGAGGAAACGGAAAGTACCCGAAGTAACACAGGTGAGACGGCATGAGTGTCCTTCAAGAGGCGGCAGAAAGCCCGGAGGAGACAGCGACACAGGACAACGGGAGCGAGATGCCGCGTGAATCTGCAGAGAATGAGCCAGCCGTCGCTCGCCTTCTCGAAACACACGAGTCAAGACGCTGGCAGCTGGTCGGAGGGGCGGCACTGATTGCGTCGGGCATCGGTATCATGTTCAGAGAGCCGGCACTGTTGCTCGTCACCGTCGTCGCGGTGGGGACGCTGGCAGTCCACCAACTCTCGTCACCGCCCACGCCAAGCGTGGCAGTGCAGCGGTCACTCACGCCCGAGCAACCGGCGGCTGGCGAGCCTGTCGAAGTCGAAACAACAATTACGAACGTGGGCGAGCAGACGCTTCCAGACTGTCGGTTCGTCGACCTCGTTCCCGAGAGCCTTCGCGTGACAGAAGGGTCACCACGACTAGCGACCCACCTCCGTCCTGGCGAGAGCTGCACGCTCCGGTACGAAATCCAAGTGACCAGCGGAAGTCATCGGTTCGACGGCGTCTACGCCGTCGTCAGCGATCGAACGGCCGCCTATGAGCACGAGTACGAGTTCGACGCGAAACGGGACCTGGTCTGTCGGTACGAACCAAAGCCACTGCAGGTCCCAGTTCTCCGGAGTCTGACGACGCCGTATGCGGGACGGCTGGCGACGGAGAACTCCGGTGAGGGCCTCGAGTTCTACGCGGTACGGGAGTACCGCAACGGGGACCCCCTCAAGCGAATCGACTGGAACCAGTACGCCTCGAGTCGAGAGCTGGCGACACTCCAGTTCCGTACAGAGCGCTCGGCAGAAGTAGTTCTCGTCGTCGACGTTCGGAAAGACGCTTACGTCCGGTCCAACAGGGCAGACAGGAACGCAGCAGACCGTGGCGTCGAGGCCGCCGCTCGAGTGCTCGTGACGCTGCTCGACGCCGACCACCGGGTCGGAGTTGCGACACTGGGGCCGGACTTCTGGCTCCCGCCCAGCGACAGTTCGAGTCAGCGGACGAAGGCGCTCGACGCCTTCTCTGCGGAGTCTGCTTTCTCCTCCCGGCCACCGACCACAGCATACCCGATTCGGCTCCGAACACTCCAGTTGCTCCAGCGGCTGACCGAGACGACACAGGTCATCATCTGTTCGCCGCTGGTGGACGACATGGTGGAGGTGCCGATTCAGATACTCGAGTCCGCAGGGCACGAGGTGACGGTGCTCTCTCCTGACCCGACGCGGATGGAGAGCCGAAACGGCGTCGTCGCGACGCTCGAACGTCGTCAGCGTATTAGCCGCATCCACGGGTACGGCGTTCCGGTCATCGACTGGGAACTGGACCAGTCACTCGACGTCGCCGTTGCACGGACGATGCAGGGGTGGTCCCAGTGAGCAACGAGGAGTGGGTCGAGTTCGAGTACCAGCCGCCAACCACTACGACCGCGCTCGTTCTCGGCGCGTCACTGGTCGTGATAGCGGCGCTCGCACCCATCTCGATATACGCATCGGTCGGTGCAGGCGCGGGAGCTGCCGCTCTCGTCGCTGGTCTGTTTCGTGGAAGCCGAAGGCTGACCACTGCTGGAACAGGCGGAATGTTCGCCTCGCTCGTCGTCGCCGGAGCCATCGGGGCACCCGTGATTCCCGTCGTCATCGCCGCAGTTGCGACGCTCGTTGCATACGATGCAAGCCAGTACGCTGTCCAGCTCGGTACACAGATGGGCGCAGGCACAGAAACACTCGGTGCGGAGCTCCCGCATCTCGGCGTCGCGGTCGCCGTCCCGGTTATCGGGGCGGGGATAGGAACGGCCGTCTTCTACGTCGGCCCGAGCGACCAGCCCGGTGCTGTCCTCTTTGCGCTGGTTCTCGCTGCAGTCCTCCTGGTCTCTGGACTCTCGTTGAGGAGTTCCGGCTCCGAGAGTACGTGAGTTAACTCTCGATTTCGACAGTCGGAACAGGAACCTGGTCGAGCACCTCACGGACGATGCTCCGCCTGTCGATGCCTTCAATTGCCGCCTCGGGCTTGAGAACGAGCCGGTGTGCAAGCACCGGTTCGACGACCCGTTTCACGTCGTCGGGCGTGACAAAATCGCGTCCGCCGATGACAGCGTGAGCGCGCGCCGACTCGAACAGTTTCTGCGTTCCGCGCGGCGAGACACCCACGTCCACCTGCGGGTGGTTCCGCGTCGCCCGCCCGACTTTGGCGATGTACTCCAGGATGTCGTTGTCGGTGTGAACGGTCTCGGCGACCTGTCGGAGCTCCCGGACAGAGTCGGGGTCGAGCACGGAATCGACCGACGGCGTCTGTACGTCCCGTCCCGCACGCCGTCGCAGGAGTTCGAACTCGCCTTCCTCTTCGGGATAACCCAGCGAGGTCTTTATCTGAAAGCGGTCGACCTGTGCTTCTGGAAGTTCGAAGGTGCCCTCCTGTTCGACGGGGTTCTGTGTCGCAATCACGAAAAACGGCTCCGGGAGTTCGTGCGTGTCGCCGTCGACAGTCACCTGTCGTTCCTGCATCGCTTCGAGGAGGGCTGCCTGTGTCTTGGGAGGTGCACGGTTGATTTCGTCGGCTAGTACGACGTTCGCGAAAATTGGTCCCTCGCTGAACTCGAACGTCCGGTCGCGTTCGTTGAAGATGTGGGTCCCGGTCACGTCGGCCGGAAGCAGGTCCGGCGTGAACTGGATACGGGAGAACTCCAGACCGAGGGCCGTCGCGAGCGAACTCGCCGTCAACGTCTTGCCGGTCCCCGGCACGTCTTCGAGCAGCACGTGTCCGCGAGAGAGCACACCCACCATGACGGTTTCCATGAACTCTCGTTCACCGATAACCGCGCCGAGGATTTCGTCGATGACCGACTGCGTCGTCTCGCTTGCCTCAATGACGTCCATACGAACCTAAAAACACCCCACCCTCTTACATATACTCTTTTTCTGTCATTCACGCGTCACTCGACAGTAATACGTCGAACAACGCCAGGCCAAACCGTTTTATCAGAGACATACTGAGAGCTATCACATGAATATCGCAGTGCTACTTTTCGACGGCTTCGACGAACTGGACGCGATTGGGCCCTTCGAAATCTTCGAAAACGCGGCCCGCGCCGGAGCCGACTGCACGACGACGCTGTGTACACTCGACGACCGCGAGACGGTGACTGCATCCCACGGCCTCACGGTCGGAGTCGAAGCGACGCTGGACGACGTGAACCCGGACCTGGTGCTCGTCCCCGGTGGCGGATGGAACGATCGGAGTGAAACCGGCGTGTGGGCGGAAGCAGAGACGGGACGTATTCCTGACGCAGTCGCGGAGTTGTACGACGAGGGAGCGAGCGTCTGTGCCGTCTGTACCGGAACGATGTTGCTCGCGAGGGCGGGACTGACTGACGGTCGACCTGCCGTCACACACGCCAGTGCACTCGATGACCTGCGGGCGACAGACGCCAGAGTCGTTACAGCACGGGTCGTAGACGACGGCGACCTCGTCACCGCGGGGGGCGTGACCTCGGGGTTCGACCTGGCCTTCCATCTCGTCCACCGAGAGTTTGGCGAGGAGATTGCCGAGCAAGTGGCGACGGAGATGGAGTATGAGCCGAGCGGCGACGTGTACCGGGAAAGCGAATGAGGCGGTCAGAAGAGGAAAACGTCAGTCTGCGGCCGGTCCCTGTCCGCCGGCATACGCACGAGTGACGTCGACCAGTGCCTTTCGGTACTCGCTCTCGTCCGGATCTTCGGCGAGCGAGCGGAACTGCTCTTTGAACTCCTCGAACGTGATTGTCGGCGCATCTGCAGCGGCCGCGTGAGCGAGATCGTACAGGCGGTGGTCGTTGTCGACGAGGTCGTGTCGCTCGACCAGACCGAGCGCGAACGCGGCGTTGACGGCGGTAATCTCGGGGTCTGAACCCGGAGTGAGCCGCTTCCACGCGGGCGGGCCTGACGGGCGGTCCGCGACAGCCGCAGCGAGGCTGGCTTCGAAGAAGGAGACGAGCTTGTCGGCGGGCGCGACCTCCAGCCAGATATCGTCGGCGTAGATATCTTTCATGTGGTTGGCAATCTGGTAGCAGTGGGTGAGCTTTCGCTGCTCGACCTGCCGACCAGCGAGCGCCAGAAAGATAGCCTCCTCCGTGGACTGGGTGTGCGAGGGGTGGCCATGTTCGTAGTGGTGCATGTGTGCGAACTCGTGGAGGGCGAGCTCTCGTGCCATCGCGCTGGTCGCTGCCTGCCGGGAGATAGTTAGCCAGTGGCCGTCCTCCGTGTGTCCCACCCGGGTCCGTTCGTCGGGGTCCTCGACAATTCGAACTGTCACCGGTCGCTTGAGCGTCCGCTCGGTTTCGAAGATATCACGGGCACCAAGAAACGGCTCTGAGGGGCCCTGTCCTTCCACTTCGACGTCCATGTGTACCGTTTATCGGGGCCTGAGACGTATTACTGTTACGCGGCGGACAACGGAAGGTCGACTGGTACACGGCAGCGAACGGCGCGAGCAACTGGTAACATCTTGTGGGAGAATAGCACGGATATCCCCGAAAGAGGCAGGATTTCGTCGGAACGAAACACTACCCTTTTGACCCTGCTACCGGTATGCGGCAATAATAATGGGCCGACGAAAGAAAATCGTTCAGGAATGTGAGACGTTGATGGGCAAACCGGAGAACATCCGGAACATCGCAATCGCAGCACACGTCGACCACGGGAAGACAACGCTGACTGACAACCTGCTCGCAGGGGCAGGGATGATCTCCGACGACACCGCAGGGGAACAGCTCGCGATGGACACCGAGGAAGACGAACAGGAGCGCGGAATCACCATCGACGCGGCGAACGTCTCGATGACCCACGAGTACGAGGGGACGAACCACCTCATCAACCTTATCGACACGCCGGGCCACGTCGACTTCGGCGGTGACGTGACCCGTGCGATGCGCGCCGTCGACGGTGCGCTCGTGGTTGTCGACGCTGTCGAAGGTGCGATGCCACAGACCGAAACGGTTCTGCGACAGGCACTGCGCGAGGGCGTCAAGCCGACGCTGTTCATCAACAAGGTCGACCGCCTCATCTCGGAACTGCAGGAAGGTCCCGAGGAGATGCAGGAACGGATGACCAGCGTCATCCGCGAGACCAACGACCTCATTCGCGGCATGACCGAGGAGATGGACGACATCAACGAGGACTGGACCGTCTCCGTCGAGGAGGGAACGGTCGGATTCGGTTCCGCGCTGTACAAGTGGGGCGTCTCGCTCCCGTCGATGCAGCGCACCGGCATGGACTTCGGTGAGATTATCGACCTCGAACAGGCTGACAAACGACAGGAACTCCACGAGCGGACGCCGCTGTCTGATGTCGTGCTCGACATGGTCTGTGAACACTTCCCGAACCCCGTCGACGCCCAGCCCCGCCGTATTCCGCGTATCTGGCGTGGCGACGACACGCTGGACGTCGCAGAGCAGATGCAGCTTGTCGACGAGGACGGCGAAGTCGTCCTGATGGTCACCGACATCGGCATCGACCCCCACGCGGGAGAGATTGCCGCAGGTCGTGTCTTCTCTGGAACCATCGAGAAAGGTCAGGAGCTGTACGTCTCTGGAACTGCGGGCACGAACCGCGTCCAGAGCGTCGGCATCTACATGGGTGGCGAGCGCGAGGAAGTGGACCACGTGCCTGCCGGAAACATCGCCGCCGTGACCGGTCTCGCCGATGCAATTGCTGGCTCTACCGTCTCGAGTATCGAGATGACGCCTTTCGAGTCCATCGAGCACATCTCCGAGCCGGTCATCACGAAGTCCGTCGAGGCACAGAACATGGACGACCTGCCGAAGCTCATCGAGACGCTCCAGCAGGTCGCCAAGGAGGACCCGACGATCGACATCGAGATCAACGAGGACACCGGCGAGCACCTCATCTCCGGACAGGGCGAACTCCACCTCGAGGTCGTCACCCAGCGTATCGAGCGCAACCAGGGGATTCCGGTCACTACCGGTGAGCCAATCGTCGTCTTCCGCGAGCAGCCACAGGAGACCAGCCGCGAGGTCGAGGGTATCTCGCCAAACCGTCACAACCGCTTCTACATGACCGTCGAGCCGCTCAGCCAGGATGTTATCGACGTGCTCAAGCAGGGCAAGGCGACGATGGATATGCCAGAGCTCGAGCGCCGTGAAGCCCTTCAGGATGCTGGACTCGACAAGGACACCTCCCAGGACGTCGAACACATCCACGGCGCGAACATCGTCATCGACGCCACGAAAGGTATCCAGCACCTCAACGAGACGATGGAGCTCGTCCTCGAAGGGTTCGAAGAAGCCCTCGACGACGGCCCACTCGCCGCCGAGCCAGTCGAAGGTGCGCTCATCACGCTCCACGACGCTCGCCTCCACGAGGACGCCATCCACCGCGGTCCGGCACAGGTCATCCCTGCGGTTCGCCAATCGCTGCACAACGCGCTCATCGACGCGAAGGTCAAGCTGCTGGAACCGATTCAGCAGGTCCGTATCGACGTCCCCAACGAGCACATGGGCGCAGCAAGCGGCGAAATTCAGGGTCGCCGTGGTCGCGTCGACGACATGTACCAGGAAGGCGACCTGATGGTCGTCGAGGGCGTCGCGCCGGTCGAAGAGATGATTGGCTTCTCCTCGGACATCCGCTCCGCGACCGAGGGTCGCGCCTCCTGGAACACCGAAAACGCCGGTTTCCAGGTCATGGCCGACAACCTCCAGCCCGAAACGATTCAGGAAATCCGCGAGCGCAAGGGCATGAAGCTCGAGCTGCCCGAAGCTATCGACTACTTCTAACCTCTTTTTACTCCCTCGGATTTCCTCGGGCCGCTTCGCGGCCCTGTGGGAATCCTCGGTCGCAAAAACTAGGGGAAAAACTCTCTCGACCTTCGCTGCTCACGGTTCGTCTCCCTCACCGTTCGCTATCGAGGTCTCCCTCCGGTCGGCCTCGCACCGCTCAGGTCGAGTGAACCGCGCCTGCGGCGCGGACAGTGGACCGCTAAGGAATATTCATACGCTCATCAGACGACCCATATTTAGGGATGGCTGCCGAACGTCGGGTATGGAAGTTCGGGGCGAGCGAGAGTGCCAGTCCTGTGGCGCTCGGTGGTCGTACTACGAGACGGGCGAGATTACCTGTCCCGAGTGCGGGAGCGTCCGCAGCGTCGGTCTTGACGACCCGACGCCACACACCGCTGGCACTGCAAAGCTGGATTTGACGAGCGTCCGAAACGAGATAGACGTCGTTCCGTTCGAGACGCTGGCTGAGAATGCTGTCGAGGAGACGCGGACGTACCTCCGGCAGGTAGGGTTCGTCCACGCCGGGGAGTTACAGCCACTGGGCGAGACGTTCCTCGCTGCAAGTGAGTTACGCCGCGTCGCCACCACACTCGGCCGAGTGATGCGCATAGAGGATGAGGAGGAGCTATACTTCCTCGAACTGCTCCGCGTCGCCGACCAGGGGGAGCGACCCGCACCCAAAGAGGTTCCCGAGACGCTGGCTCCCGAGCGGGGGCTGGCAGTAGCTGCGAGTGTCGATGCTTATCTTACGGACCTCCGGCACGTCTACGACGGCGGGGAGACGGAGGTCGACCGCGTGCTGTCGGGCGTCCGCTCCCGGCGCAAGCGAATCGAAGCCCTCGACGGCGATGTCGACCCCAGCGAGGCGGAACAGCTCGTCAGGACCGTCCGCGACGTGAGTGCGTACTTGCGCGAGGACGACGAGGCGGCGCTCGCCCGTGCGATGGACCGGCTCTGATGCGGGTTCTGATACGAACTGCGTTTTCCCTGTTAGACACGAGTTGAGTTGTACGAACGGCACCACTGTACTCATCTACAATTGTACAAACGGTACAACTATAGCTGAGAACTGTTGTGTAAGCTGTACAACTATAGCTGAGAACTGTTGTGTAAGCTGTACAATTGTAACGGGAGACAGTTGTACAAACTGTACAACTTAATTCGTGACGCTTGTACAAACTGTACAACTTAATTCGTGACGCTTGTACAAACTGTACAACTTAATTCGTGACGCTTGTACAAACTGTACAACT
>LKMJ01000911.1_pt1 | contig 24865 bp, 21 predicted proteins | sample 643391 | NCBI WGS metagenome assembly LKMJ01 (sample SAMN04112250, study PRJNA286221) | soda lake metagenome | biome: soda lake; feature: Kulunda Steppe; material: water; isolation source: sample PL-Br10 brine of Picturesque Lake | place: Russia: Kulunda steppe | collected 2010-07 | reverse complement strand
GATCGGTCGCGACAGAAAAGAACCTGCCGGGCCTGGCCTGACAGGGAGTATCGTCGCTCCCCGGCGCGGTTCTGAGGCCTGTCCATCGGCACGGTGTCTCAATTTTTCACGGGAAACCGACGAACGCCGACGATAATCCCGATGATACTGTCGGACGTCATTCTGTACCCATTCGATCGCACAGACGGATTCTCTCCCCCGACACCGGCCGGTTCGACGCTCCCCCGCTGAAATAGGTGGGTCCGGCCGCGCTTCTAGATGCCTGCCGGGGGGATATCCTGATACGCGACGATCGCTTCCCGGAGCGCCTCCGGCACCCTCGTCGGTTCGCCGGATTCGTCGACGACGACGTGGACGACCGTCCCCTCGACGAGGAGGTTGCCGTCGGCGTCGTGACACTCGTATTCGAACTCGATGCTCGAGTTCTCGATCCGGCTCGCGCGCATAGCGTTGACGAGTCGATCGCGAAACCGGGCGGGTCTGCGGTAGTTCAACTCCATGTTGACGACGTGGACGTCCCACTCGCTTTCGCGCATCTCGTCGTAGGGGTAGCCGATCGCCTCCATGAACTCGGTGAACGTCTCGTCCTGATAGGTCGCGTAGTTGCCGTAGAAGACGATCCCCTGTGCGTCCGTCTCCTCGAACCGGACGATGTTCTCGTAGACCTCGTGCATATCCGACCGGGAGCCTCTGGCGGAATAAAGCTATCTGCATCCCGCCTTCGAACGCTCCGTCTCGTATCGGGAGGTGATATCGAGCGGACGATTATATTTCGCGGGTCGGTACCGCGAGTGAAAACGTATCCGTATGACTCACACTGTACTCGTCGTCGACGATTCCTCGCTGCAGCGGACGATCATCACCGGCGCGCTCGGCGACCGCTTCGAGATCGTCGGCGAGGCCGAAAACGGCCGCGAAGCCGTCGAACTGTTCGAATCGACCGAACCGGATCTCGTGACCATGGACATCATGATGCCCGAGATGGACGGCGTCGAGGCGACCGGCCGGATCAAATCGATGACCGACGAGACGAAGGTGATGATGTGTACGAGCGTCGAGCAGACCGAGAAGATGAAGGAGGCGGTCCGGGCCGGCGCCGACGAGTACGTCACCAAGCCCTTCGAGGAAGCGGACCTCCTCGATACGGCGACGACGCTTTTGACCTGATCGAAGCGTCGCACGGGCGAGCGACATAACCGTCTCCATCTCGTGTGTGAATGCATGCCAATGCGCGACGAGGCGCTCGACTCACAGGCTGCCGCACTGCTCGAGACGTTCGATTCGGGAATCTCCCCACCCGCCTCGACCCTGTCGGTCGAGACCGGCCGTCGGCTGCTCGAGGACCTCTTCGCCGTCGACGATCCCGAACCGGTCGGCGAACGGACCGACATCGAGATTCAGGGACCCAACGGTCCGATCCCGCTCCGGCTCTACGCGCCGGCGGGCGAGGGTCCGTTTCCCCTTCTGGTCTTCTTTCACGGTGGCGGCTGGGTTCGCGGTTCGATCGACGCCTACGACGGCCTCTGTCGTCGGCTGACGAACGAGGCGGGCTGTCTCGTCGTCTCCGTCGAGTACCGCCGCGCTCCCGAACACCCCTTCCCGGCGGGCTTCGAGGACTGCTATACTGCGACCGAATGGGCCGCGAGGTACGCGACCGATCTCGGTGGCGATCCCGACCGGGTTGCGGTCGGCGGCGACAGCGCCGGCGGGAACCTCGCGGCGGCCGTCTCACTCGCCGCCCGCGACCGAAACGGTCCGGAACTCACACACCAGCTGCTCGTCTATCCGTCGGTCAACCACCCGGAGATCCGGTGGTTCGACTCCTATGAGGAGAACGGAACGGGGTATCTCCTCGAGATGGACGGCGTCGAGTGGTACCTCGAACAGTACTGTCGCCCCGCCGATTTCGGCAACCACTACGCCTTCCCGCTCCGGGCGCGGGAGCTCTCCGGGCTGCCGTCGGCGACCGTCCTGACGGCCGGGTTCGACCCGCTCGCAGACGAGGGCGCGGCGTACGCCGATCGGCTCGAATCAGCGGGCGTCGAGACGACGCGACTGCATTATGACGCGCAGATCCACGCCTTCCTCAGCCTCTATGAACACATCGGCGAGGGCGTCCGGGCCATCGAGGACGTCGCCGCCGAACTCCGGTCGGTGCTGTCGATCGAGCGGACGTAGGTCCGGTTTGGTCGACGGCGTCGCTCTCACTGTGTCGGTCAGTTGCGGACGGCGAGCGTCGATCAGCCGTAGGTATCGGCCACGGTCCGATCCAGGAAGCCGTCGGGTTCGAGGACGATGTAAACGACGACGAACGGATCGTCGGGATCGAGGATCCACACCGAAAACGGTGGGTCGGCACTCTCGGCGGCGCGGGCCAAAAGCGGTTCCAGCGGCTTCGTTCCGTCCCGGAACTCGGAGAGGAGATCCCTGTTGCCCGGCTGTGCCGCGAAGGTGTAGACGACGCCGTTCGGATTGCGGTCGGTATCGTAGGTCACCCGAGAGTTCATCGCGTCGCCGGAGGCCCTTGCGTTCTCGAAACAGCTCCGTGCGGCCTCGAAGATCGGCTCGTCGGTCCGGCGGAACCGGAACCGAGTCGCCGATTCGACGACGACCCCCTCGAGCCTCGGCTCCTCGCCGGTCCACTCGAGGTCCCCGTCGATCCGGTTGCCGATCGACACCTCGGAAAGCGACGACCGGGGAGCGTAGACCGGATCGGCCGACTCGACGTCGAGCAGGAGCCGTTCGCCTTCGTCTCGACCCGGAAGGACGCGGAACGGCCCCTCAGTGTGTCGCGTCATCGTTCTCCACCGGGTTCGGTTCCGACCCCGATCATTTCCACGAGAGCATCGCCCGGAGCTGTTCGGTCGAGAAAAGCGACGTCGGTCGGTCCATGTGGACGCCGATCTCCCCCGAGAACGCTCGCATGCCGGCACGCTGCAGCGGCCGTGGAAGCGAGTAGCCGGCGCGGATCGCTTTCCCGATCGCCTGATCGCGGCCCAGTTCGGCTCGCCAGGCGTGTTCGTATTCGTTGACCGTCGCCGGATGCTCGGGGTCGATCTCTCGCGCCGCGACGTCGGCAGCGCGCATTCCATAGAGGATGCCGCCACCGGTGAAGGGTTTGGTCTGGCCGGCGGCGTCGCCGACGAGGAAGCTCCGTTTGCCGACCGTTCGATCCGGCGGCCCGATCGGGATCGCGCCCGAACACCGGCGTTCGATGTCGGCGTCGTACTCCTCGACGAGCGCGTCGAATCTGCCGGGGGCGTCCTCGCCCGGTGCGACCGCCAGTCCGTACTCGACGCCCGCGTCTCCGCGGGGGATTCGCCAGGCGAAAAACCGGGGAACGGTCAGATGGACGTCGACGAAGTCCCCGTGATCGGGGTCGGGATCGAACCCGAGAACGCCGTGGAGCAGCTCCTCGGGCTCGGGCAGCCCGAGCTGGCTTCTGACCTTCGATTTCGGGCCGTCCGCGCCGCAGACGAGACGCGCTTCGAAGCGTTCGACGCCGTCGGGACCGGACGCTTCGACCTCGACCCGATCCGGACGCTCCCGGATGCTCGTGACGGTGTGGTTCGCCCGGACCGTCGCGCCGGCTTCGCGGGCGCACTCGGCGAGCGTCCGGTCGAGTCCGACCCGGTCGATCGCGTTCGAGACGACCGTCTCTTTATAAAACGGGTGGGATCGGCTGTCGGCCCCACCGAGGTGAAATCGGGCCCCGTAGATCTCGTTTTGGCGCAGCTCCTCGCGGGCAGCATCGGGGACGAACTCCCAGATATCGAGGCTGACGTGGCCAGAACAGGCCAGCGGACGGCCGATCTCGCCCGACTCCAAGACGAGCACGTCGCGGCCCCGCTCGGCGGCGGACCGGGCGAACCGCGATCCGGAGGGGCCGGCGCCCACGACGAGGAAATCGTACATAGATAAACGAGGGCGGCCCACGGGCAAATATCCACCGCACAGCGCTGGCGATGTTGGCTCGTCGGACCGCTGTCGCCTTTCGTCGGTAACTGCTGGCGATCACCGATACATCGCTGCAGCGATCCGTCTCAGGCTTTCTTTTCGTCGCCGAGTACTCGCCCGATCCCGGGTAACACTGTCGCGAACCGTGTCACCCAGCCCAGTTTGAACAGCCCGACCTGTGAGAGCACGCCGAGAACGAACAGGATCCCGAAAAGCGGTAGCTCGATCCCGACGATGGCTGTCGTTCCGAGCGGATCGAAGAGGATCGGATCCAGCGTGACGGTTTCTCTGACGGCCCTAACGTCCGCGAGCGTGACGGCGCCGGAGGCCAGCGCAGCGCCGACGAAGGCGGTGATGAACATCAACGCGAACTTCGTGAGCGTAAAGCCGAGCAGCGCGCCGACGAACCCGGCGAGTATCATCACGAGATACCGAACGAGCCCGCCCTCGGTGAAGATCGGCGTGACGACGTACAGCCCGATGTAGGCGCCGACGACGAAGGCGGGTATCGCCGTCGCGAACGAGAGGGCGACGTACGCGAGCGCGGCGCCGAGCGCGCCGCCGACGAGGACGGCGACGGCGAAGCCGACCGGCCCGCTGGCACCGAGCGTACCCAGGATCTGTGGCGCGACGACGTAGCCGCCGAAGCCGCCGATCAGAAACCCTAACAGTGCGGTTGCGTACACCGAAAGCGCCGCGCCGAAGAAGACGAGTGCCAGTCCCGCGAGGACTAGCCCGATACTGACGAGTTCCATACCGACTGGTAACGTTCCAGTGGAATAAGTCTACAGGCTGACTCGTCGACCGTTCGACCCGGAAGCGATGACCGAACACTCGTTTCGACGGTCCGCGTCAAACGATCAGGAAGGCGACAGCCCCGGCGGCAACGAGCGCGCCGGCGGCGGCCGCCGTCGGCCGATCGCCCAGCGGCCGCCCCAGCTTCGATTCGACGGCCGTCTGGACCGGCGGAAGCACGACCAGCCCCGCGAGCAGGAAAAAGAGCCCGGAGCCGGCGGTCAGCGTCGTCAACCCGGCGACGATCGCCACGTAGCCGAGGGCGTACTGGAGCCGGCGTCGGAGGTTCTCGGGGTTTCCTCCGGCGCTTTTATTACCCAGCTGTCTCGCGCGCTTGTCAATATACTCGTTGAGCCGCCGGTTCGCCTCGTCGGTCTGCGGGGTCGCACACGTCGGACAGAAGTTATCTGACTCTCCGAGTTCGGTTCCACAGTTCCGACAGGACGGCATACTCGCCTCGGTCTACGCCGCCGGTATAAATCAAGCTTCGTTCCGACTCAGTATCGGAAACTGAACCGTTCCCGCGGTTGATAACACAGAAAGGAGAACGCTTCCTCAGACAGCCGTATGTCGATACCCTCTCTCGGCGTCCCGATCGCCGGGCGTGATTTCGTCCCTGAGCGTGACCTCGCCGCGGTGTCGCCGAGCGTTCGCTTTGCGGTCGTGCTCATCTGTGTATTCGCCGGAGCCGTTTTCGTTTTCACTTCCCCGGTGGCCGCCGATCCGACGGTGACGATCGACGACGACGAGTCGTGGGTCGGGCTGGAGGATGATCACGACGTCCACATCGAGGCCACAGACCTCGATACGTCGGACGGTCCGGCGGCGGTGACCGTCGAGCTATCCGGCTGGCCCGACGATGCGATCGTGGGGTCGCCGGACGTCGATATTCAGACCAGTGGCGTCGGAATCGACGGCGACGTCGAGACCGACGGGACGACGATCGCCTTCGACGTCAACGACACCTCGGAGGCTGTCATCGATCTCGAGGCGACGGTCGGCGTCACGCTCGAGCATCCGATCGAATCGTCTCTCGACGGGGGAACCTACGGCGCCGACGTCACCGTCACCGATTCCGACGGATCGGCCGACGGTAGCGCCGAACTGACTGTCAAACGGCTCTCGTATACCGTCGACGGCACCGAGCGGTTCCCACCGTCGACGGAGTTCGTCTACCGCAATCAGGTCGTGACGGTGGAGAACCTCGAACCCGGAACCGACTACACCCTTTATGAGTTCGACCGCGACGAGGAAACGCTCGAGAGTCCGGTCCAGTCTGTGACGCCGGGAGGATCGACGACCGCGACGATCGATACCGACGACGATTTGGAGGCGGGCTGGTATATCGTCTACGACGGCGACGAGATCGTCCCCGCCGAAGAGAACGCCTTCCAGTTGCGGACGCAGGAACTCGAGGCAACACCGGCCGACGAGACGGTCGCCAGCGAGGGCGAGGACGCAGAAACGAGCGTCACGATCGATTCCCCGCTCCGGTCGACGGCCTTCGACGTGAACGTCTCCTCGGCCGATCTCGACGCCGACGAGCTATTCGAGATCTTCGAGGGCGAAACGAACGGCGACGTCGAACACGTCGAAGACAGCGATTCGAAGATCGTCGTTCGCGACGTCGAGGCGGGCGAGGAGATCCCGCTGACCTTCGAGCCGGTTCTGGAGGCGACCTATACCTTCGAGTTCGAGGCGATCGACACCGGGGCGAGCGACGAAACTGCCGTCGGTGTCGAGGAGCGCGAACTCGCCGCCCAGTTCGGGAGCGATCTCTTCGAGACCGAGGCGGGCAACATCGTCGAGATCGACCTGTCGCTCGAAGACACCGACGAGGCCTTCGTCATGATCGGCGGCGACAGGGCCAGCGGGGATCGCGTCCTGCAGAACTACTTCGATCTCCTCCACGTCGAGGGCGATACGACGGTCCGGATCAACACGCGCTTGCTCGGGACGAACGTCCCGAGCGAAGAGGTCTACACAGCAGAGAGCGGCGAGGTCACGAGCTACCTCCAGCAGCCGGATCACGATGGGTTCGACGGCGTCACCTTCGAGGATGCCGACGACCTCTCGTCGTTCCGCTCGGAGATCGGTGTCGGCTCGCTTCCGCGACCGCTACAGCCCGACCGCTACCGTCTCGTCGCCGGAGCCTCGGGTGACGTCGTCATTCGCGACGACGGGGTTCCCGATTTCGAGCGCCCACTCGATAGGTCGAATCTGCTCATCACCGACACCGATGGCTTCGGAAACGTGACGACGTACGTCGCCCCGGAGGGAAGCGCAAACGAGTTCGAAGGCGAGGACGAACTCGACGACCTTCGGGCCGCGTTGACAGAACGCCGGACCGTCGCGAAGGGCGATCGCCTCGTCTTCGAGATCGAAGCCGACGGCATCACCGGCCTCGTCTCGTGGCTCGACGAACGGTTCGGCGGGGACGACATCGAGATCAACCACGAGACGCTTTCGACTTTGCTTTCGTTCCCCGACGGGGTCGTCCTCGATGCCGAGCAGACGAATCCGGATCGCAACGAACCCGTGACGAGACTCGACATCGACGGGGCGACTGACGGCGATCTGTACGCCCTCCACGAGCCGGCCGTCGAACGGGGCGATCAGCTGGCGATCGAGCGGTATTTCCTCGTTCTCGATACCCGCGAGACCGGACCGTTCGATGCCGAAATCGACCCGGGCGAGGAGTACCGATTCCGGTTCGGGTACAACTCGAGCGGCGAGACGGACTGGTTCGACGCCGTCGATCACGACGCTGTCGATCCCGGCGGGGCCGCGCCGCATTTCCCCTATCACGACGCCGACGCCGAGAACCGAACCGAGACCCGCCACGTTACCGTCGAAGAGCGGGAGATAGCGTACGACCGCATCGACGCCCGCGATCGGCCGATCCTCCGTAGCGAGTCCGAGGCGACGATTTCGGGACGAACGAACCTCGCTCCCGGTACGGAGATGTCGGTCCAGCTGATCGCCAGCAATCGAACCGATCCGACGCGGATCACGATCGACGAGATCGACGTCGAACCCGATGGGACGTTCAACGTGACACAGGACCTCTCGGCTCTGGACGCCGGCGAACCCCTCGAGATGGAAGTTTACGTCGAAGAGGAACTGTTCGACAAACGGCCGGCCGTCGTCGCTCCCGAGGGCGTCGACCTCATCGAGTACGAGATCGTAGAACACACCGAAATTTCGGCTATCGCCCCCGGAGAATCGCTCTCGGACGTCTCCGCGACGATCGAGAACACCGGATACGTCCCCGGCGGACAGTTCGTAGAGCTGTCGGTCGACGGCGAACCGATCGACGAACAGTTTCTCAGACTCGACGAGGAGGAGGTAACTTCGGTCGGCTTCAAGGGTGCCGTCGACCTCGATCCGGGACGATACACCTACACGATCGAAACCGCCGACGACGAGACAACCGGCCAGCTGATAATTGAGGCGGACGATGTCGAGGCCGACGAGGACGAGTCTGACGCGGACGATCCCGGTAGCTCCCCGCCCGACGATGATGCCGACGAGCAGACGGACGAGCAAGAGGACGACACCGACGACCAGAACGACGAGATGGACGACAGCGACGACCCTCCGGAGGAAGAGCCCGGTGACGATTCGCTCGTGGCGATCGGGCTCGCCGGTGCCGTCGGCGCTCGTCACGCGATCGGCGGCGCGGCCATCGTCGCGGGCGTACACGTACTCGGCCACTGGACGTAGGTACTCTCGGGTGTTTACTCTGCTGGCGTAGGCTACTCTCGGGTCTCGGCCAGCGTGTCGCAAGCTCCCCGTCGTTTATTAGTCGTCGCCGACGGCCCGCCGGCCGCCGCTTCGTGGCCCCTCGAGTTCGATCGTCGGCAGGTGATCGCGGAGGTACCGTCCGGTGTGGGAGGCGTCGGTCCGGGCGACCGCCTCGGGTGTTCCCTCGGCGACGAGTTCGCCGCCGCCTTCACCACCTTCGGGACCGAGATCGACGATGTGGTCGGCGTTCTTGACGAGATCCAGTTCGTGCTCGACGACGACGACCGTGTTGCCGTCGTCGGTGAGTCGATGGAGGACGTCGATCAGTTTGCGCTCGTCCTCGCTGTGGAGGCCGGTCGTCGGTTCGTCGAGGAGATACAGCGTTTCGCCGCTGTCTCGCTTGCCGAGTTCCTCGGCGAGTTTGACCCGCTGGGCCTCCCCGCCTGACAGGGTCGTCGAGGGCTGGCCGAGCCGCATGTATCCCAGTCCGACGTCTTTTAAAAGCTGCAGTCGGCGGCGGATGCCGCTGTGGCTTTCGAAGAACTCGTAGGCCTCGTCGACCTCCATCTGGAGGACGTCCGCGATCGTCGCCCCCTTGTACGTGACTTCGAGTGTTTCGTCGTTATAACGGGCCCCGTCGCACTCCTCGCAGGGGACGTAGACGTCCGAGAGAAAGTTCATATCGATCTTGACGGTTCCCTGCCCGCCGCAGGCCTCGCACCGACCGCCCTTGACGTTGAAGGAAAATCGCCCCTTTTTATATCCGCGCTGTTTCGAGAGCTTCGTCTCGGCGAAGAGTTCGCGGATGTGATCGAAGACGTCGGTGTAGGTCGCCGGGTTCGACCGCGGCGTTCGGCCGATCGGCGACTGATCGATGAGCCTGACGGTCTCGATCTCGTCGATCCCCTCGATGTCCTCGTGTTCGCCGGGGAAGACGTCGGTGTCGTTCATCCGCCGGACGAGACCTTTATAAAGGATCTCGTGCAGAAGCGTCGATTTACCGGACCCCGAAACGCCCGTGATGGCGGTGAAACAGCCCAGTGGGAACGCGACGTCGAGGTCTTTTAAATTGTGCTGGCGGGCGCCCCGAACCGTCAGGTAGCCGTCGGAATCACGGCGCCCTTCCGGGACGGAGATCGACCGGCGGCCGGCCAGATAATCGCCGGTGACGGATCGCTCTGCGTTCATCACGTCCTCGACGTCGCCGTTGACGACGACCTCGCCGCCGCGTTTGCCGGGTCCGGGGCCCATATCGATGACGTTGTCGGCCCGCCACATCGTCTCTTCGTCGTGCTCGACGACGACGAGCGTGTTGCCGAGATCGCGAAGTCCTTCGAGGGTGTCCAGCAGTTTGTCGTTGTCCCGTTGGTGCAGCCCGATCGACGGTTCATCCAGCACGTACAGGACGCCGACGAGCCCGGATCCGACCTGCGTCGCCAGCCGGATCCGCTGGCTCTCGCCGCCCGAAAGCGTCGAGGCCTCCCGATCGAGGGTCAGATATTCGAGGCCGACTTCATCCATGAAGCCGAGCCGTGCGCGGATCTCTTTGAGGATCTCCTCGGCGATCTTTCGCTCGCGCGAATCGAGATCCGCATCCAGGTTCTCGAAGTGTTCCAGCGCCTCCCCGATCGAGAGCCGGTTGACTTCGGTGATCGATGTCCCGGCGACGAGGACGGCGCGGGATTCGGGTCGAAGTCGCGTTCCCTCACAGGCCGGACAGGTCGTCGTCGCCATGTAATCCTCGATGTGTTCGCGGGTACTCTCGGAGTCGGTCTCGATGTACCGCCGATCGAGGTTCGGAATGACGCCCTCGAAGCGCTTCTGTTTGCGTCTGGTGCCGTTTTTCGTCCGGCGCTCGAAGACGACCTCCTCGTCGGTGCCGTAGAGGAACTGCTGTTGGATCTCCTCGTCCAGCTCCTCGAAGGGCGTCTCGACGCTCACCTCGAAGTGGGCCGCGACGCTATCGAGGCGGGTCCGGTAGTACGACCGGCTGTAGCTCCAGGGTTCGAAGACGTCCCTGATCGGTTTCGAGGGATCCGTGACGACGCGTTCTTCGTCGACCTCCTTCGTCTCGCCGATGCCGTCACACTCCGGGCAGGCGCCGTGCGGCGAGTTAAACGAAAAGGATCGGGTCTCGATCTCCGGGAGATCGATCCCACAGTGGGTGCAGGCCAGCTCTTCTGAGAACTCGACGACGAGTCGATCGTCACCGTCGCCCGCCAGATCCCCCGTATTTCGTGATTCGGTGCCGATGTCCGCGTCTTCGGGCGGCTCGGGGAAGACGACTTTCAGGACGCCGTCGGCTTCCTCGAGGGCCGTCTCGACGGAGTCGGTGATCCGAGAGCGGCTGTCTTCGGAGAGCGTCACGCGGTCGACGACGACGTCGATCGTGTGATCGTAGTTCTCGTCGAGATCCGGCGTCTCGATGGAGAGATCGTACTCCTCGCCGTCGACTTCGATCCGGGTGTATCCCTCGCTTACCAGCTGTTCGAAGCGATCCTCGAAGGCACCCTTTTGGTCGCGGACGATTGGCGCACAGAGCTTCGCGCGGGTCCCCTCCGGAAGCTCCAACAGCCGTCTGACCATCTGCTGGGCGCTCTGTTCGCCGACCTCCCGGCCGCACTCGGGACAGTGTGGCGTTCCGACGCGGGCATAAAGCAGCCGGAGATAATCGTGCAGTTCGGTGACGGTCCCGACGGTCGATCGGGGGTTGTTCGCGGCGTTCTTCTGATCGATCGAGATGGCTGGCGATAAGCCTTCGACGGTTTCGACCTGCGGTTTGTCCATCTGCCCGAGGAAGTTACGGGCGTAAGCGCTGAGCGATTCGATGTAGCGGCGCTGGCCCTCCGCGTAGACGGTCTCGAAGGCGAGCGACGATTTGCCCGACCCCGAGAGGCCGGTGACGACGGTGAACTCCTCGCGGGGGATGGACACGTCGATGTCCTTCAGGTTGTGCTCGGAGGCACCGCGGACGACGATGTCGTCGGTCATTGTCGGTCCCACGGTTCGACAGGGTGAAATCCTGTCGGTTGCGGCCGATCGATCCGCTCGTGTCACGACGTTCCTCACCCGGGTCGAAAGTCACTCGTCGTCCGGGTCGAAAGCCATTCGTCATCTCTCACCCGGACAGAGAGTACGTTCGTTGTCGGTACTCGGGTTCGACGAAACGCGAATATATCCGCGTCAGCGGCGCTGGCGCCGATCTTAGACCGAAGCGTATCAGATAAAAAACAACAAGAGTTAATCGGCTGCCACGCCCGTCTCCGAACGGATATGACCAAGGTCAGCATCATCGGTGCCGCCGGAACCGTCGGCGCTGCCGCGGGCTACAACCTCGCACTTCGCGATATCGTCGACGAACTGGTCTTCGTAGACATCCCCGACCAGCGGGAGACGACGATCGGACAGGCCGCCGATACGAACCACGGGATCGCCTACGACTCGAACACGCGGGTCGTCCAGGGCGAATACGAGGACACTGCGGGATCGGACGTCGTCGTCATCACGGCCGGTATCCCCCGCAAGGAGGGTCAGACTCGGATCGATCTGGCCGGCGACAACGCGCCGATCATGGAGGACATCGGCGCCTCGATCGACGAGTACAACGACGATTACGTCTCGATTACGACCTCGAACCCGGTCGATCTGTTGAACCGCCACCTCTATGAGGCGGGCGACCGAGATCGCCACGCAGTCATCGGATTCGGCGGCCGACTCGATTCGGCCCGGTTCCGGTATGTCCTCTCCGAACGGTTCGATGTTCCGGTTCGAAACGTCGATGCGACCATCCTCGGAGAGCACGGCGACGCTCAGGTTCCCGTCTTCTCGAAGGTCCGTGTCGACGGCGCCGACCCCGCCTTCGACGCCGACGAAAAGGAGGAAATCCTCGCCGACCTTCAAGAGTCGGCGATGGACGTCATCTCCCGGAAGGGCGCGACTCAGTGGGGGCCGGCGACGGGGGTCGCCCACATGGTCGAGGCGGTGTTGAACGACACCGGCGAGGTCCTTCCCGGATCGATCGTTCTCGACGGCGAGTACGGCCATGATGACACCGCCTTCGGCGTGCCGGTCAAACTCGGTTCCGACGGCGTCGAAGAGGTCATCGAGTGGGAACTCGACGATTACGAGGACGAGCTGATGGACGAGGCCGCCGGGAAACTCTCCGAACAGTACGAAAAGATCAGCTGAGCGGCGGCCGCCCGCTCGGGTTCTCGTAGGCGCTCACCTGCTCTCGGCGAAGAAACGCGATGCCCGCCGAAAGACGAACACGAGATTCGGGACTCTCGGCTAGCTGCAAGAACTCCTGTCAACTCCGGTCAGTTCTCGATGTCGATTCGTACTCCTCCGGAAGCCGGTCACCGGTCAGCGATGCCCACTCATAGAGCCGTCTGCGTTCGGCGTTATCGTATCCGGCCATCGTGAGACACCTTCACACGTCTGGTTTCGTCCGGACGTCATAACCGTTATGGCGATTATCGTCTTCTGGGACTGTCGTCCGGCCGGTCGAGCCCCGTGATCTGTTCGTCAGTGCGGCAAGCACGCTCCGGGATCGAACCCCGATACGTCGAGGAAAAAGCGTCCTCTCGCTTCCCATCGGGATTATTGTCGCCACCCGGCGGGTTCGATACTGTGTCTCGGCTCTTCGAAGGAACAGTGTGAACACCGACGATAATCCCTGTCGAATCAATTCTCGATCGTGGATCCGATACCGTTTAGATCCTCCCGGTGAAACCGCTACATTAACTATCCGTCCCACTTGTGAGGGTTCTATCGTGTATGGGCGTGATCCAGTGACTACCGGAGGTGCGTTGAGCCAGCCGGGTGAGATCCGCTTCACACTGATCGACGTCCCTTCGGTTCCCATCGAAGAGCCCGTGTTGGTGTTCGCGATCGCGATGACTGTCTTTTTGATCGGCCCTCTTGCTATCCGGCGACTCGGTCTGCCGGGCATCGTCGGCATCCTGCTGCTCGGGGTGATCCTCGGCCCTGGTGGCACCGGGATCGTCGAACACGTCGACGCGATCGAGCTGCTCGGGACCGTCGGGCTGGTGTATCTGCTCTTTATCGTCGGTCTGGAACTTGATATCCGTGGGCTGCAATCCTCGCCCGGAGCGGCGACCGTCTTCGGGTTAGCCAGCTTCGGTTTGACCTTCGCCGTCGGTATCGCCGCCGGTCTCTACCTGCTCGAACTGGAGATGTGGGCCGCGGTGCTTCTGTCGGCCGTCTTCGCCTCGCATACGCTCTTGAGCTATCCGATCGTCAACCAGTACGGCATCACGAACAACGACGCGATTACCGCAGTCTTCGGTGGCATCCTGTTCACCGACACGCTGGCGTTGATCGTTCTCGCGATCGCGGTCGGCGCCGTCGATGGCGGTCTGTCCGCGGCGCTTCTCGTGACGATCGCCGTCTCGCTCGCGATCCTTTTCGTCGCCGTCTGGCTCACCGTTAAACCCGTCTCTCGATGGTTCTTTCGGACGTTCAACGAGGAGAGTTACTTCGAGTTCCTGTTCGTTATGGTCGTCATCTTCGCGGCGGCCGGCCTCGCCGAACTGCTCGATCTCTCGCCGATTCTGGGCGCGTTCGCCGCCGGACTCGCGCTCAATCAACTCGTCCCCGATGGCGGTCCCCTCCGCAACCGCATCGAGTTCGTCGGCAACGCCTTCTTCATCCCGTTTTTCCTCATCCACGTCGGTATGTTGGTCGACCTGAACGTGCTCTTCGACGGCGTCTATACGCTGTTTGCGGCCGGCGTCATCACCGGCGTGATGTTCATCACGAAAGCCGCCTCTGCGAGCGCCGTCGGATATCTGCAGGGGTATGATACGAACGAGATCGGAACGATGTTCGGCCTCTCGATCGGACAGGCGGCCGCGGCGCTGGCGATCACGCTCGTCGGGTACGACGTCGGGCTGTTCGGTGATGCGATCCTGAACGCGGTCGTCCTGATGCTGCTGGTTTCGGCGGTCATCAGTCCGATCGTCACCGAACGGTTTGGGAACGCCCTCGCGCTGTCGAAAGAGATCGACGAGAGCGACGGAGAGCTCGAGGACCCGAACGTCATGCTGGCGCTTTCTCATTACGCCGACCTTCAGCGGCGACTCCTCGAGTTGTCCTTCCTGTTCAAGGCCGAGGATACGAGGAAACCGGTTCATCTCCTCAGCGTCGTCCAGCCGCGTGACGACGGATCCACCGAGGACGCCGTCGCGAGCGTACAGGGGGAACTCGACGCGCTCCGAGAGATCGGTGACGAGGCCGAAATTCCGATCGAAACGGAGACGCGAGTCAGCCGGAACATCGCCTCCGGTATCGTCCGGGGGTCACTGGAGGTACAGGCCGATGTGGTCCTGATGGGCTGGGACGGGGAACGATCGATCAGGGCCCGCGTCTTCGGAACGATCATCGATCGCGTCCTCGAACTCACCCGGCTGCCGGTTCTGATCGCCCGCCTCGGCCATCCGGTAAATACGACCGAGCGCATCTACCTCGTTCTCCCGATCGGGATCGAACACCACGAGGGCTTCTTCGAGGCGATCCACCTCACCAAGAAGACGGCCGATCGCCTCGGCGCCGAGGTCTGTGTGGTGCCGGTCGGGATAACCGACCACCAGTTCGAGCGGCTCTATGACCTGGTCGAACCGTCGATCGAGGCCTCCTTCGAGGCGTCTCCGGGATGGGATACGCTCGACGAGTACCTGAATACACACTCCGGATCGGACGATCTGGTGATCGTGATCTCGCCGCGGAAAGGCGACGTCGGGTGGGACGGGAACCTCGAGGAGCTCCCGGCGAAGCTTTCGCAGCTGCCGCCGGCGTCCTTCGTCATGATCCACCCAAGACAGGGCGATCCGCAGTACGACCGCCGGTTCCTGCGGTTCGACTGAACAGCGTTCCGCCCGTGTTTCCTCTTAAATGAGCTTTTCGCCGTCCTCGTAGATCTCGATCGCGTCGACCGGACAGGTTCGGGCGGCGAACTTCGCGTCGAGTTCGGCGTCCTCGGGGACCTCCCGCTCGAAGATATCGGCTTCGATCTCCTCGCTATCGGCGAGGTCGGCCTTCCCCTCGTCTTGGTTTTCCTCGAAGGCGTCCCACTCGGCGACACACTGGAACATCCCGATACACGTCTCCCGATCGAATCGGACCTTCATACATCGCGTTGGAGACACGCTATCAAAGGCGTGACGGGTCGGCGGGCGGTCGTTTTCCTGATCCATCCCTCTGGAGGCGATCGTTTTCCCGATCCATCTCTCTGGAGGCGATCGTTTTCGATCCCGTCTGTCGTCGATGATACGATCATTTACATTCGGTGACGCACAACCGGAGTTTGATGGACGTTGCCGACGTTTCCGGCGTGCCGCCGTGGTTCGCCGAGCACCTCCGAACGGAGGGTATCGAGTCGCTGTATCCACCGCAGGCCGAGGCCGTCGAGGCGGGGATCACCGAGGGCCGGAGCCTGGTCGCCTCGGTGCCGACCGCGAGCGGAAAGACCCTCATCGCCCAGCTCGCGATGCTGTCGGCCGTCGAGCGAGGGGGGAAGGCGCTCTATATCGTGCCGCTTCGGGCGCTGGCCAGCGAGAAGCGCGAGGAGTTCGCGGCGTTCGAATCCGAAGGCGTCTCGATCGGCGTTTCGACCGGCAATTACGAGGAGTCCGGCGAGTGGCTTGCCGAAAAGGATATCATCGTCGCCACGAGCGAGAAGGTCGATTCGCTCGTCAGAAACGGCGCGCCGTGGATCGACGACCTCGACTGCGTGGTCGCCGACGAGGTCCATCTCGTCGACGATCCGAACCGCGGCCCGACGCTCGAGGTGACGCTTGCGAAACTGCGTCGAATCAACCCGAACCTGCAGGTCGTCGCGCTGTCGGCGACGGTCGGCAACGCGGAGACGTTAGCCGAGTGGCTCGACGCCGAACTCGTCGATTCGACCTGGCGGCCGATCGAACTCCGCAAGGGCGTTCACTACGGGCAGGCGCTGCATTTCGGAGACGGTGAAAAACGCGAACTCCGCGTGAAATCCAGCGAGAAACCGACCGAGGCGATCGTCAGAGAGACCCTCGCCGAGGACGGCTCGACGCTCGTGTTCGTCAACTCTCGTCGGAACGCCGAGGGGGCGGCCAAACGGCTTGCGAACACCACGACTGACGGACTCGACGACGACGAGCGCGACCGGCTCGCAGAACTGGCCGAGGAGATTCGCGGTGTTTCCGACACCGAGACGAGCGCCGACCTCGCGGCGTGTATCGAGAAGGGAGCGGCGTTTCACCACGCGGGTTGTTCGAGCGAACACCGCTCGCTCGTCGAGGCGGCCTTCCGCGATCGACTCATCAAGGTCGTCTGTGCGACGCCGACGCTCGCCGCCGGCGTGAACACGCCCTCGAGACGCGTCGTCGTCCGCGACTGGCGGCGCTACTCGGGGGAAGCCGGCGGGATGAAACCGCTGTCGGTCCTCGAAGTACACCAGATGATGGGTCGGGCCGGCCGGCCGGGGAGAGACCCCTACGGCGAGGCGCTGCTCTTGGCCAACAGCCACGACGAACTCGACGAACTCCTGGATCGATACGTCTGGGCGGACCCCGAACCGGTCGAATCGAAACTCGCCCGCGAGCCGTCGATGCGAACGCACCTGCTCGCGACGATCGCCTCCGGCTTCGCCGATTCGCGGGCGGCGCTGCTCGAGTTTCTCGATCGGACGCTGTATGCGACCCAGTACCGACACGGATCGGACGGAAACGACAACCTGGAACGGATCGTCGACTCGACGCTCGAGTATCTCGAGCGCAACGGCTTCGTCGAACGCGACGGGGAACTCGCGGCGACGAACCTCGGTCATACCGTCTCGAGGCTGTATCTCGATCCGATGAGCGCCGCCGAGATCGTCGACGGCCTCGAGGGCGCGACCGATCCGACCGTCCTCGGACTCTATCACCTCGTCTCTCGGACGCCCGATATGTACGAACTCTACTTGCGCTCGGGCGACCGCGAGGAGTACACCATGCTCGCCTACGAGCGCGAATCGGAGTTCCTCGGCGACGTCCCCAGCGAGTTCGAGGAGGAACGCTTCGAGGACTGGCTGTCGGCGCTGAAGACGGCCCGGATGCTCGAAGACTGGGCCAGCGAACTCGAAGAGGACGAGATCGCCGAACGGTACGGCGTCGGTCCCGGCGACATCCGCGGGAAGGTCGATACCGCCGAGTGGCTGCTCGGTGCCGCCGAATCGCTGGCAGACGAACTGGGACTGGAGTGTGTGCGTGCGATCGGAGAGGCCCGAAAACGCGTCGAACACGGCGTCGGCGAGGAACTCATCGATCTGGCCGGCGTCCGGGGCGTCGGCCGCAAGCGGGCCCGTCGACTGTACGACGCCGGCATCGGGACGCGCGCCGACCTGCGCAACGCCGAGAAGTCCGTCGTGTTGGGCGCACTCCGGGGTAGAGAAAAGACCGCCGAGAACGTCCTCGAGGCCGCCGGACACCGGAATCCGGAGATGGATGACGTAACTCCCGACGCGTCCGCGACGCCGGAGCCCTCACCGGACGCCGACCCGGCCTCCGAAAGCGCCGAGGACCAATCCAGCCTCGGTGATTTCTGATGGTGGGGAAACGACCGTGAAACTCGTCGAGGGAACCGTCGAGATCGGTGGCGGACGGTTCGAGGACGTCGGCTCGTTCATCGACGAACTAGACGAGATTGCCGAGAGGTACGACGTGACCGTTCAGGCGTTCGACGCCCGGTATGTCGTTTCGAGACGCCATCTCGAACGCGCGCTCGAGTTGGCCGACCGCGAGCGCGAACGCGGCGAGGGGATCGTCCGCGACCGCGGCGTCGAGATGACGCTGTATGCGGCCGGCCGTAGGCAGATCGATCTGGCTCTCGAGATGGGTGTCGCCCCCGGCTCGACGCCGCTCGTCGTCGCCGTCGACGGTCCCGGCGACGAACCGGCGGCAGCCGAAGCGGTCGAGGGGCTACTCGTCACCGAAGACACCCTCGGCGAGTACGACGAAGAACGGGTTCGTTCGTTCTTCGAGATCGGCACGGCGGAACTCGAGGCGACGGACGCCGGGCTCGAAGCGCTCGTTCTAGAGCGGGTCGCGTTGCTCGTCGTCGAACGGTAGCGACTCGTGCGGGTTCTTTGCGGTCCCCGGCAACCCGTCTCAAAGCAAGAAGACGTCGGCGGAGTCGAACTCCCGTCCACAGTCACGACAGCGGTAGATAATCCCGTCTTCGGTCCGCAATCGGCCGCCACATTCGGGACACTTCGCGCCCGCCTGTTCGGACATACCCGTTTTCGGTGAGTGGCGCAGATAGCTCTTTCGCGGGGATCGATCCGCTATCCGGCTTCTCTCTCGGGCGTCCGTTTTCACCGAGGCGACCACTCACAGGCGTTTCCCGCCGTCAGGTCGCTTTCCTCGATGTAGGTCGACAGGCAGGCGTAGTTACAGAGATACAGCGGCGACCCACAGTCGTCGATACAGTCGCGCACACAGATCGGCTCGTGGGCGAAGATCCGAGAGCCACAGTATGCACAGGGTTCCTCATCTCCGGGGGTTTCGATCGTCGTCGGCATACGTATACGTTCAGCAACCGCCGTCGAAAGCGTTTCGTCAGTGTGTCTCTCCGGCGCATTCGGGGGTATACTCCGGATGGAGCGTCCGACCGAGGACAAAACACTAATCGGTATCGGACCCCCCTATCACGGTATGAACCACCCGAATGCGGCTCGATCGATCGATCCCTCCGAGCAGGAGGTGTCGATCTGATGGTCGACGACTTCGAGCGACCGCCACAGGGGCAGTTCGAACGCGAGATCAAGACGTTTCCCGAGTTTTTCAACCGCCTCGAAGCCGACGGGGCGCTCGATTTCTGGGACGCGGTCAACTCGGAGACGGAGATAGAGGGTCTCGTCTATCACCACCGCGGCGTTCAGGTGCCCAGTTACGAGGGGCGATTCGTCGACGAGCCGGCCGAGGAGACCGACCGGGACATGCCGGCGTTCAGCGTCGAATTCGGAACCGTCGGCCCCCGCAGCGTCTGGGCGGTCTTCGATCGGAGCCTCTCGTGGGACGTCTATCTCGTCCTCTTCGAGGAGGGGGCCGTCGTCGCCTGGATGAGCGACGCCGAGTTCGAAGCAGAGGAGGCCGACCGGTTCCCCTCGAAGGCGCAGGCCGTCAGGGCCGGGCAATTCTCGTTCGGCGTCTTCTTTCGGTTCGGTCCCGACTGGGTCGAACGCGAGGAGTGGGCGCTCGAATCGAGTGCGCCGGCGCTCCTCCAGCTCGGTGACGGCCGGCTTCTGACGCCCGAAACCGAATCGGCGTTCTACGAGAACGCGCACGCGATCCCCGACGAGTTCCGGCCGGCTGTCGACACCGGTGCCGAACCGTTTTACGGCGTTCTCGAGGCGAATCTCGCTGCCGATCCGGGGCCGGCCGACGACCGATAGCCCGGCCGCGAATACGCTTTCATCCGCCGAACGGTTCGTATCCGACGCCCTCGTGAACGACGAATTCGACGGCATTGACGACGTAGTGTGCGATGACGACGACGAGCAAGCTCCCCGTCAGGATAAACACCGCCGCGAGAACGAATCCCAGAAGGGTAGTCGCGACGATCCCGAGCCATCCTTGTGCGCCGTGGCCGGCTCCGAAGGCGATAGAAGAGCCGACCGCGAGCATCCACGGCGAGAGATCGAATCCAACGGCGAACGCGCCGATCAGTATCCCTCGAAACAGCAGTTCCTCGAACCCGGCGATGATCGGCAAGACGACGAGCAGTAACACGATCCACCCGCGGCGTGAATCGGGTGCGAGCAGTTCGCGGAGCGGTCCGCTCGGATCGGCGTCGAACGCGTTCGCCACCCCGCCGGCGAGCGTGTTCACGACCGCGATCGCGACCCCGATCGCGATTCCGACTACGATCTCCTCGCGTCCGGAGAGCGAAGCGTCTCCGATTCCGAGCGCGGGAAACGGTATCTCTGCGAGTGCGATCCCGACGAGCAAGACGGCAGCCAACAGCCCGTGAGAGATGGCGAGGTTCGCAAGCAGCGCCGGCTTCGAGACGTAGGTCGTCTCCGGCGCGGGCGCGTCGATCGCCTCGAGGTGGTCGGCTCCGTCCGGGACGTCGACGCCGGCCGGTCGGGTCCGTAACTCCTCGATGAGTCTGTGCGATCGCCGCGCCGAAACCAAAAGCAGCGTCAAAACGAGCAGAGTGAGAACCGCGAAAGCGACCCACCGCACGCGTTACTGTGGGCTTGGATTGGTCGTCCCGACCTCACGCTGTTCGAGGGCGGTGCCGGTGATGTTCTTCAGCCGGTCGATGAGCGAATCCTTCGCGGGTTCGCCCGCCAGGGCGACGTCGAGTACCTCCGAGATGTGTGAGACGGGGATGATCTCGATCTGCTCTTTGTACTCGTCTTCGATCATCACGTCCTGTTCGTTCGCCTTCGGGATGATGACGGTATCGAGTCCCGACTTGGCGGCGGCTTCGATCTTGTGCGTGACGCCGCCGACCGGGAGCACATCGCCGCGGACCGAAAGCGAGCCGGTCATCGCGAGATCCTGTCTGACGGGGATGCCTTCCAGCGCCGAGATAACGGCTGCTGCGACCGTGATGGAGGCCGAATCGCCGTCGACACCGCCCTCGCCGGCCTGGACGAACTGGATGTGGACGTCCTTCTGGGAGATGTCTTCGTCGGAGAACTTCTTGATGATCGCCGAGACGTTCTGGACGGCCTCCTGGGCCATCTCCTTCAGCTGTCCCGTCGCGATGACCTCGCCGGGGCCCTGACTTGGGGTGACTTCGGCCATCACGGGCAGGACGATCCCGGAGTCCTCGCCCATGACCGCCAGGCCGTTGACGCGACCGATCACGTCGCCTTCGTTGACGGTGAGTTCGTAATCCTTCCGGCGCTCGATGTAGTCGTCGGCGAGTTGCTGTTCGATCGATCGCGAGCGCGCCTTCGCCTGCAGGACGTCGTCTCGGGTGGTGTACTCGCGATTCTCCGCGCGGGCGATGTCGCCCGAGACGCGAACGAGGCCACCGAGGTTCCGGAACTCGAGCGTCAGATGGCCCTTCCGACCCGCACGGCGACGGGCTTCGAGGATGAGTTCCTCGATCGCCTCGTCGGTGAACGGCGGCAGTCGGCCGTCGTTTGCGACCTCCTGGGCGACGAAGCGGGCGTACTTCCGCCGCATTTCCGGAGTGTCCTCGATGGTATCGTCCATGTAGACCTCATAGCCGTATCCCTTGATCCGCGAGCGAAGCGCGGGGTGCATGTTCTCCATCGCGTCGAGGTTGCCCGCGGCGACCATGACGAAGTCGGTCGGAACGGGTTCGGTCTGGACCATCGCGCCCGAGGAGCGTTCGCTCTGGCCGGTGATCGAGAACTCTCCCTCCTGAATCGCCGTCATCAGCTTCTGCTGGGAACGGATATCGAGGGTGTTGATCTCGTCGACGAACAGCACACCCTTGTTGGCTTTGTGGATCGCACCGGCCTCGACGCGGTCGTGAGAGGGCGTCTCCATACCGCCGGACTGGAAAGGGTCGTGCCGAACGTCACCGAGCAGCGCGCCGGCGTGGGCACCGGTCGCGTCCTCGAAGGGTGCGACCTTCTGGTCGGCGTTGTTGATGAGCAGGTTCGGTACCATCGCGTCCGAACCACGACTCATGTACTTGAACGCGAGATAGATGATACCCGCAGCGATGATCCCGAGCAAAAGCTGCTGGGCGATGAGGATCGCATAGCCGAAGACGACCGCGATGATGATCCACATCAGGAAACTTCGCATCTGGTTTCGCTTGCGGGCTTCCTCTTTGTGGGCATCGACGATCTGTTCGCCCTTGCCGGCGGGGACCGTCCGGACTTTCGGCTCGTTGCCGTCCTCGGGGTTGTGATAGACGAGGACGTCCTGTAGCTCCTCTTTGGGGAGGAGCTGGCTCATCGCCTTCGCGAGCATCGATTTCCCCGTCCCGGGCGAGCCGATCATCATCACGTGGCGACGCTGTTTTGCCGCCTTCAGGATGATATCCCGGGCGTGATCTTGCCCGATGACCTGATCGACGAGCCGGTCCGGAACCTCGATATCGTCGCTGGAATCGATCTGGAGCCCACCGAGAAGGTTGTCCTCCTCGTCTTCGTCGATCTCGATCTCGCTGTCGACGTGGACTTCGCTGCCGAGATCGGAGCCATCGAGGAGGTCCTCGTCCTCGTCGAGGTGCTCTTCGGCCCCCCGCCGTTCGGTCCCTGCCGGCCGGTCCGGGTTATTGGAACGGGACCGCTCGTGTGTCACCCCGTCGTCGGGGGACTGTTCACGGTCGCGGTCGTATCCGGCGGCATCGTCGCCCTCGTCCGATCCGGAATCCCCGTCGTCGGACCTGCGACTTCCGTCGTCGACCTCGCCGGTCGATTCCGACGGGTCCGGTTCCGATTCCCGAGGTTCGTCGGCTTTTTCGACCTCTTCTGCGTCTTTTTCGTTACTCATAGAAACGTCGCTAGTACCGATAAAAACGGGTCGTCAATTGATATACTTTCTCCCCGGGATCGTCGCGACGACACCCGAAAACCGAACGACAGCAGTGGTACAGTCGGTAAATACCGCCTGCGCCGCTCCACCCGTCGGGTTTATGAAATCCCCGTCCCCACTCACTCGTATGACGCGGGGGTTCTACATCGGCCGGTTCCAGCCGTATCATCAAGGCCACCACGCGATGGTCGGCCGCATCCGCGAGGAGATCGACGAACTCGTCGTCGGGATCGGAAGCGCCGACCAATCCCACACCGTCCGGAACCCGTTTACGGCCGGCGAGCGGATCATGATGATCACGAAAGCGCTCGCGGAGTTCGATACGACGACCTACGCGGTGCCGATCGAGGATCTCAACCGGAACTCGGTGTGGGTGAGTCACGTCCAATCGATGAGCCCGCGGTTCGACGTCGCCTTCTCGAACAATCCACTCGTCGTCCGGCTCTTCGAGGAGGCCGGTATCGAGGTCAGACAGTCGCCGATGTACCACCGCGAAGAGTTCGAAGGAACCGAAGTGCGCGAGCGGATGGCCGCCGACGGCGACTGGGAGTCGCTCGTCCCGGAGGCCGTTATCGAGGTCATCGACGAGATCGACGGCGTCGAGCGGATTCAACAGATCACCGCGACGGACGCGAACGACGACGACGAGATCGAGGACCCGTCCCGATGATCACGCTCTCGTCGGATTTCGGAACGCCCTATCCCGCCGCGATGAAGGGTGTGATCCTCAGCCGCTGTTCGGCCCGTCTCGTCGACATCGGCCACGAGTTCCCTCGCCAGGACGTCACGGCCGCGGCCTTCTGGCTCACACAGGTCCTCCCGGAGTTCCCGCCGGCCGTCCACCTCGTCGTCGTCGATCCCGGCGTCGGCACCGACCGTGCGGCGCTCGTCGTCCGCGCCGGCGAACACGTCCTCGTCGGACCGGACAACGGCGTGTTGTGCCCGCCGGCACGCGCGCTCGCCGGCGAGGGAGCCGATATCGATACCTACGAGATCGACGTCGACGATCCCCGGAGTGCGACGTTTCACGGTCGAGACGTCTTCGCCCCCGCCGCGGCGACGGTTCACGAGACCGACCCCGGTCATCTGTCGGGACTCGATTCGCTTTCACCCGCCGATTCGATCGTCGACCTGCAGTTCCCCGCTCCGGAACGCTCCGTCGAGGAGGCGGTTGCCACAGTGCTCGTCGTCGACGACTTCGGAAACGCCATCACGAACGTCTCTGGAGACGTGCTGGAGGGTCACGAAACGGTCACCGTCGACGGGACGCGGCGTTCCATCGTTCCCTCGTATGCCCACGCCGACGTCGGGACACCGGTCGTCACCGTCGGCAGCCACGGCAACGTCGAACTCGCGGTCAACCGGGGTCGCGGCGAGACGGCGTTCGACGTCGACCCCGGCGAGACGGTCCGAATCGGGTTCGAGTAACGCCCGAAAGTGCCGTGCTGGCGGCCGAACGCTTATGGACGACTCGCCCGAAGTGGGCGGTATGTTCACGCCGCTACAACTGGGGGAAACGGTGTTCCCGGTCGTCGCTCTCCTCTTGCTCGCCATCGCCATCGTCGCGGTGTATCAGGCCGTCGAGATCGTCAACGCCTACGAGAAGCGGGCGCTGACCGTCTTCGGGGAGTATCGAAAGCTACTGGAACCGGGGATTAGCTTCATCCCGCCGTTCGTCTCTCGAACGTACACTTTCGATATGCGGACCCAGACGCTCGACGTCCCGCGGCAGGAGGCGATCACCCGGGACAACTCGCCGGTGACCGCCGACGCCGTCGTCTACATCAAGGTGATGGACGCGAAGAAGGCGTTCCTGGAGGTCGACGACTACAAGAAGGCCGTCTCGAATCTCG
>LKMJ01000910.1_pt1 | contig 24873 bp, 35 predicted proteins | sample 643391 | NCBI WGS metagenome assembly LKMJ01 (sample SAMN04112250, study PRJNA286221) | soda lake metagenome | biome: soda lake; feature: Kulunda Steppe; material: water; isolation source: sample PL-Br10 brine of Picturesque Lake | place: Russia: Kulunda steppe | collected 2010-07 | reverse complement strand
GTGTGTGTGTGTGTGTGTGTGTGTGTGTGTGTGTGTGTGTGTGTGTGTGTGTGTGTGTGTGTGTGTGTGTGTGCGCGCGCGTGCGTGTGTGCGTGAGTGCGCACACACACGCATATTGTTTGCGGGCATGCGTGCGCATGTGTGTGTGCATGCATGTGTATGTTGTCACTATCATGTCTCCATCTAGTGTTGCTGGCGTGCTCGAGCTGTTGTTCACGGGCATGTGGTAAAAAAGTCCATCCTAATATGCAGGGCACTCCATCAAAATATTGCTGTGCAGGGCGTGCTGGAGCTTCTGTTCCTGGGCCCAGCCATGATGCTGCTGTCAGAGCTTGTCAACCCTTCTGCCCCAGCAGCGCTGGAGGATGCGGGGGCGGCGGCGGGTGCAGGTGGAGGCAGGAATTCAGACAAGCGGCCGCCACTGGAGCCCCAACACAAGCAATTTTGTGAGCTTGTGCAGCAGTGAGTGTGTGGATGGGGTGTCAGATGTACGTGTGTGCATGCGCATGCATGTGCACGTGTGCGTGTGTACGTGTGTATGCGTGTGTGTGAAAGCAGTGTCACAGCAGCCAGCAATAGAATAGCCAGCATAGAGAGTAACCCTTTGATGTGGTGTAGCCGTGAAACAGGAGAGGCAGGTAGCTCCGTACGCCAGTGCAGGTAGAGGTAGGGGGCGCAGGGGTCCACAGGGGGTAGTGAAGGGCTTGCCTGTGGGCTTGTGCAGGTCTGGGCCCACAACAATGACCGCCCAGCGGAATCCCAGGCCTGCCGGCACCATGCTTCTGCTTTGCACCCACTTGCATGTGTGGCCCACCCCATATGAGGCACCTGAGCACCCCAGCCAGTGGCCACACATGGGTATGGGCATTGTGCCGCTAGCACCAGCTGGGCCAGACCGCCTCGCATGTCCCTAATGCTGGGTCTGTGGGTTGTGGGGCCATGACAGGGTCGTGATGCCCGGCACTGGGCCATGGCTGTGGCCCACAGCCTGAGGGGCCATGATTTGGTTTTTAAGGCGCCTGCCTAGCAGCACAGCCTCCCCCTGAAGCGAGCTCAGCCCGTGTGCGTGTGCAATCTCCCTGTTGCGCATGAGCCCTGGGTTTTGCACCCCAGCGTGGACGTGTTTTATGCTTGCCTCACCCAAGCACGTGTGCACATGTCCCCCATGCCCCCCACCCATGCACACGTGCATGCTGCGCATGCAGGGTGTGCTTCCAGTGGCTACTGTCTGCAGATGAGCGGCTGCCGGGCGACCACCTGCACGCACTGAGGGCCTGTGTGCTGACATCGGTGACGGAGGCCATCGGGGTAGGTGCCCAGTGGGCACTGCCCACCCCTGCCTGGGCGTGTGCGCCTGTGTCCGCAGCCCACTGCTGCACCTCTCCTCGAGCCACACCATGCTTGAGCGCCGTCCGCCTCCCCTGAAACCGCACCCGCCTCCTGCCCACCTTGGCCCACCCAACGCCCACTGCACGCCTGCCGGCAGCGGCTCAACCCACGTTTTCACCCACCTTGAGCAGCTGCCCGCACCTTGCTGCTCCCACTTTGGCTCTGCACCTCTCTTTGGGCTGCTTCACCTTTGCTGTGCTCCTCTGCGCGCTGCATTCTGGTGGGTGCGTGCAGGCGGTGTCGCGCGTGTCGCTGCCCATTGTGGGCAACCCTTTCCTGAAGCACCTGGTGGAGCGCGTGGCGCCGCGCAGGGACTCTGCCAGCGCCAGGACCAACCACGACCTCATGCGCGCGCAGGTGGGGGCTGCTGGCAGCACGTGCTCTGTGCTCTGCCTCAAGCAATGGGCACATGCGTGCTTGCAATCGCAATGCACGTCCAGCAGCAGCTTTTCTCTGTGTGCTAATGTGTGTGCGTGTGCGTGTGTGGGGGGGTGGCCATCCCATGGTTTGTGTGGTATGGAACATCTTAAGCGTGGCATGTGTTGACACATCTGAAGCTTCTGGGTCGGAGCTTGGGCAGCTATGCTTCAGACCTAAGAACACGCAGCTCCTAAGTGGATAGCCTTGTGTTTGCCTCTGCCTTGGCAGCCAAGCTACCCATGGGTCAGCAACTTTTGGCTCTGATGTGATGGTCCCAAAACTTATGGCTCTGCTGTGATGATTCCAAGGCGCCATCTTGTGACACAGGCAATTCCAGCTGGTCCCACGCGGCATGCGCTTGCATGCCGTGCACACTATTGCAGCCACAGACCAAATTGTGCTCGCGCACACACACACAAACACACACACACACGCACACACACACACACACACAGGTACACAGAAATGAAGTGCAAGGGTCCTCTGGGTTAATTGCAAGCTTGCGCGTGCACAAACATGCATACACAAGCAAATCTTCTCCAACATACAAAAGCAAGGACAGGCACTGTGCATATGTTGCATCCAACTCCTGCCGCCTTGCATCACTGTGCACCAAAATAAACGATAAACCAAATTATTTAAATCAAATGATACCTGATTTACATGCACGGTGTAAAAAACACGCGCACATGCACCCAGTGCTTGCATGCCCCATGCTTGCATGCAGATCCTGCGACTGTGCAGCGGCATGCGCTTGGTGCACCTCACAATGGACACCGATGAGGGCGTGCGCGAGGCTGTGTCGTGGCTGCGACGCACGCACCCGCTCACCCACACCACTGCCCAGCGCAAGTCCCAGGTGCACCACGCACTGGCAGAGATGATCTCAAATGTGAGTGCCACTGAAGAAGCAACCTGCACCCGTTGCCGTCGCAGCTGCTGCTGTGCTTGCATGTAGGTATGCGCGCGTGCGTGGGCTTGTACGTGCGCGCTTGCTTGTGTACGTGCGTGCATGTGTGTGTGCCCATGCTTGCTCGTCATGTGCAGGCACATGTTTTGTACATGTGTATGGCGCCTGATGCCTTATTGGGGGTACCTGGTCTGCACTTTGTCAGCGCCGAGTGGGTGAGAGGGAGGCAGAGGGGGATGAGAGGCAGAGGGGGAGGCAGCAAGGCGGGCGTGCGCGTCCCAGTGCGCGGATTCAAAAAGGAAATGAGTCAGGTGCCGGGGATAGGGGGAGGGAAAAGGGAAAGGAGCGCGCACCCCTAGCCCGAGATGCAAGCATGGCGCATTGCCAGACATTCACGTGCTTGCATACGCGCACAGCCCCTTGACCACGCCCTCACCCGTCGCTGGCGGTGCTCGCCTCCCAACTGACTCACCAACTTTCACTCCTGACAGGGCATCAAGTTGGTGTCCGCCAGCGCCGTTGCCCTGCCCCTTCTCCTGCACACCGTTGCTGTTTTAGATGCCTGTCGCACGCAATGTAGAGCGCGCCGTGCAATTGCGGGGGGCGCTCATGGGCCTGAAAAGTGCACACGTATACTCCGTGCAAGCACGCGTAGGAACACCACACCCGCCCCCTCCCGCGTCCTCGCTTGCCACCAAAACACCAAACCAGATGGAATTGGCGCCAAGTCACACACGCGGGGCATGGGCGGGGGTACTTGCGGGGACCCGACGCTTGCCCGCAGGTGCACCGTTTACTGAGCCGCAACTTACGGCCGGACGCGCGTGGACTCTGCTGTTTAGCCCACATTCCCTTGTGCCCCAACAATGCGCTTTCACATTAATTTGCATCAGAAACGGTGGAATTACCTGCGCCATTTGGTTCTACCAAGAGTACAAGACACATGCCTTTTCTGTTGTTGCTGCAGCAGTTGGCAAAACTAGCGGTTTTCAAGGGGGCTGTACCAATCTTTTGGTCCTGCTTGCAGCTTGCCCCGTTCTTCTGACTTGGTGGCGTGCTCATCATACCGTCGTACTAGAATATAATGCACAGCAAAGTCTCGTGATGAGAAAGCCCTTATTTGCTGCCACTTACTGTCATGCACCCTGCTCATTCCTGTTGTGCATGGGTGTTCGGCCCCAGTGCTGTGTTGGCCCATGACATTGGCTTGAATGCTGCGCCCTTTCACACTGTGCGCTCAAGGCAACGGAAGTGCTGGTTGCTCCATTATTGTGGAGGAGGACCGCCATCGCTGCCCGCCACATGCCGCGAGCGCACAGTTAGGGCAGGTTGCAAGGCTGGCTTACACACATACAAGCAACCCTATTGGTCCAGCTTCATTTCTAGCACGCCCACTAGGGGTCCCTTGTGTAGGCCTCCATGCAGCTTGTCACCCACGGTGCAGCTTGTCACCCACGGTGCAGCTTTTGTCACCCACGGTGCAGCTTTTGTCACCCACGGTGCCTGGATGCCTCTGCCCCGTTGTCTGGCTTTTGCCCCCCTTGGGTGCCTGCTCGCGCACAAACCCTGTGGGCTCCACAGCCCTAACCCTGTGGGCTCCCAGCCCAAATCCCGGCCCAAATCTCAGCCCAAACCCCGTGGGCTCCCAGCCAAAATCCCAACCCAAACCCTGTGGGCGCGGCTCCACAGCCCCTGCCATCAACCCGCCCCGGCAACGTTCAGCATCCTGCCCTGCCCTGCCAGCAGCGAACATGCCGCCCTCCTCCTGCCACCCCTTTGGTTGCCTCTGCTTGCGCGCAGATCCTGTGGCCCCTGGTGCGCAGCGGCCAGCCCCTTTCTTGCCCAAGCATCAGCCAAGACGTGCTGGAGGAGTGGTTCGCACTCATCATGCAGCTCAAAAAGGACATCTGGGCATGGACGCAGAAGCATGACAAGCACATCAAGGTGAGAGGGGCAGGCGCCTCCGCGGTCACAGGGCGATGCTGCGCGCTTGACAGGGCCCTAACCAGGCACAAGTCAGAAGGAGACGCAGCGCTCCAGCCTCAGCTGCATGCTTCTTGGCATCCCTGTAAACGCATTGGCACTCTTTTGCTTCACAGAATCCGCACGCGGGTCCTTACCATCCCGCCGCTCTACTTGCCACATCAAACGCGGGGTCCCTCTGTGCCGCTGCCAAGCTTGCCACGACCTACTTGGAGCCTTTTCATTCTGCCGCTGCACTCCAAACAACCCCCAGAGGGGCTGCTCCCGATCACCTTCTACTTCCAGCTCAGTGCCCACCGCCTCCTTGGCTGTTGTGTCAGAAGCCTACCCATACGGCGCTTGCTGCGTCAGAAGCCTGCTTAAACGGCCTTTGGTGTAAGCACAGGGTGAGGCTGAAGCTCAGCGGAAAGAGCTCTGCGCAAGCTTTCCATCGACTGCTTACAGGGTGCCCACATCAGCAGAGTGGCCACATTGGCAGGGTGACCACATTGATTGGCAGGGTGACCACATTGATTGGCAGGGTGACCACATTGGCAGGGTGACCACATTGGCAGGGTGACCACATCAGCAGAGTGGCCACATTGGCAGGGTGACCACATTGATTGGCAGGGTGACCACATTGGCAGGGTGGCCACATTGGCAGGGTGGTCACATTGGCAGGGTGGCCACGTTGCCCGCAAGGTGGCCACACGCTCAACACCGCAGCTTGGATTGTAAACACACACGCACGGGCACGCACGTACATGCATGTACACGCGCATGCACGCACGCACACACGCATACCAACACACACACACACAACACGGGATGGCACCACGCTGGACGCTGCCCTGCAACATGCACTGTGCGCAGGATGGCTACACGCTCAACACCACTTTGGTGTGTCTCCTGGACAATGAGCAGTACCCTGTGACTGTGGACAACACTGTGGAGTTCTACATAAGGCAAGCGCACCTTTAGTGTCCTGTGCTGCCTGCCCTCTTTGACTCTTGCACGCGCAAGGGCGCGCGTGCATGTGCATACGTGCTTGTATATGTGTTAACATGTCAGCGCACCAGCCCTTCAAGTGCCATTGCCGACTGTTGCTCTGCATCGCACCTTACAGTTTGGCTAAAGTCACATCTTTCTTGTGGTAGATGTGTGTCTTCCAAGAGCACGCAACCACAAACACGTACGGGTGCCTGCGTACAACTACACACACCCTCACGCTGGTGCCTTGCGTGTTTACACTGGTGCCTCGCTAAGCATCTGCCAGCTCTTATGTGCTGCGTGCATGCAGGCAGCTCAAGACAAAGGAGCTGCGGGGCCTGGTGATGCGCTGCCTCATGCAGCTGGTCATCTCCTACCTCGTGCGCTATGGCAAGGTGTGCGTTTGTTGGTGCGCAAGTTGGTATGGGGTGGGGCGTGGGTGCAGATAGCTGTGAATGTTCGCTTGGGTGAGACTTAGGGGGGAGGGGAGCGTTTGAAGGGGCCTGTAGCTGTTTCCCTGTGCGCATGCTTCCTTGGTTGGGCTGCATGGCCAGCACTGCTGCAGTATGAGTACCTCACGCAGCCCTTAATACTTCCGTCCCTTGCATACCGCGGTGGCGAGACACGCAGGTGCCGAGAAGTTGCGCTGTCAGGGTGCTGCGCCGCTCGTGTGTTGCAGCTGTGCTGCAGCGGCTAGCTGCACTGCACTGCATGACACTGCTACAGCTTGGGGCACTACAGTGCTGCGCACGCGTTGCAGCTTGGAGGGCTTGAGTGCTGCAGCGGCTATAGCTGCACTGCACTGCATGACACTGCTACAGCTTGGGGCACTACAGTGCTGCGCACGCGTTGCAGCTTGGAGGGCTTAAGTGTTGCAGCGGCTAGCTGCACTGCACTGCATGACACTGCTACAGCTTGGGGCACTACAGTGCTGCGCACGCGTTGCAGCTTGGAGGGCTTGAGTGCTGCAGCGGCTAGCTGCACTGCACTGCATGACACTGCTACAGCTTGGGGCACTACAGTGCTGCGCACGCGTTGCAGCTTGGAGGGCTTAAGTGCTGCGCAATAGCTGCAGCGGCACAATAAACACGGCCGTGCCGTGCGGCACTATCGTTCAAGGCCCATTGCTCCTTACGGGTCGATTCATCCAGGGGCCTGCACCACAGCAAAAGTATGCTGTACACTCATGCGCATAAGGCGCACACAAACGCACGACACTATGTACATGCTGCTCACAAATGTGCAAACTAACTTTGACACATGCACCAGCGGTGCGCATGCCCGTGTATTGTGAACATGAACTGTGCACCTGCTGGTCAACCAGTGGCTGGGCTTTGTGGTGAAGGGCATGGCACCTCCCCCCCTCCCCCTGGGTGCATCTAAACATACATTCATATACACACATGCACGCGATGTGGTGTAGGGTGAGGTTGTGCGCCCGCTGCTCAACAAGTGGCTGGACCATGTCGTGAAGCCCCTGCTGGCCACCGCCAAGAAGGGGGGCCTGGGCATCGGGGAGCTCCTGGTGCGTGCCTGCGTGCGTGCATGCCTGTGTGCTTGCATGCCTGTTTGCGTACATGACTGTGCGTGCATGTCTGTGTGTGTGCTTGCCTATGTGCGTGCATGCTAGACACATGTCCATGCTGTGCTGGCACCTGCTCGCACTCTGTGCTGGTGCCGTTGTTCCCGGCATGCAGCTACACCATGCTCAGGCCTGCACCGTGCCCGTGCTCTTCCTGACGTGCCTGCAGGAAATGATTGGCCCCATCGCGGAGCTTGCGCCCGAGTATGCCGTGGGTACCATCATCCTGGACCTCCTCGGCAGCCAGGTATGTGTGCTGCTTGCTTGATGCTGCTACAGCAGCAGCGCTACGCCCTCAGGTCTGTGAGTGTGTGCGCTCAGGTCTGTGTGTGTGCGTGTGTGTGTGCGTGCGTGCGTGCTCAGGTCTGTGTCTAGGCTTTTCCTGATTCAATGCTCAGGGCAAAAGACTTCAGTGCTATATTTCATGTGTTTTGAGGCCTGCCCCAAACACAACAAGGCAGTTTTAGTTTATCACTCGCACCATGAGAGAAACCACATCACCTGCTACCACCTTTGTAATGATCCTATTCAGTGAATACTGTCCACGCACGCCTTTGGCTTGGCTTGATTCTGGGTCCTTCCAGGATGGGGTTCAAACGCGCGGTTAAGATTTTCAAGTGATCCACGCCCTGAAAATCTGGATCAGTTTAACTACCTAACCTGACGGCTAACCCAAATCTGGGTCCTCCCGATCCAAAGATGCTTGTGGATGCTGATGCTGATAGCCACACCACCTGCCTGGATCCACCCCCCAAGCAGAGCTCCTCTTAGGTAGGCTGCAAGAGCATGGTGTAGCATGCTGCAGCTCTCTGCTCAGAGAAGCGCACACTTGCGCAGCAAGCAGTAGCCTCAGGATGCGCCCCCCACACCCTCCAGACATGCATTGTGCAGCAGGCCTCGGCGGGCACAGGCTTTGATCTTCAAACTCTGTAAGATGCCTCATGCGGCGGCCCAGGCTCTGACCCCTCTTGCAGGGCCCGTGCTCAATCCTCCACAGCACGCTTCTCCTCAATACCCTGCAGCGCATGATCCTGCACAGCGCTCGACCCCCCCCTGAAGATCGCACAAAGCTCACCGCATCCTGTGCTTGCCCATGCCCTGTGACGATTCAACTTCCACACAACATGCTCAAATGACTCCTCTCATCACGCTCCCTCAGGCACTCTGAGGCACCCTCAACTTTTTTCGGAGCATGTACCAGAAAATGTGGCAAGACCCAGGGCGTTGGCGCCTGCGCCATCTGCGTCAAACATCCTTTGTGACGGAAAGCAAGCAGAATGACGCATACCCCGCACTAGTGGTGGACTGCATTCCGCCCAGCCTGCACGGCCCCAAGCACGTGCATGCGAGCGTCCCTCCCTACTGCCCCACCCCAACACCATGCAGGTGACTGATTGTACCCTGGCCAGCCTCCGTGCGCTGCACGGCATCGTCACCACCGTCCCCTCACAGCTCACCCCGCTGCTGGCGCGCGCCACCGATGCCTTTGACACCTCAGTGGCCGTGGATGGCGTAATGGCGCCGCCTTTGTCTGTGCACCTGAGTGGGTGTTGCAGGCGGCTTCCTGCATGTGTGCATGGTATTGGTGATGCGATGGATGGATACGGTGCTCGTTTCTTTTGCGCTCGTTGGGAGCCACGCCTCTGTGCGCAGACCCACATACTCTGCTGCCCGACACGGCTGTGCACGTGTGCTTGATGTTGGGTCATACGCCTCCCAGCAGATCCATCCTCGGCAGCACCCCCTTAAGTACGCAGAGGCGCCGGCCAAGTGTGGGTGCATGTGACAGGATGCAGTCCCGAATCACTTCAAGCGGCTTTTCATTGGAGACGCCTGCCGAGCGTGCGTGCATGTGACAGGTTACAGCCTCAAACTTCTCCTAGTCCACATTCATGTCTGCTCTCACAGCCATGCATTGCATGTGTATGTCCGTTGATACACAAATGCTGATTACTGTTCATTTCTGGCTGCAGAGGGATCCGGCAGTCCCACCTACAGCAGCTCCCGCACCTCAGGGGCGTCCCTGCACAGCAACAGGGGCTCAGCAGGTGTGTGTGAATGTGTGTTTGTATGCCTGAGTGGGTTTGAGAGAGGAAAGGGGGGGGGGGCATGTGCATGTGTGTTTGGGTGTGCGTGTGTGCGTGCAAGTGTTCTTGCAATCGCTCAGATGTGCTGCAACTAGTTGAACACCGGAGACTGCATGCGCGCAACGGTTAGGTGTAGGGACCCAAGCGTGTTGCTGTCGCGTGTTTGCGCTTTGCCTGTGTTCAGGTCATGGACTGAGGCATTGAATGCATGCGCATTGCTGCCCATGGTCCTCAAAATTGCCGCCACCAGCCTTTGGATGGCCGCGGCGTCAGGCCTCCAAGGCCTGCCAGCCCATCGGCGCGCTGGTGCGCTGCTCTGCCGGTGGGCATGGCACCCGCGCGCCGCGTGCCCCCTCATTTGATGCGTGCATGCCGCTGCGCCTGCCACTTGCGTCCCTCAGGGGTGGCGGCGGTGCAAAGCGGCTTGGGCGCGCTGGAGCTGCTGCGGCGCGGCATGCACCCTTTTGACCTGCTGGGCATCGGCCACCTGATGCCCAAGCTCAGCGGTGCGCTGGCCAAGCTGCTGGGCACTTGGCACACGTGGTACGGCACCACCGCAGGTGCGTGGTGTGGCACTTTTGCTAAGGCACCACCGCAGGCGTGTGGCTCGGAGGCACCGCAGCGTGCGTACTCTGCTCCCGTGGGGCGTGCTGCTTGGCACCAGGACGCTGCGCGGTCTCGGTCGAGCTGCAAGGCCCCCAGGCGCTCCTGTAGGCATGCAGCATGTGTGGTGTGGTGTGGTGTGGCAGGCGCGTGCACACTCATGCAGAGAGCGTATTCTCCACGCTGTTGGTCATATGTTGCTGCGCACGCGGTGGGTGTTGGTCATATGTTGCTGCGCACACGCTGTTGGTCATATGTTGCTGCGCACGCTGTTGGTCATATGTTGCTGCGCACGCTGTTGGTCATATGTTGCTGCGCACACGCTGTTGGTCATATGTTGCTGCGCACGCGGTGGGGCACCCATGCCTGCACATACAAGGAGAGCTCCATTGTGTTGGTGGAGAGTTGTGCACAGGCGGCGGAAGGGTGCTGGGGGTTATGTGAATGTGTCTGTCTTCCTTGCTTGCTGCCAGTGGTGCACTGCCCCGGGGCCCCATGTCTGCTCTCGCCCCTCCTCCCTACACAGCATTCATTCCCTGGGCTAAGGCCAATGCATGTGGCAGCTCCTCAACAGTGCCCTGTCACCTATGCGCCCCTGTCATCTATGGGCTTTCCTCAACAGTGCCCTGCCACCTATGCGCCCCTGTCATCTATGGGCTTTTCTCAACAGTGCCCTGCCACCGATGCGCCCCTGTCATCTATGGGCTTTGCTCAACAGTGCCCTGTCATCTATGGGCTTTGCTCAACAGTGCCCTGCCATCTTTGCGCTCCATCAGCTCTGCGCTGCATGCTTCCAGGCTCCCAACCCTCTGTCGCCTCCCGCTGCAAATGTCCTCCAACCTGCACCCTCCCCACTGCCCGCTTGCCTGCAGCCTACAACAACCCAGAGAACCATAACCGCGACCGCAACGCGCATGTGGCCATGTTCTGCTGGCTCATCCGCATCATCCCCTTCACCAAGCCTGACCAGTGGGGGGGCAACTGTAAGCCCCTGGATCTGCTGCCCACGTGAGTGCGCTTGTTTGGTACACATGTGCCCGCGTGCCTCTGCTTGTTTGCAGGCAGGCCGACGTGGCTGCACCTGCTGCCCACGTGAGCGTGCTTTTCTGTTTGTACATGCTTACATGCCTGTGCATACATGCCTGGACACTTGCAGGCCTCTGCCAGGCTGGATCTGCAGCCCGCATGTGCTGCTGGTGCTCACGCGCATGTGCGCACACGCTTGCACACGCTTGCCATTGCTTGCTTTTTCAAGTGTATGAGTACCTGATGCGTGCATGCGCTTTGTGTGCCCACTCTTGCTCTGCATGTATGTGCCGGATTTGCGCCTGCATCTGGGCCTGTGGGTTGCATATGGTGCGTGCGTCTGCTTCCCTGGCCCCCTGCAGCTACGTCACGCACATGGAGCCCTCCATCCGCAGCACTGCACACGAGGCGGTGCTGGCGGTGGTCAAAGGCCTGCCCCACCTGCGCAACATGATGCTGGTGTCCTACGCGGCGTGCCTGTCCAGCCTCAACGACGATCAGCACCAGGTGTGCGCGTGTGCGCCCTCTGCACACGTCCCGCTCCTCCTGCTGCCCCCTTGGCGTGTGCGTGTACATGTGCATGCTGGCGCATGCATGCATGCGTGTGCTTGCGGTTGTGTGTGTGTGTTTATGTGGGCAGGGGGAGTGGGGTTGGGTTAGGGGCGGGGTAAGCCTGAGCAAAAACATATGGTGCGGGACCCCAAGCTTCTCACTTGCTCATGCCCGCTTGCCTGCTCATGCTTGGATGGTTGCCTGTCACATATGTGGCTGTGCCTGCGAGAGGGGTTGCCGTGATCATTGCGGACGTGGGGGATGTTTGCTGCTCCGGTCCTCATCCTCAGGAGACAGGGTCAGAGCGGGTATCAATGAGGGGGCAGGCTGAGAGGGGGACACGTGTGGGAAGGCAGCGGGCGACGTAGGATAGGGGAAGCAAGAGAGGACATGGGGAGGGAGACGGCGCGCTCCGTATGGTATGGCAGAGGCAGCAAGACCCGGGTAGAGCCTCAGAGGGTCTGCACGCCCCTGCCCTACGCCTGGGCAGCGCTTTGGAAGCTGGGGGGTTTGCATGGAAAGTAAAAGCACATGCCCTGGACCTGGGCAGCGCTGCGGGAGCTGAGGGGGGTTGCATGGAAAGCCAATGCATATGCCCTGGTCTAGTCTGGCATAGACCAGAATATACCACACGTGTGTGCTGCCCATGAGCTCCAGAAGGCGCCCCGCTCCCGCCACACTGCGCACTCCAACTTTGTCCTGCAGGCTATCTGGCTGAGGCTCTGTGCAGGCTATCGGGCTGGGGCTCTGTGCAGGCTATCGGGCTGGGGCTCTGTGCAGGCTATCTGGCCGGGGCTTGTGAAGCCACCCGCACTCGTGCGGTAGTAGCCCATCCATCATCCAACCACGTGCATGTGCCAACTGTGCGCACAAGCCCACCCCCGGCATCAGCACCCACCCTTGCAAATCCATCCCACCTCTTGCCGCACCCTCTTTCCCGCAGCTTGTGCGCGGCGGCCTTGTGGCGCTGCGCAACCTTGCACGTGCGTGGGCGGCCTGCCTCTCTGAGCGCGCGCACGCGCGCGGCGGCGGCACCGGCTGCGGCGAAGCAGGCTGGGCCCCGCCCTACAGCGCGCTCCGTGCCAAGGACAGCGGCGCCGGCGCCAGCGCCTTAGGCACACCCACCACGCCGGGCGCGGGTGCAGGGGGTGAAGTAGCGCTACCAGGCGCGCTTTCGCGCCTGTGGTGGTGCTGCGAGCTGAGCGGGCCGGACGCTCTGCTCTTAGACGTCCACCGGCTAGAGGGGTTTGTGATGGGCAGGGGGCTTGTCAGCGCAGATGAGGGCATCAGGCGCGAGGCACTGCAGGTAGGCATGGGCGTGTGTGTTTGACCTGTGTGGTTGATGCGTGTGTCTGTGCCCGTGTTTGTTTGTGTGTATGCATACGCATTTTATGTGTGTATGTGTGTGTGTGCATTTGTGTCTGCGCCTATAACACAGGCGTTTGCATGTGGGTGTTTGTTTATGCACGCATGTTGCGTGCATGTGTGAGTGTAAGTTGGGTGCATCAGTATGTGCACATTAACACGCATCTTCACGCCAGTCAAGCTCGCGCTTTGCCGTGCAGCTGCCGTCGCACCTCAGCACTCTCACTTTGCGGTGTGTAAGCGTGCTTGGCAAGTGCCTATGCCTATGCCTGTGCCTATGCCTGGCAAGTGCCATGCCTGGCAAGTGCCAATTGTCCCATATCTGCGCGCCTCTGCGTGGCGCAGCTTCTGGAGACGCTGCGCTCGCTGCACCGCGCCATCCTGGAGGCCCAGCCCTACTCCTGCCCGCCGCCGGCCACGCTGCTACCAGAGCTGCTGCTGCAGGGCAAAGCGGCGGCGGAGGGCAGCCTTCCGTCAGAACCAGCTGCAGGCACCCCAAGCGGAGGTGTGTGTGTGCGTAAGCGTGTGTGTGTGCGCGTGCGTGCATGCATACATCGTGGGGTGCTGTGGTTGCATGCATTCATGGGCACATGGGCAGTATTCAGGTGGCAAAGTGCCTTGATGTGTATGCGTGTGCGTGCTGCTTGCTCCAGCACCGCACAATTTCTTGATGCTGCCTCGCATCCTCTTCTGCTGCCACCTCCCATCACCTTTGGGGTCAGCGCGCGAGTGTGTTGCGGTGTGACCGCTGCCATCTCCCATAACCTTGAGGTCAACCGTGCATGTGATTCAGTGTTATTGCTCGCTGCCATATTCCATCGCCCTTGGTCTCAACATGCGTGTATTGCGGTAAAACACTGCTATCTCCATATCTGTGGGGTCAACGTATGCGTGCTGCTGTGTGTCTGCGGCACGTCTGCAGCGCACCCGCGTGGCAGCTCTGCTGGCAACCCGCCGGCTACCCACAGGCGAGGCGGCTCCACGCTGATGACGGGCGGCGGCAGTAGCAGCGACAGCAGCGCATGGATGGACAGCTGCTTGCTGGCGGGGCAGCAGGGAGAAGCACCGCAGAGCCCCGGCCCCCGTGGGCTGACGGACATGGTGGTAAGTAGGAGCGGCGGCCTTGGTGTGTACGGACCACGGTCTTGCAGTGTGCGCCTGTACTTGATGTGGGTGTCCAGCGCTGTCCCGCTGTCATGTGTGTGTGCTTGTGTCCATGTGTGTGTATGTGTGTGTCCATGTGTGTGTGTGCTTGGGTCCGTGTGTGTTTGTATGTTTGTGAGCGTGCTCGTGTCCATGCGTGTGTGTGTGTGTGTGTGCTTGTGTCCGTGTGTGTATGTGTGTGTGCGTGCTTGTGTCCATGTGTGTGTGCTTGTGTCCACCATGTGTGTGTCTCAATGTACGGCGCCTGGTCAGCCTGCAGGAACAAACATGGGTTGCGGTGATGGGGGCCCACACCCTCCTGAGTGATGACTTGCTGCTAGTAACCAGGTCCTACCTGGTGCGCAAGCTCATTTCTGTGCAGAAGCTTTGCAGAAGCAACAAATGCAGTATTTGCTATGTCATGTAAAGCGCGGACTCACAAAGCGCGTCAGCTCGTACAAGGTGGAAGGGTGCCTTACAACACATGCAGTGTTTGCGGTGTCATGCAGAGCGTCTGCTCACCATCCATGCGCATCAGCTCTTACGTGTGGGGAGGGTGAGAGGATACGCAAACAAAGAAACCAACAGACCTGCCGGCTGTTATGTGATGCACAATTGAGCAGAGCCGGTGTGTGGAGTTGTGACGGAGATCTGCCCCACAGGGAGGAGGGTTTGTGACAAAGGTCTGCCCTGCGTGCACACGCAGGACCCGCCTAACCTCACCTACCTGCTGGACATCATTGAGCAAGGCGGAGAGCACATGGTCCGCAGCGCTTACTGGGATTGCGGCGACTGGAGCGACCTGTGGCAGGCCTGCAGGGTGCGTGGAGCGCAAGAGGGGTGGGGTGGGGTGGGTTGTGCGCGTGACGCAAAGCATGAGGCAGCAGCTGCTAGCTCACCGTCACAGCAGACAAAGCCGTCGCATGCATGCAAGGGCGCACGCATCCTGTCATGCACATCGGCTCCTGCACACGCGCGCTCCCTGTGTCCCATGGAGCATATGACATGAGCGCGCAATCGCACAATGCTGCGCGCCCTGTACCAGCGCGATGTACGCAGCCCATCTCACACGCGCACATGCATTCTGCCGGGTCTTATAGCTCCACCAGATGAAGATGGAGAAGGATGAGGAAGAGAGGACCACAGCATGGAAAGCCGTGATCACGAGGGTGCAAGTCTCTGACCCGTGTCTTCCTGGCTGCCCTTGCATCCCTTGCGCCTGCACACCGCAGCCCATGCCACACAAGATGCCCAGCCTTGAGGCCCTTCTGTGCAGCGCCACGCGCGACGACGTTGCGCGCCTACGCCTGTCGCGCGTGCTCATCGCGCTCGCGTCCACCACCGCCACGCTGTCCCCCCTCACCGCGGCGGCGGCCATGCATGAGTTGTGCACGGGGCGGCTGATGCGCATGCTGGCCCGTGACAGGGAGAACAACCGGCTGGTGCTACCCTTGGTGCGTCCGTGCGCCTGAATTTTGGCCGTGCGTTGATGTCTCTTTGCATGCTGGTGCTGCCTGTGGTGCGCAAGCAAGTGTGCGTTGTGTGTGTCAGTGTGCCGTGGTGCGCATGTCAGTGTGCGTTGTGTGTCAGTGTTGTTGTGCCCACCCGTGCCAGCCAGCACGTCGCACCTTCATGTTAATGCAGGCACTGTCTTATATCTTGCAGATTGACGCAGTGGCACATCCACTCTGTGATTTGCTCGCAAAGGGCCAGATTGTATGATGGGTGACCAGACGGTGTTTGATGGGCTGCAAATATTGACCACCCCAGCACCCGTCCCTGGCGACTCCATGGTCGCCAATGCAATGCAGTGGTGCATGTCTGGAAGGGCTTCCTCAGCACGTGTGTGTGCGTGCGTGTGCTTGTGTGCGTGCGCAGGAGTACATGGACGGCAAGCGCGCAGACGCGTGGCGTCATGCCGCGTGCATGGCGGCAGCGTTACCCACGAGCCTGCGGGACAGCCTGCTTGACAAGCTGGTACCATTAGGGCCACATCCCCCTGGTGAGACCTGGTGTGAGCGGAGAGGTGTGTGCCTTCTGTTGCTGGGCACGCTGCAGACGGGTGCATGCTGGCAGCGCCGCAAGGTATGCTGCAGATGGGTGCATGCTGACAGCGCCGCTAGATACGCTGCTGACAGGTGCATGCTGGCAGCGCCGCTGGGGACGCTGCAAATGAGTGCATGCCGGCAGCTGCCATTGGCATGTGCAGCGTGCGAGGCGCGCAGAGGCGTGCTTTTTAGCGCTCCTCATGTGTATGTGATAAATGGTGCCACACCTTGGGGTAAGGGGCGTTGGAAGCTGGTGTGATTCTGCAGCAGTGCCTCCCATGCCTCTGCACCAGGGCAGCGGTCAAAGCAACCTGTCCCTGTCCATCCCTTCCTTTGTCTTTAGAATTTTCCATCACAATCCCTTGCCTGCGCACTGCACTTCCAAACAATGGCAGTGCACAGGCATGCTGAGTTGCGCTGTGCTTGGCACAGTTTTTTGTTTTCTTGCCCCCACAGGCAGCGGCCGCGGCCACACCGGCATTGCAAGAACAATTTCAGCCACCAGCACCCACACCTCCTGCGACATTTCCGCAGAAGTTTGCGCACCTGAGGTGGCGGCCGCAGCCGCAGTAGTCTTGCTGCTCACCCTGCACATACTGCCGTGCCACACAACATTGCCAAAACATGCACTGAAAATTCCGAGGCCTGTTCAGAGGCAGCTGCGACTACGTCTGCCTTTCTGCCTGCCAAGCATGCACCTGCATGCACCAGCAGGGGTATGGATCCAAATCACAGCACCTACGGTTGGCATCGTGACAGCACTTTCTTGTCACAAACACCCTTTGCCTGTGTGCTTCATCTCCTGCCTCCTCACGCGTGTACATGCCCCTCTTCTTACCTGCAGGCGGCCGTGACCATGGGAGCCTCGTTGCCTCTTCAGTGTCCTCCTTGATGGGCGGCCGCGGCGCACGCAACCCACGTGGCCTAGAAGTCCGGGAGCTGCTGCGTGCGCTGCTGGGGCTGGCGGTGATGGTGGGCTCTGGGCCGGCAGCGCTGCAGCTGGCGCCGCTCATGGCACTGGGGCACACGCATTCAGAGCACTACCAGGTGCGTGGGAGGTGCAGGGAGGCTGGCTGGCGTGTGCGCGCGTGCATGCATGTGGTCTTGCTTGTGTGTGTGCATGTATGTGTGCGTGTATGTGTGTGTTACAAGTCACCATTAAGCACTTTCTGAGAAGCTGGGAGGTACAGGGTGCCAGGCTCAGCAACGTACAAGGGGGCTTCGAGCTGTGGGTGTGAGAGTGAAACATTACATTGAGAGGGATTCTTCACTGTTTGGTCCTATAGGAGATCATGGCGCCACTGCCTGCATGCATGCAAGGCACAATGGGAGGTAAATTCAACCCCCTCCACAGCCAGAACTGCAGCCACCATAATTGCCACTGCTGCTGCTGCTGCTGATGATGATGATGATTATGATGATGGTGGTGGTGCTGTTGTAGGTGCTGGTGGAGGAGCTGGTGCCTGTGATGGATGAATATGGGCAGAATCGGCCTACCAAAACCAAACCCTCGGGCCTGCTCAATCTCATAGCCGCCAGTGTGCAGGTGAGAAGGGTTGTCCATGCTGTGTCTATGCTGTGAGGTGTGGTACTTTGTGTCCGTGGTATGTGCTGAAAGCTGAGCAGGCGTGTGTCAGTGTGTGTGTGTGTGTCAGATGCTGTTTGCGCTGTGACTCTGCCTTTGGCTGTCACCCATGCGTGTCTCTGTGAATGGTCTTGGAAGACTATTTTGGCCAACTGCTGCAAGGTAAGGCGATGGACCACATACACCTGATGATGCCTGGCATTGTCTTGAAAGAAGCCAGTTTCCATTTTTAATCCTCAGCCCGCAGTAGGCTGACACAAGCAGACCCCCCTTGAAGGGGAAATGGGCAGCTGCCGCTCGCGGCTGAGCAGGCTGCTGCTGCTCTCTTGCAACCTGGCAGCTGTCCCGCTAAACGGGGCCAGGCTTGCTGCTGTGCACACACGCTCACATGGCACCACATCAGCCACCAGCAGCTTGCGCCTCCATTGTGGCATTTAAGGGGGAATGCACTTGACCGGGCCTTTCTGACTATGCTTCATGGCCTTGATATGCTCATGTTTTGATGACATGGTATTGGTTTGCGTGCCACTTACTCAATCACGGCCTTCTCATCAGCTGAGTACGACATCTCTGGATGCAGCGAGGGGATGCCAATGATGACGCCTCACGCGCGGGCATCGGGGCCCGCAGCCGGCCGGATGAGGCGCGGCGCGTGGTGGCGCATGTGTTCAGGTGTGTATGGCTTGGCCCATTTTTTGAAGCAGTGCCCTTGTGCCTGAGCTATGACGAGTACAATACGTGGACACGTCTCAAGGAAGAGCGTTTCTGTATCGTGCATGCCGGTATGAGCGTGGGTTGCATGCACGCTCAAAGGCCCAGCACGCGATAAGCGCATGGCCGCGCGCGTGCTCGGCTGTACCAAGGGCAGCTTGTCTGTCCATGCGCGCATGTGGAAATCCGTATCTTACTGCTGTACCTGCCGCGTCAACGGCGATGCGATCTCCAGCTGTGAGGTGTTGGTGCTTGTATTTATTGCCATGGCTGCTGTGGGGCTGAGGCATGCTCCTGCCTGCTGGGTGGCTTTGCTGCTAGCATGATTAAGACATACCGTACAGTGTTTCATGGAACAGTCGGTGACTCACTCCTGCTGAGCTGCTGGGGTCGTCACCCTGGAGGTTACGGCAAAGTTTGCACCTGCTGCCCTGCTGCACTGATTGGCATCAAGGGGTGGAGGCGCATGATTTCTGCCTCGCTGTGCGGCTGCTGCCTGTCTTTGCTGTGCAGCCACTGCCTCACTGTGCGGCTGCTGCTTGTATTTGCTGTACGGCTGCTGCCATTTCAGGATCGTGGCTGGGGCGGCCCCGCGTGATGCGCTTGAGGCCGGCAGCTCAAAGGCAGGAGGGGCAGCGGGCACGGGCCAGCAGGCAAAAAGGTCGTGCCTGCGCTCGCGAATGGTGGAGTGGATGCGCGATACCTATGCGCACCTGAAGAACATGATCCTTGTGCAGGACGTGTTCTGGGACAATGTGCAGGTGCGACAGTGCAGCGCTCCACTTGTTGAAAATTTTTTGCTCACACAAATGGATAGTTTCATTGCTCCTGGTGTAGGTGGTGTGCTAGGGCACTATGCTGGTGCAGCAGTTCCGCAGCTATGGCGCCTGCTTCGTACACAACAACATCCTCGTACATTATAAATCTGCTCATTTGCATGGTTAGTACACAGAAGACGTTTCAGACTGAGCAGGACACCAGCACGCGCTTAGTGCTGAGGATGATGAGGCAGACACGTGCCCATGCCTGAAGGATACGTGACAGTTGGTTGCCTGTGGACTGAATCTGGAGAGTCGCAGGACATCCCCTGTATGGTGCTGGTGTGCGCAAGGATTTTACGCACACGCACGCGCGCGCGCACACACACACACTGACACGCGCGCGCACACACACACACACACACACACTGACACACGTACGTACTCACACACAAATACACGCACTGACACACGCACGTACTCACACACAAATGCACGCACATGTTTAAACCTGCCCGTGTGCAATATCAAAATGGTCCACCGGACGACCAAGTGTCACCCACTATCTGTGTGCAGACGCGACTCGTTTGCACGCACGGCATCAACTGCAGGCCACCCTGTTTGTGTGGGGGGGGGTGGCGATGCATGTGCGCGCACACAGTTGACCATTGCCCGTTGATCATTGACTGCAGGTGGCCTACTGCCTGGCTTCCGTCATCCGCTCCAGCGCGCTCAGCCTCTCAGATGCCCTCAACGAGCCCCTCGTGCTCAGCTCTAAGGAAGGCAGTTACCACCTGCCTGCCGCCCTCAAGGTGCGTGCGTCATGACGAGCCTTTTGCATTCCTCCCTTAAGGTGCGTTGTGACAAACCTTTGCGCTACCACCTGCCTGCCGCCCTTAACGTGCGTCATGACAAGCCTTGCGGGTTGACGTGAGCCTGCATTTGCTTTTGTGGCACAGCCAGTGGAACCCTGGCGTGCGTGCGTGTGCGCGCATGTGCATGTGTCCCCTAGTTCTTTCTTACCTAGTCCCTATCTCTTACTTCCAGAGCAGCCCTTTTTTTGCTTAACATGCATCAGTTGCCAATGCAACAGCTGGCCGCAAGCGCCGCTGTGCACCAATCTGCGCTCATCTGCTCCGCGCTGACGCTGAAGAGGAGCACCAAGGGCTGTGCTCACGCCAGCTGAGCAAGGCATTTTCATGGCTGTGCATCTGCTGAGCTGTGCATCTGCTGAGCTGTGCATCTGCCGAGCTGTTCATCTGCCGAGCTGTGCGTACATGTAATCCATGTGCCCATACGGAATGTGACTGCACCTATTAAGCACCATGATAGACACCTGGGGCCCTTGATGAGCACCAGGGTAAGCACCTTCCACCCTACATGAGCACCAGGGTAAGCACCTTCCACCCTACATGAGCACCAGGGTGAGCACCTTCCACCCTACATGAGCACCAGGGTAAGCACCTTCCACCCTACATGAGCACCAGGGTGAGCACCTTCCACCCTACATGAGCACCATGGTGAGCACCTTCCACCCTACATGAGCACCAGGGTAAGCACCTTCCACCCTACATGAGCACCAAGGTGAGCACCTTCCACCCTACATGAGCACCATGGTGAGCACCTTCCACCCTACATGAGCACCAGGGTAAGCACCTTCCACCCTTCATAAGCACCAGGGTGAGCACCTTCCACCCTACATAAGCACCAGGGTGAGCACCTTCCACCCTACATGAGCACCATGGTGAGCACCTTCCACCCTACATGAGCACCAGGGTGAGCACCTTCTGGGCCCCTGCTCTCTGTGCACGAGTGCTTGCCCCCCAAAGGCCCCACCATGGCTCCTTGCCAGGGAGCAGCAGATCAGCAGCGTGTGAGCAGCAGGTGCCAAGCTGCCTCCTCAGACGAACCCACTGTACACACGCGCGCGCTTGCTCAAGGGCACATGGCGGTCGCCTGCATCGTCTGTCTCTCCAGACGACCCCGCTGAGCGGTGGTGTATGGCAGCTGCATGTCTGCCCTGCTAACCAAGACTCCTTGATAGACACCTTGGGAATGCGACGTCTACAGGGGCTCCAAACAGCCTCCTAACCTGCCCGCACGCATCTTACCTGCATGCACACATCTTACCTGCACGCACTCGTCTTACCAGCACGTAAGCATCTTGCCTATGCGCAACTTGCCATCTGCACCTTTTGCCTGCAGGCCGACCAGGGCTCCATCACCGCCAAGGGCGGCAGCGGCCTCAGCTTCCGCAAGGCCCTGTACGAGCTCCTGCGCTTCTGGAGCTGCGAGGGCTTCTCGTCCGAGGAGAACTACGCCAGCAACGTCAAGACGGGCATCACCGTGGTGCTGGGCCGCTACAAGCAGTCGTATGAGGAGCACGTCCTGGAGCCGGTGCGGTCGGAGCTGGCGCAGGCGGGGCAGTACCTGGACCACGCGGCGCGCACGGGCATGGCGGCGCTGCTGGCGGTGCGTCATGCAGGCGGCTTGCGTGCGGCTGAGCCTCTTCATGTCCCCACTTCCCCTTCTGTGTGCTTGTGTGTTGTGTGTGTGTGTCCATGCATGCGTGAATGGGAGTCTTGGTGTGTGGGCGTGTGTGCACGCGTGCGTGCGCGCATGTGTCCATGTGTGCCTGATGGCTTTGTGTGAGTGCAAGTGTGCAATGCAGGCATGTCCTCAAAGCCAGCCCTGCATTTTTGTTTGCGTGTGCCTCCATAGGGTCCAGTGTTTGACGCCGACGCACGCCGGCCCCAAGGCCCAGTGCTGCAGTGGATCGAGCGCCTGCTGACCCACAGGGGGCGTGTGGGAAGCACATCCATGTCGCTGACCCAGAACCAGGTGTGCACTGCTAGGGATGTCTCAGGCCCCCCTTCAAGCACGTGCGCACGTGCACAAGCATACGTGCACGCGCGCTTGGTCCAGGGCTGCTGCCCTTGTGCCTCACGCTGCTGGTCGGCCATCCATTCCGCGCACCTGCTTCCCGACACACGCACGCACGCATACAAACACACATGAGAGACAGCATCCATGGCTTGCTGGCATGGCTTGGGTGCTCCATCCGTCCCCTCACTAGACGCACCGTCACTTTATTTGGATCCGTCCCCTCACTAGACGCACCGTCACTTTATTTGGATGCACCTTCCATTCCCTTGCTCCCCTGGAGGCAGGCGGGCCATGCCACCTGCTGTCACGTCGAGCTTGCACCTGCCTCTCACCCTCCCACCATCCAGAGCACAGCTCACTCCGAACAGCCCCTGAGGATCCTTCAGCAGAGGCTGCAAAGGTGGCCGCCGCGCCTGTAGCCCCCCATGTGTGCTGACTGCATGCACTTCTCGGACAGGCTGTGGCCCTTGTCCACACGCGTCACACGGGCACCTTGCACCCGCTCAGCAAGCACCATGCCCTCATCCCTTGGCACGCCTTGCCTGCTCGGTCGTTCAGGGCCTATGACCGCAAGGGCCTCGATGCTTTTGCTCAAGTGCGCATAGGAGTGTGTGCGGGCAGGACATGCGCGGCACACATGCCTTCACTTCGGCCCATCCCTCCAAACTGGCCTGCCCTGGGTGCTGGGGCAAACGCTTGTGTGACCTGCATGCAGGGAGGTGGCCACGGCGGCGCGTGGCATGCCCTGTCCACCATCAGCACAGGGCACGGCGCGTCGAGCGCGGGCGTGCACGGAAAAGTGGCGGGGCCCGAGCGCCAGGAGGTCGCACGCACCGCGCTGCACAACCTGCTGCATGTGAGCGTGCGCGCGCCGCATTCGCGGCACTGGGCAGCGCGCTGCATTCACGGCACATGGCAGCGCGCTGCTGCACGCGAATGCGTGGATGTTGTGCACCTGGCCATCCAGCGGCCACTGTGTACAACTCGGTGTACGGCGCTGCTGCCGCAGCAGCCGGTGTCCTGCACAGCGCTGAGCGCAATATTGCACACGAGTGTTTTGGGTCAAGGAAGAGGTACTTAGGGTGTTAGAGCATGCAGCCTAGCCTGGCTGATACCTGTGTGGGCGTGCTGTGGCTGTCTTTCTGTTGGTGCGCATCCATCTTGGTGTGCATCCATCGTGCTGCCTGCTTCCCAGCAAGGCCTTGGCTGCAGGCCTTTTTGCGTGAGCTTTGCTGCCCTGACTCAACCCAGGGGATTTGCGGCGCTTATGTGACTCTGCTTACCTGAGGCAAGCAGGCATGCTGCAGCTGCTCTTGACCTTACCAGTGGCAGGTCCAGCATTGCAGGGACATTTGTCTTGCTGCTGGGCCTAACCATTGACTCGAAAGCCATACATGCACACGCCATGCGCACACACACAGTCAAATATGCACACACATGCACACACACACGCGCGCACACACACACACACATATGCACACATACACACACACACACGTGCGCAGGCCAACCTTGACATGTTTGCCACATGCCTGGATAAGTGCTACGACGCCAATAGGGTTGTGGCTTCCAGCTTTTTCCAGGTGAGGTTTTGCTCAAGCTGGTGAGCTGCGGTCTTTTATTGAGCAGGTGAAGCCGTGATGTCCAGGCAGGTCGCAGAATACAGGTCGCATGCATACAAGAGGATGTTTGAGAGGCCCCTTGGGAGTGCCATTGCCACATCTGTCTGTCTTTTGCTCTTACGTCAACGCCTGTCTGCCACCAAGGCTGCTGGGTTCCCAACCTTGCCGCTCACACTCCCTGAGTTGGCCCATTGGCCTGTCCTTGCATTCCCCTGCTTTGCTTGGGCATGCTGCTGGCTGGCTGGCTGGCTGGCTAGCTAGCTGGTTGGCATGCTTGCTTGCTTGCACGCTGCTGCACCTTATGCGCTTAGTGGGCGACTGATCGCCCACCGACAGTGGTCAATGCTGCTGTGGCTGTGCTCTGCAAGGGCAGCCTTAGCCCGTTACGACCCATTACCACCCATCCATACATGCTGTGCGACTCGTTCATGTGAGGTGTGTGCCCCAGCGTGTGCACACTCGTTCATGTGAGGTATGTGCCCCAGCGTAGTTCAGGTGAGGTGTGTGCCCCAGCGTGTGCACACTCGTTCATGTGAGGTATGTGCCCCAGCGTAGTTCAGGTGAGGTGTGTGCCCCAGCGTAGTTCACATTCGTTTGCCACTGGCGCGGGTCATCTATGGAGTCAGTGAGCCTTCCAACCCTTTGTGTGTGCCGCACAGGTCATCTGCGAGGTATACGCCACCCAGACCTCAGTCCACGTAGCGCCCCATATTATGCTGTCCCTCATTCTGTACAAGATGGTGGACGAGGCACGGGATGTGAGTTGCGGAGGGAGCCTTGCCAAGCAGGCCATGCAGCTCTCCATTCCAGGCTTGCTGCTTGACACCCAGGAGTGCGCTTCTGTGGGAACTCCCTGGTCGCCTCCCTGCTTGACGCCCAGGAGTGCGCTTCCATGGGAACTCCCTGGTCGCCTCCCTGCTTGACGCCCACGCGTGTGCATCTGCAGACCCTGGCTTCCCTGCTTGCCCCTGATGTGCAGCTTCTCCACTCCCTTCTGCCAATCCTTGCTCCTCTGCTTGACGCCCAGGCCTGCTGGCATGCTTGTCATACATGCCTGCATGATACATTTGCCGAGGCACGCCAAGAATACCACGAGGCAAGCTTCAAGCTTCAGTGGACTTTTGTTATGCTTGCACTTTTATGTGCATGACAATCATGCAAGCAGACACATGATGTGCGCGTACAAGCGGGCACATAAACACACGTGCCTGCGCACAATGCCCCCGGGGTGTGC
>LKMJ01000909.1_pt1 | contig 24881 bp, 21 predicted proteins | sample 643391 | NCBI WGS metagenome assembly LKMJ01 (sample SAMN04112250, study PRJNA286221) | soda lake metagenome | biome: soda lake; feature: Kulunda Steppe; material: water; isolation source: sample PL-Br10 brine of Picturesque Lake | place: Russia: Kulunda steppe | collected 2010-07 | reverse complement strand
CGCGAACCTACGATCAACTCTGGGCAGCCGTCGGCCAGGTCTGCGACCTGTTCTCAGACGAGGAGTGCTACAACTTCTTCAAGGCAGCAGGCTATGAAGCCGATTAACCGCGACACGCTCTAGAGCGCGTCGCGTTCATTCGCATTCATGGACCACGCTCTAACCCTTTGAAGTCGCATGCTCAAAGAGCGCAAAACCGCTCCCCACTTTTGCGCAACCTGTTCAACCCCGCGCCAGCATCGCGAGCCGGATCATCGCGCGCTCCATTACCGGCATCGCGGGGGCGTTGCGCGTCGAGCGCAGCGCGAGGTCGGTCTCCACGAGCGTGGCGAGCGCGCGCTCGAGGCGGCGCCGGTCCCAGCCGCGCAACTGCTTTTGCATCCGCTCGCGGCGCTTGATGTTGCGCTGCTGGCGCAACGCTGCGCCGCCATCGACGGCGGCGGCGTGCAGCGTCCGGAAATGGCGCAGCGCCCCGATGCACAGTGCGACGGGCGTTACCCCCTGCGCCTCGAGCCGGCGCAGGATCGGGGCGAGGGCGGCGAGCCGGGCCTCGGCGGCGGCGTCGATGGCGTCGTCGAGCGCGGCCTCCCGGCTTTCCGGCGCGCAGGCGGCGACCTCGGCGGATGTCAGCGGTGCCGCGTCGCCGTGCTTGTAGAGCGCGATCTTCTCGATGGTCTGGCGCAGCTCGCCGGGATCGAGCCCGCCGGCGAGCGCCATCAGATCGTCCATCGCGCCGCCGGGCGCGAGCCCGGCATCGCGCAGCATCGCCTCGACCTCGTCGCGGCCCGGCGGGTCGTCATAGATCGCGGCGGCATAGGCGTTGCGCCGCTCCTCGAAAAGCTTGCGCAGCGCCGATCCGGGGCGCAGCGTGCCCGCCGTGACCACGAGATTGGCATCACCCGGCGCCCACGCCTCGAGGGCGGCGCGGCAGGGCTCCGCGATGCCGTCGCCGGCCTCCTCGATGAAGACCGCGCGCGGGCCGGGGAAAAACCCGCGCGCCTTGACTGCATCGACAAGCGCGGCGGCATCGCGTCGCAAGGCCGGCCCCTGCAGCCGCGTGAGCCGCATCTCCTCCGCGCCCTCGGGGCCGATCAGCGCCGCGATGACCTTCTGTCGGCGCAGCGCCACGCGCATCGCGTCCGCGCCATGGATCAGCAGCCCCGCCACCCCGGGGTCGGGGCGCGCGAAATACCGCGCGGCGTCGCGCGGCGCGAGTTTCACGGCGCGGCCCAGTCGCCCGCGGTGGCGGTCAGGTCGGTGGCGATGCGGTCGGCGAGGATGCGCATCAGCCGCCCGCGCGCATCCTCGCGCGCGATGCGTTCCGCCAGTGCATCTTCGGTCTTGGACCAGCCGGTGAAGCTTTCGGCGCGGCCCTCATGCACGGTGTCGTCATCTTCGAGATGGCGCACCGCGTAGCGCACGCGCCCCGTCGCGGTGCCGCGCGTCGCGCCTTCGCCGCGCACGGTGGCGATGTCGTCGGTGGTCACGTCGATGTCGAAGGAGAGCGCGTAGCGCGGCGCGTCGGGCCGGCCGAAGCGCTCCTCGAGGCGTTCGACGAAGGCGAAGCCGTCGGGGTTGTCGGGGTCGTCCGCGCGGATCCGCCCGCGCAGCTCCGCCGCCGCCCCGCCGGACGCAAGGGTCGGCGCAAAGCCGCAGGCCGCCAGCGTCGGCAGTGCGGCGAGCGCCGCGATCAGGCGGCGCCGCTCAGACGACCACATTCACGATCCGCCCCGGCACGACGATCAGCTTGCGCGGCGCGGCGCCTCCGAGCGCGCGCTGCACGGCCTCGTCGGCCAGCGCGGCCTTCTCGATCTCGGGCTGCGGCAGGTCGCGCGCCACGCGGATCTCGGAGCGGCGCTTGCCGTTGATCTGCACCGGCAGGGTGATCTCGTCATCCACCAGAAGCGCGGGATCGGCCTCGGGCCAGCGCGCCTCGGCCACGAGCCCGTCGCCGCCGCACAGCGCCCAGACATCCTCGGCCAGATGCGGCACCATCGGCGCCATGAGCTGCGCCATCGCGCGCATCGCGGCGCGTTTCGCCTCCCCGCCGGCGTCCGATTTCGCGACCGTGTTGGTCAGCGCGTAGAGCGCGGCCACCGACTTGTTGAAGGCGAAGCCCTCGATGCCGCGCGTGACGTCATGGATCGCGCGGTGCGCGGCCTTGTCGAGCGCTGCATCTGCATCGCTGGCGAGCGCGGTGCTCTCGGCGGCCTCGGCGGCGAGGCGCCAGACCCGGGCGAGGTGCTTGTGCGCGGCCTCGGCGCCCGCGACGGTCCACTCGACGTCGCGCTCCGGCGGGCTGTCGGAGAGGATGAACCAGCGCGCCGTGTCGGCGCCGTACTGGCCGATGATCGTCACCGGGTCGACGACGTTCTTCTTGGATTTCGACATCTTCGCCTGGGCGATCGTCTCGACGGGCGCGCCGGTGGCCTTGAGCTTGCCGTCCGCGACCTCCTCGGGCAGGTGATAGACCGGCCGGCCGCGCTCGTCGCGGGTGAAGGTGACCTCGTGAGTGACCATGCCCTGCGTGAAGAGCGCGTTGAAGGGCTCGATGGCCTTGGCAGGCAGATGCCCGGTGCGGTGCATCGCGCGCGCAAAGAAGCGCGAATACAGAAGATGCAGGATCGCGTGCTCGATGCCGCCGATATACTGATCGACATTCATCCAGTATTCGGCGGCGTCTAGGTCGGTCGGGGTCTCGGCGCGCGGGGCGGTGAAGCGGGCGAAATACCACGAGCTGTCCACGAAGGTGTCCATCGTGTCGGTCTCGCGTCGGGCCTCCGCGCCGCATTGCGGGCAGGCGCAGGGCGCCCAGTTCGGATGCCGGTCGAGCGGATTGCCGGGCTGGTCGAAGGCGACGTCGTCGGGCAGCCGGATCGGCAGGTTCTCCTTGCGCTCGGGCACCACGCCGCAGGTCTCGCAATGCACGACGGGGATCGGGCAGCCCCAGTATCGCTGGCGCGAGATGCCCCAGTCGCGCAGGCGGTACTGCGTCACGCCCTGGCCGACGCCGTTCTTTTCGCAGATCTCGATGGCGGTCTCGATAGCGGCCTCGCCGGTCTGGATCTCGCCGCCCGCGAGCGGGCGGACATAGCGCACCGGCTCGGTCTTGGGCGGCACATAGGCCGTGTCTTCGATCCTGAGCGGCGTGTCCTTCGGTTCGAAGACCTCGATCACGTCGAGCTCGTATTTGCGTGCGAAGTCGAGGTCGCGCTGATCATGGGCGGGCACGCCGAAGATCGCGCCGGTGCCGTAATCCATCAGGATGAAATTGGCGATATAGACCGGCAGCTCCAGCGCCGCGTCGAAGGGATGGCGCACCCGGATGCCGGTATCGAGCCCGGTCTTCTCGGCGGTCTCCAGCGCCTCCTCCGAGGTGCCCATGCGCCGGCATTCGGCCACATAGGCGGCCACGGCGTCGTCATGGCGCTCGAGATGCCTGGCCAGCGGGTGATCGGCCGAGATCGCGGCGAAGGTCGCGCCAAGCAGCGTGTCGGGCCGGGTCGAGAACACCTCGAGCGCCTCGAACCCCTCAGGCGCGCCCACCGTCGAGAAGGCGAATTGCAGCCCGCGCGAGCGCCCGATCCAGTTGCGCTGCATGGTGCGCACCTTCTCGGGCCAGTTCTCGAGCCCGTCGAGCGCCTCCAGAAGCTCCTCGGAATAGTCCGAGATACGAAAGAACCACTGCGTGAGCTCGCGCCGCTCCACCGGCGCGCCCGAGCGCCAGCCCTTGCCGTCCTCGACCTGCTCATTGGCGAGCACCGTCATGTCCACAGGGTCCCAATTCACGGTGGCGTTCTTGCGATAGACGAGCCCGGCCTCGAGAAAGTCGAGAAACATCGCCTGCTGCTGGCCGTAGTATTCGGGATCGCAGGTGGCGAATTCGCGCGACCAGTCGATCGACAGGCCCAGCGGCGTCATCTGGTCGCGCATGTCGGCGATGTTGCGGTAGGTCCAGTCCTTGGGGTGGCCGCCCTCGTCCATCGCGGCGTTCTCGGCGGGCATGCCGAAGGCGTCCCAGCCCATCGGATGCAGCACCGCGTAGCCCTGCGCCATCTTCGTACGCGCGACGACATCGCCCATCGTGTAATTGCGCACATGGCCCATATGGATGCGCCCCGACGGGTAGGGGAACATCTCGAGGACGTAGTATTTCTCGCGCGTCGCGTCGCGCCGGGCGGTGAAGACGCCGGCCTCATGCCAGGCGCGCTGCCAGTGCGGCTCGCTGGTGGCGGGGTCGTAACGGCGCGGCTCGGTCATGGCATCCTCGGCGCAGGGCGGATCTGCGCCGGTGATACCGCCCGGCCGCGCCGGGGTCCAGAGCAGCCTTATTCGGCGGGCGCGGGCGCCGGCCGGGCGGCGGCATCGAGCTCCTCGCGCAGGCGCGCCTCCTCGGCCGCCTTGGGCTTGGTGAAGCTCGCCAGCATCAGATATGCGACAGGCGTGACATAGAGCGTGGTGACCGCGGCAAGTCCCAGCCCGCCCACGATCACCCAGCCGAGCGCCTCGCGCGCCTCCGCCCCGGCGCCCGACGACAGCACGAGCGGCACGCCGCCGAGCACCGTCGAGGCCATCGTCATCATCACCGGGCGCAGCCGGATGCAGGACGCCTCGAGGATCGACTCGCGCAGCGCATAGCCCTGATCGCGCAACTGGTTGGCAAACTCGACGATCAGAATCCCGTTCTTGGCCATTATGCCAACGAGCAACACGAGCCCGATCTGGCTGTAGACATTGAGTGACACGCCCGACAGCAACAGCGCCACCATCGCGCAGGCCAGCCCCAGCGGCACCGTCGCCATCACGATGATCGAGGACAGGAAACTCTCGAACTGCGCCGCGAGCACGAGAAACACCACGAGGATCGCGAAGCCAAAGACCAGCAGCACCCCCTCGGAGGTCTGCTCGAGCGTGGCGGCCTCCGACAGCGGCACGATATTGGTCTCGGCGGGCAGGATCTCGTCGCCGATGGCGCGCACCTCGGCGAGCGCATCGCCGAGCGACAGCTCTGGTGTCAGGCTCGCGGTGATGTCGACCGAGCGCTGCTGCACCTCGCGGGCGAGTTCCGGCGCCACGGCGCGCTCCTCGAGCGAGACGAAGCTCGACAGGGGGACCATGTCACCGCTGCGCGTTTGCGCGAAGATGCGCTCCAGATCGCCGGGATCGCGCACCGGGTTGGTCGTTGAGACGAGCTTGACGTCGAAGCTGCGGTCATCGATGAACACGTTGCCGACGCTGCGCCCGTCGAGCACCGCCTGCAGCGAGGTGCCGAGCCCGTCGATCTCTATGCCGAGATCGGCAGCGCGGGTGCGGTCGATGGAGACGAAAAGCTCGGGTTGCGTCGTGTCGTAGCCGAGCTCGACATCGCCCATCGCCGGGTTTTCCTCCATGCGCTCGATCATCGCCTCGGCATTGGCGGCGAGCTCGTCATAGCTCGCGCCGACGAGCGCGAAGCGCAGCCCCCGCCCGGCGCCGCGGATGCCCAGCGAGTTGGGCTGGATCGCGAAGGCGCGCAGCCCGATCACCTGGCGCAGCGACGCATTGATGTCGTCGACGATCTCGTCCTGGCTGCGTTCGCGCTCCTCCCAGGGCGGCAGCGTCATCACCATGAAGCCGCGGTTCTCCCGGCCCCGAAAGCCGGCGATGGAGAACAGGTTGGTGATCTCGCCGTCATCGATGAGCGGCTGAACGAGATCTTCGATCTGGCGCATCTTGCCGCTGGTGTAGTCGAGCGCGACGTCCTGCGGCGCGGAAATGCTCAGCAGGGCGACGCTGCGATCCTCCGCCGGGGTCAGCTCCTGGCGAATATTGCCCGAGACCAGCGCCGCTGCCGCCGCGAAGAGAAGCGCCACGGTCACCACCACGAGCGGCGCGTTGAGCGCCGCGTTCAGCGTGCGCCGGTAGAGCGCGGCGAACCATTCGCCGAGGATGATGCCGGGGCTGCGCCGCACCGGGCCGTCCGCATCCTTCAGGAGCCGCGAGGCCAGCACCGGACACAGCGTGAGTGCCACGAAGGACGAGATCAGCACCGCCATCGCCAGCGTGAAGCCGAATTCGCGAAACAGCCCGCCGGTCTGGCCGGGCAGGAACGACAGCGGGATGAACACCGCCGCGAGCGTCGCCGTGGTGGTGATCACCGCGAAGAAGACCTGGCGCGTGCCCAGAACCGCCGCGGCGCGCGGCCCCATGCCCTGGCTGCGCCGGCGCACGATGTTCTCGAGTACCACGATCGCGTCATCCACGACGAGCCCCGTCGCCAGCACCAGCGCGAGCAATGTAAGGATGTTTATCGAAAAACCCACCATCCAGATCGCCGCCACCGTCCCGATCAGCGCCACGGGCATCGTCAGCGCCGGGATCAGCGTCGCGCGCGGATCGCGCAGGAACAGGAAGATGATCCCCACCACGATCATCACCGCGAAGGCGAGCGTCTTGAGCACCTCGGTGATCGAGCCGCTGATGAAGGTGGCGTCGTCGCTGGTGACGAAGATATCGACATCGTCGGGCAGGATCTCCTGCAGCTCCGCGACCGTGGCGCGGACATTGCGCGAGATGTCGAGCGTGTTGCTCGTCGCCTGGCGGATGATCCCGATGCCGATGCCGGCCTGGCCATTGGCGCGCAGCATGCTCTCGCCCGGTGCCGGGCCGAGCGACACGCTTGCCACATCGCCGAGATCGACATCGTCGGTCAGCTCGAGCGCCTCGAACTCCTCGGCGGTGCTGATCGCGGCGGTGGTGCGCACCTGGATGCTCTGGCTGTCGCTCGACAGCGCGCCCGCAGGCGCATCAAAGGCGACATCGTCGAGCGCCGCGCTCAGATCGGCGAGGGTCAGCCCCCGGCTCGCGAGCTCGAGCATGTCCACATCGACCCGGAAGACCGGCTCGCGATTGCCGTAGACCTGCAGATCGGCGACCCCGTCCGCCGAGATCAGCCGGTCCTCGACGAGATCCTCGACGAGACGGGTGAGATCCTCGGCGGGGCGCTGATCGGAGGTGATGGCGATGCGCATCACCGCGTCCGAATCGGCATCGGCCTTGACGATGCTCGGGTCGTCGGCGTCGTCGGGCAGATCGCCTGCAACCCGCGCGATGCTGTCGCGCATGTCGTTCGCGGCGGCGTCGAGATCGACGGAGTCGGCGAACTCCACGACGATCCGGCTGCGCCCGAAGCGCGAGCTCGACGAGATCGACTCGACCCCCGAAACCCGCCCCGCCGCGCTTTCGATCCGGGCGGTGACCTCGCGGTCGATGGTTTCCGGCGCGGCGCCGGCGAACTGCGTTGTCACGGTGACGACGGGACGGTCGACATTGGGCAGCTCGCGCACCTCGACGCCGACGATCCCGGCCACCCCCGCGATCACGATCAGCGCGCTGAGCACGAAGGCGAGCACCGGGCGGCGCACGAAGAGCGCGGTGCCCGAGCCGGCCGAGCCGCGCTCCTCGGTGTGGTCGTTGTCGTAGCTCATCGCCCGCCCCCGTCAGCTTTCCGAGGCGACATCGTCGGCCTCGACCTGCTCGGGCGCGGCGCCCTCGACGCGCACCTCGGCGCCGGGGCGCAGCATCTGCACGCCTTCGGTCACGACCTCTTCACCGGCCTCGAGCCCCGCCTCGACGAGCACCACGTCGCTGCGCCGCTGCACTATGGCGACATCGACGCGCTCGACCGCACCGTCGCGTACCGCCCAGACATAGGCGCCGTCGCTGCTCCACTGGATCGCGAGCGGCGGCACGCCCGGATGGCCGTCGCCGTCGAATTCGAGTTCGACGGAAAACGCCATGCCCGCGCGCAGCGTGTCGTCGGGGTTTTCGATCTCGGCCTCGACCTGCAGGGTGCGGCTGGTCGGGTCGACGCGATTGTCGAGCGCGCTGACGCGGCCGGCATATTCCGTCGCCGGGCGCGAGAGCGGATAGGCGCGCACATGCTGATCCGTGTCGATGAGCCCGACGAAGCGCTCGGGCACGCGAAACTCCACCAGAAGCTGCTCGCGGTCGTCGATCCGGGTGATTTCGGTGGTATCGCTGACGCGCTCGCCGATCTCGGCCTTCATGAGCCCGACCGAGCCCGCGATCGGGGCCACGATCTCGCGGCGCGACAGCTCGTACTCGGCCTGGCGCAGCTCGAGTTCGGCCTGGCGCAGTTCCAGCTCGGCCTGCCGGATCTCGACGCTGGTGGTGGAGCCCGATTCGCTGAGCCGCTCGAAACGCGCCGCCGTCTCGCGGGCGTCGGCGAGCGCGACCTCGGCGCGATCACGGGCGATGCGCTCGGAGGCATCGTCGAGCCGGGCGACGATATCGCCGGCCTCGACGGTGTCGCCCGAGCGCACGCTCAGCTCGGCGAGGCGGCCCGGCTCGTCCGGGGTGATCGCCACCGAGCGCAGCGCACGGCCCGAGCCGATCGCTGTGGCGCGGTTATTCACGAGCCCCGACTCGACCGTCGCGGCGATCACCGTGGCGGGCCCCATGCCGCCGCCGGGCGGGCCGCCGCCATTGCCGTTCTCGTCCTCATCCTCGGTCGCAAGGCTGACGCCGATGCGTTCGAGCGGCCCGGCGAGTCCGGCGCGCTCGAGGATCGGGCCGGCGGACGGGACGAATAACGCCCAGCAGATCACCGACGCGAGCACGATCGCGACCGCAAGGCCGAGCTGCTTCCCGATCGTCACGTCCGCGCCCCTGTCCGTTTTTCGCTTGATGCGGCGGACCATATGGGGCGCGCCGCCGCGCGAGCAAACGAAATCGGGCAAAATCACGATGAGTTTGACGCTCCCGGTCCGAAATTCGGGCGTCGTGGCGGTGACAGGGGCGGATGGAGTGCTAGGATGGGATGCGCAGATGACCGGGAGAGAGGGCCGCATGAGCAAGGCCGCGAAACCGAACCCCATGTGTCGTGCGGCGCGCGCCGTGCGCCTCGCCGTGCTCGGGGCGCTGGCGGTGCTGGGCGCGGCGGGGCTGTCGGCGCAGGACTCCGAGCCGCGCGCGGTCGTCGTCGAAACCAAGGGCGCGGTGACGCCCGCGATGGCGGATTACCTCACCCGCAGCATCGACGCGGCGGCCGAGAGCGGTGCGAGCATCGTCATCCTCGAAATGGACACACCCGGCGGGCTCGACAGCTCGATGCGTGACATCATCAGCGCGATCCTGAATTCCCCGGTCCCGGTGGCCACCTATGTCAGCCCCGCGGGCGCGCGGGCGGCGAGCGCGGGCACCTACATCGCCTATGCCAGCCACGTCTCCGCGATGGCGCCGGCGACGCATCTCGGCGCCGCCACCCCGGTCGCCATCGGTGGTGGTGGCGGCGGCGGCGAGGAGGACGAGAATGGCGGCATGCCGTTCGGCCTTCAGGCCGAGGAAACCCCCGAAGAGGAGGAGGCCGCCGACGCGGCGAACGGCGCGCAGGACGAGAACGGCGCGAATGGCGATGATGCCGCGCGCGACGAGGACAGCCCGGACGCCGCTGCCGAGGACGCCGCGGAAGAGGCCGCCGAGGAGGCCGCGCCGCCCCCCGACGATCAGCTCACCGCGCAGGAGCGCAAGGCGATCAACGACGCGGTGTCCTACATTCGCGGCCTTGCCGAGCTGCGCGACCGCAATGCCGACTGGGCCGAGCGCGCGGTGCGCGAGGCGGCGACGCTGACGTCGTCGAACGCCGAGGCCGAGGGGGTGATCGATTTCGTGGCCTCCGACGTGCCCGACCTGCTTGAGAAGGCCGACGGCATGGTCGTCGAGGTGAATGGCGCGGAGGTCACGCTGGAGACGGCGGATCTGGCCATCGAGAATGTCGAGCCCGACTGGCGCACCGCCTTCCTGTCGGTCCTGACCAACCCGAATGTGGCGCTCATCCTGATGCTTGTCGGGGTTTACGGGCTGATCTTCGAGTTTCTCAACCCCGGCGCGCTGGTGCCCGGCACGATCGGCGGGATCAGCCTGCTGCTGGGGATGTATTCACTGGCAATGCTGCCGCTCAACTGGGCCGGGGCGGGGCTGCTGCTGCTCGGGCTTGCGCTCATCGTCGCGGAGGCCTTCGCACCCTCCTTCGGAATCCTCGGGATCGGGGGAACCGCGGCCCTGGTTCTGGGGATGATGATCATGTTCGATGGCGACGCGCCGGGCATGGAAGTGTCGATCCCGCTTGTCGGTGGCGTCGCGGTGACGGGTCTGATCCTGACGCTGATCATCGCGCGGCTCGCCATGCGCTCCTTCAAGATGCCGGTCGTCATCGGGCCTGACCAGACGCGCGACACCAAGGCGCAGGTCATGGACTGGCAGGGCCGCCAGGGCCATGTCTGGCTTCAGGGCGAACGCTGGCGCGCGCGCTCGGACGAGCCGCTCGACCTGGCCGAGGGCGACATGGTGCGCATCGAGCGTATCGACACGCTGACCGTAACCGTCGCCCCCGCCGACTGACACCCGGCCGCGCCGGGCCCCATTGGAGGATTTCATGATGGACGACATCATCACCGACCTCGCTTTCTATCTCGTGATAATCTTTCTCGTCGGGGCGTTCCTCGCCTCTGCGATCAAGATCCTGCGCGAATACGAGCGCGCAGTCGTGTTCACGCTCGGACGCTATACCGGCACCAAGGGGCCGGGGCTGATCCTGCTGATCCCGTTCATTCAGCAGATGGTGCGCGTCGATCTGCGCACGATCGTGCTCGATGTGCCCAAGCAGGACGTGATCTCGAAGGACAACGTTTCGGTCAATGTCTCGGCGGTGATCTATTTTCGCGTGATGGACGCGGAGAAATCGACGATCCAGGTCGAGAACTTCATGTCCGCGACCTCGGAGCTCGCCCAGACGACGCTGCGCGCGGTGCTCGGCAAGCACGAGCTCGACGAGATCCTCGCCGAGCGCGACAAGCTCAACAACGACATCCAGGAGATCCTCGACAGCCAGACCGAGGCCTGGGGCATCAAGGTCGCCAATGTCGAGATCAAGCATGTCGACATCGCCGAGTCCATGATCCGCGCCATCGCCCGTCAGGCCGAGGCCGAGCGCGAGCGGCGCGCCAAGGTCATCAACGCCGACGGTGAACAGCAGGCCGCGCAAAAGCTGCTCGAAGCGGCGCAGATCATGTCCAAGGATCCGGGCGCGATGCAGCTGCGCTACCTGAGTTCGCTCAACTTCATCGCCGCGGACAAGAACTCGACCATCGTCTTCCCGTTCCCGACGGAAATGGCGAGCTTGTTCAAGGGCATGGGTGAAGGCAGCACCAGGCCGTAGCGCAGGTCGCGCGCAGGTGGGAACGAGGTAGCTCCGCTTGGCTGCACCGAACCACAACTCGCTCTAATCGACGAACACGCGGTGGGCGAGCAGGATGCGCGCGCCCGCCGTGAGGAAACACAGCGCAGCGAAGCCCCAGGCGAGCGGCGCGAACCATGCCGGAAACAAACACAGCAGCACGAAAAAGACGATCGTTTCCGTCCCCTCCAGCAACCCGTCCGTGAAGTAGAGCGACTTGACCCCATGCGCGTCGCTGCGCATCGCCTTGCGCTCCGCGAGGATGGCGAAGCCAAGAAAGGTCGCGCCGTTGAAATAGAAGCTGACTAGCAAGGCCGCTCCCGCGAGCGCGTTCGCCGCCGGATCGAGCGCCACGAAGGCCAGCGGCACCGCCCCGTAGAAGAGAAAATCGGCGGAGATATCGAGATAGCCGCCGAAATCGCTCGGCCCGCGTGCCCGCGCCACCGCCCCGTCGAGCCCGTCGGCGAGCCGCGACGCGAGAACCAGCGCCAGGGCCTCGAGCATCAGCCCTTGCGTGATGCACAGCGCCGCCGCGAGCCCCAAGGCGAGCCCCGCGAGTGTGACCGCGTTCGCCGATACCCCGACGCGCGCCATTTCCCCGCCCAGCCATGCCAGCGGCGGATCGATCAACGGTCGCATGTGTCGGTCGAGCATCGGGGTCTCCTCGTCGAGAGGCATAGGCCCCGTGGCGCGCTGCGCAAGGGCGCGGCAGGCGCGATCACGCGCTTTTGCCCCGTTGCCGCACGAACGCGGCGTCGCGCTTAGCCTGTACGCTTGACAGGTCTCATGTTTGCTCAAAGGGTGTGACCATTAAACGACATCGGCGCGCCGGTGTCGCAATGACCGAAAACAGGGAGACAAATCATGCAAGCGACAGGCACTCTGCCCCCCGCCCATCGGCGCCGGCTCGCCGCGCTGACGGGCACCGCGGCGCTCGCGCTCGCGATGACGGCCGTATCGGCGAATGCCGAGACGATCCGCTGGGCGCGCGTCGGCGACGCGCTCACCCTCGATCCGCACGCCCAGAACGAGGGCCCGACGCACACGCTCAACCACCACATCTACGAAACCCTCGTCGGCCGCGAGATCGATGGCGGCCTCTCGCCGCGGCTGGCGACGGATTGGGGCATCCTCGAGGATGACGACACGATCTGGGAGTTCACCCTGCGCGAGGACGTGGTGTTCCATGACGGTACGGCGCTGACGGCCGATGATGTGGTCTTCTCGATCCAGCGCGCCCAGGCCGAGACCTCCGACATGCGCGGGCTGCACGGCTCGGTCGAGGATGTGATCGCCGTCGATGACCATACGGTGCATGTGCAGATGGAGGGGCCGTCGCCGCTCTATGTGCAGAACCTGACCAACACCTTCATCATGAGCCGCGAGTGGGCCGAGGAGCACGGCGTCGAGGAGCCGCAGGATTTCGCCGGCGGCGAGGAGAGCCACGCCGTGCGCAACGCCAACGGCACCGGCCCCTACACCGTCGTCGAGCGCGACCCCGAAAGCCGCACCGAGCTCGAATGGTTCGAGGATCACTGGGCCGATCAGCCCGACATCACCCGCATCATTTACACGCCGATCTCGTCGGATTCGACGCGTGTCGCGGCGCTGCTGTCGGGCGAGGTCGATTTCGTGCAGGATCTGCCGATCCAGGACATCGAGCGGCTCGAGGAGGACGGCGATGTCACCGTGGTGCGCGGGCCGGAAAACCGCTCGATCTTCTTCTCCTACGACCAGGGCTCCGAGGAACTGCGCAGCGCGAATGTCGAGGGCAACCCCTTCGCCTCGCCGGAGGTGCGCGAGGCCATGGCGCTCGCGCTCGACCGCGACGCGATCCGCGAGGTCGTGATGCGCGGCGAGTCGCAGCCCTCGGGCACCGTCGCGCCGCCCTTCGTGCATGGCTGGACCGAGGAGATGCACGAATACCCCGAGCCCGACATCGAGCGCGCGCGCGAACTGATGGCCGAGGCGGGCTACCCGGACGGCTTCTCGGTCGATCTGCACACGCCCAATGACCGCTATCTGAACGACGAGTCGATCAGCCAGGCCTTCGTCGGGATGCTCGGCCAGATCGGCATCGAGGCCAATCTCGTCTCGCAGACCCGCTCGCTGCACTTCCCGCTGATCCAGAACCGCGAGACGGATTTCTACCTGCTCGGCTGGGGCGTACCGACCTTCGACAGCCAGTACATCTTCGATTTCCTCGTGCACTCGACCGAGGATGCGCGCGGCGGCTGGAACGCGTCGAACTACAACAATGACGAGGTCGACGCGCTCATCCAGGAGATGGCCACCGAGACCGACGAGGAGGTGCGCGACGCGCTCATGGCCGAGGTCTGGGAGCAGGTCCAGTCCGACCGCGTCTTCCTGCCGGTGCACAACCAGCTGCTCGCCTACGGCATGCGCGAAGGAGTCGACATGGAGGTGCCGCCGAACAACCAGCCGCTGATGTTCGAGGTCTCGCTCGGCGACTGATCCGCCACCGTGCCCGCGCGCCCCGGCGCGCGGGCACCGCCACGCCCGAAAGGCGCCCGCCCGCGATGCTCGCCTTCATCATCCGTCGCCTTCTGCAATCCGTGATCGTGATGCTGGTGGTCGCGCTGGTGTCCTTCGCGTTGTTTCGCTTCGTGGGCGATCCCGTCTCAACGATGCTGGGCCAGGAGGCCACCGTCGCCGACCGCGAGGCGCTGCGCCAGCGGCTGGGGCTCAACGATCCCTTCGTGATGCAGTTCTTCAACTACATCGCGCGCGCGCTGTCGGGCGATTTCGGCATCTCCTACCGGCTGCAACAGCCGGTGATGGAGCTGATCCTGTCGCGCCTGCCCGCGACGCTGGAGCTTGCGCTGGTGTCGGGGTTCTTCGCCTTTCTCTTCGGCGTGGCCTTCGGGGTCTATACGGCGCTCAACCGCCGCGGCTGGCTGTCGAGCGGGATCATGACCGTTTCGCTGATCGGGGTGTCGCTGCCGACCTTCCTGATCGGGGTGCTGCTGATCTGGGTGTTCGCGGTGGAGCTGCAATGGCTGCCGAGCTACGGGCGCGGCGACACGGTCTGGATCGGCGGCTGGCGCAGCGGGCTGGCCACGAGTTCGGGGCGCTACGCGATCGTCCTGCCCGCCATCACGCTGGGGCTTTACCAGATGACGCTGATCATGCGGCTGGTGCGCGCCGAGATGCTCGAGGTGCTGCGCACCGACTACATCAAGTTCGCCCGCGCGCGCGGGCTCTCCGACCGGGTCGTGCATTTCGGCCATGCGCTCAAGAACACGCTGGTGCCGGTGATCACCATAACGGGGCTGCAGCTCGGCTCGATCATCGCCTTCGCCATCGTCACTGAGACGGTGTTCCAGTGGCCCGGGGTGGGTGCGCTCTTCATCCGCTCGGTGCAGTATGTGGATGTGCCGGTGATGGCGGCGTATCTGATGCTGATCGCGCTGGTCTTCGTGGTGATCAACCTGATCGTCGATCTGCTCTACTACGTGGTCGATCCGCGGCTGCGGGTCGATCGCGGCGCGGCGAAGGGGTGAGGCGATGACCGAGCGTTTCGACACCGCCGAGCGCGGCCGCCTCGCCCGGGCCTGGGACAGCGACCTGGCCTATTCCTTCCGCACCTCGCCGGTGGCGCTGATCGCGGGGCTGGTGGCGGTCATCATCATCCTCGCGGCGATCTTCGCGCCCTGGATCGCGCCGCAGAACCCGTTCCGCCCCGCCGAGCTCATCCTGATGGACGGATTCACCCCGCCGATGTCGGAGAGCGCTATGTCGGGCAATTACTACCTGCTCGGCACCGACAACCAGGGCCGCGACGTGTTCTCGGCGATCCTCTACGGCGCGCGGATCTCGATCTTCGTGGGTGTGTCGGCGGTGCTTTTCGCGATGGTGCTCGGGGTGACGCTGGGGCTGATCGCGGGCTATCGCGGCGGCTGGCTCGACAGCGTGCTGATGCGCATCGCCGATGTGCAGCTCACCTTCCCCTCGATCCTGCTCGCGCTGTTGATCTTCGGGGTGGCGCGCGGCTTCATCCCGTCGGAATACCGCGAGGCCGTGGCGATCTATGTGCTCATCCTCGCCATCGGGCTGTCGGACTGGGTGCAGTATGCCCGCGTCGTGCGCGGCGCGACGATGGTGGAGAACTCCAAGGAATACGTGCAAGCCGCGCGCGTCATCGGCGCGCATCCTGTCAAGATCCTCGCGCGCCATATCCTGCCCAACGTGATGGGGCCGGTGCTGGTGATCGGCACGATCGGGCTGGCGCTGGCGATCATCGCGGAGGCGACGCTGTCGTTCCTCGGTGTCGGCGTGCCGCCCACGCAGCCCTCGCTCGGCACGCTGATCCGCATCGGGCAGGGCTATCTCTTTTCGGGCGAGTGGTGGATCCTGTTCTTCCCGGCGATGGCGCTTCTGGCCTTGGCGCTGTCGGTCAACCTGCTCGGCGACTGGCTGCGCGATGCGCTCAATCCCCGGCTGAGGTGACGATGTCCGACCCCGTTCTCTCCGTGCGCGACCTCGTCGTGGAGTTTCCCACGCGCCGCGGCACGCTGCGCGCGCTCGACAAGGTGTCCTTCGACATCCACGAGGGCGAGGTGCTCGGCATGGTGGGCGAGTCCGGCGCGGGCAAGTCGATCACCGGCAGCGCCATCATCGGGCTGATCGAGCCGCCGGGGCGCATCGCGGGCGGCGAGATCCTTCTGAAGGGCGAGCGCATCGACAATCTCTCGCGCCGGCGCCTGCGCCGCATCCGCGGCAAGCGCATCGGCATGGTGTTCCAGGACCCGCTGACCTCGCTTAACCCGCTCTACACGGTGGCCGACCAGATCATCGAGACGATGCGCACCCATCTCGATATCGGCGAGCGCGAGGCGCGCAAGCGCGCCGTCGCCCTGCTCGACCGGGTCGGTATCCCGGCGGCCGAGCGGCGCATCGACGACTATCCGCATCATTTCTCGGGCGGGATGCGCCAGCGCGTGGTGATCGCGCTGGCGCTGTGCGCCGAACCCGAGCTGGTGATCGCCGACGAGCCGACCACCGCGCTGGATGTGAGCGTGCAGGCGCAGATCATCGACGTGCTCAAGGAGATCTGCGCCGAGCGCGGCGCCTCGGTGATGCTGATCACGCATGACATGGGCGTGATCGCCGAGACGGCGGACCGCGTCGCGGTGCTCTATGCCGGGCGCATGGCCGAGATCGGCCCGGTGCGCGATCTCGTCACCGCGCCCGAGCATCCCTATACGCGCGGGCTAATGGGCGCGATCCCGACGCTGACGCACGACTCCGACCGGCTCGTGCAGATCCCCGGCGCCATGCCCCGGCTCGACGACATCCCGCAGGGCTGTGCCTTCAACCCGCGCTGCCCCGAGGTGTTCGGCCGCTGCCGCGAGGAGATGCCCGTGCTCGTGGCGCGCGGCGGCGGGCGGCATGTTGCCTGCTGGCTCTACAGGCGCGACGGAGGTGCGGATGGCTGAGCTCCTGCGCGTCGAGGGGCTGTCGCGTCGCTTCGACGTCTCCAAGCCCTGGCTCAACCGCGTGCTCGAGCGCGCGCCGCGCCAGTATCTCGGCGCGGTCAATGATGTGAGCTTCTCCATCGAGCGCGGCGAGACCTTCGCGCTGGTGGGCGAGTCGGGGTCGGGCAAATCCACCATCGCCAAGATGGTGGTGGGGCTGCTGGAGCCCTCGGCCGGGCGCATCCTTTTTGACGGCAACGAGATGGATTTCCGTTCCAGCAAGCGGATGCGCGGGTTGCGCAAGCGCTTCCAGATGATCTTCCAGGACCCCTTCGCGAGCCTGAACCCGCGCTGGCATGTCGGCGACATCATCGCCGAGCCGATCCGCACCTTCGGGCTCGCGCGCGGGGCGGAGCTGCGCCGCGAGGTGGGCCGGCTGCTGGAGACGGTGGGGCTGTCGGCGCGCGATGCGGGCAAGTTCCCGCACGAATTCTCGGGCGGGCAGCGCCAGCGCATCGCCATCGCCCGCGCGCTGTCGTCGCGGCCCGAATTCATCGTCTGCGACGAGCCGACCTCGGCGCTCGACGTCTCGGTGCAGGCGCAGATCCTCAACCTGATGCGCGATCTGCAGGACGAGTTCGGGCTGACCTACCTGTTCATCAGCCATGATCTTTCGGTGGTACGCCACATGGCCAACCGCGTCGGCGTGCTCTATCTCGGCCGTCTCGCCGAGACCGCGCCGGGCAAGCGGCTCTTCGCCGCCCCGCGCCACCCCTACAGCCAGATGCTGCTCGATGCGGTGCCCGATCTCGAGATGTCGGGCCGCCGGCGCAAGGCCGTCGAGGGCGAGATCCCCAACCCGATCGACCCGCCCTCGGGCTGCGCGTTTCATCCCCGCTGCCCGCACGCCGATGCGCGCTGCCGGCGCGAGCTGCCGCAGCTCGTGCGCGCCGGGGAGTCGGAGGCGGCGTGCTTCGCGGTCGAGGAGGGGCGGATCTGAGAGCCCGGGCCGTGAGGGCTTTGCACCTCTGCGGCGCTTCGCTACGCTGCGGGAAAACCGGAGAGGCCCGCCATGACCCGCCTGCTGCACCGCAACGCCCGCCAGATCCCGCGCAAGGCCGTCGCGGCGCGCGGAATGACCATCACCGACACCGAGGGCAACGACTATATCGATGCCTCGGGCGGCGCGGCGGTGTCGTGCCTCGGCCATGGCCATCCCGACGTGATCGCCGCGCTGCACGACCAGCTCGACCGGCTCGCCTATGCCCATACGGGCTTTTTCACCACCGAGGTGGCCGAGGCGCTCGCCGACCGGCTCGTGGCGGATGCGCCGGCGGGGATCAGCCATGCCTATCTCGTATCGGGCGGCTCCGAGGCGGTGGAGGCCGCGCTCAAGATGGCGCGGCAGTATTTCGTCGAGACCGGCCAGCCGCAGCGCCGCCACATCATCGCCCGGCGCCAAAGCTATCACGGCAACACCCTCGGCGCGCTCGCCGCGGGCGGCAACGAATGGCGCCGCCAGCAGTTCCAGCCGCTCCTGATGCAGGCGCATCACATCGCGCCCTGCTTCGCCTATCGCGAGCAGCGCGACGTCGAATCCGACGCCGACTACGCCGCCCGCGCTGCCGGCGAGCTTGAGGCGAAGATCCGCGAACTCGGCGAGGACAGCGTCGCCGCCTTCGTCGCTGAGCCCGTGGTGGGCGCGACGGCGGGCGCGGTGCCCCCTGTGGCCGACTATTTCAAGCATATCCGCGCGATCTGCGACCGCTACGGCGTGCTGCTGATCCTCGACGAGGTAATGTGCGGCATGGGGCGCACCGGCACGCTGCACGCCTGCGAGCAGGACGGCATCAGCCCCGACCTGATGACCATCGCCAAGGGCCTCGGCGGCGGCTACCAGCCCATCGGCGCGGTGCTGCTCGCGCAGCGCATCCATGACGCCTTCACCGGGGGCAGCGGCTTCTTCCAGCACGGCCACACCTATATGGGCCACCCGATGGCCGCGGCGGCGGGGCTCGCCGTGCAGGAGGTGATCGCGCGCGACGGGCTTCTCGACAAGGTCCGCAGCATGGGTGGCTACCTGCAGGAGCGGCTCGAAGGCGCCTTCGGCCAGCATCCGCATGTCGGCGATATCCGCGGGCGCGGGCTGTTTCGCGCGATCGAGCTCGTCGCCGACCGCGAGAGCAAGACGCCCTTCGACCCGGCGCGCAAGCTGCATGCGCGGATCAAGTCCGAGGCGATGGATCGCGGGCTGATGGTCTATCCGATGGGCGGGACCATCGACGGCGTGCGCGGCGACCATGTCCTGCTCGCGCCGCCCTTCATCGCCGCGCGCGCCGATATCGACACCATCACCGAGCGGCTCGGCGACGCGGTGGACGCGGCGATTGGTTGAGACGCGCCGGCGCTTTCCCGCCCGTCGTGCCACCCGCGCGCTCAATGTCCTTGCGTTTTGCAACCGGTGGCCGATGATGCGTCCTTCTTTCTAAAGGTGTCGAGCCATGGGTGTTGCCGAATCGTCGCCCCGTTTCGCGGACAGCGTCCCGGTGTCGCGGCGCGATGCGCTGATCGAGGCGGTTCTGGACTGTGTCGCCGAGGGCGGGCCGCAGGCGGCGACGGTGCGCGCGATCGCCGCGCGGGCCGGGGCGACGCCGGGCCTGATCCGGCACCACTTCGCCAGCAAGGAGGCGCTCGTCGCCGCGGCCTTTGGCGCCCTCATGGCGCGGATGCTTGATGCGAGCGTGGCGCGGCTGCCACCGCCCGAGACCACCCCGGCGCGCCTGCGCCTCGCCGCGTTCCTGCGCGCGGCGCTGCGCCCGCCCGCGATGAGCGGGCGCAATCTCCTGCTCTGGGCGGCTTTCCTGCAGATGACGCGGGCGGATGAGCGGATGCGCGCGGCCCATCACGACGGGTATCTGACCTTCCGCAACCGGCTCGCCGGGCTCATCTCCGCCGCCCTGCACGAGGAGGGCCGGCCCGTAACGGCCGAAACCGTCCGCCGTCATGCCATCGCCTGCAGCGCCGTGATCGACGGGCTCTGGCTTCAGGCGTCGGTGCTGCCGGCTGCCGACCGCGCCGAGATCGGCGAGACCGGCTGCGCGGCGGTCACGGCGATACTCGATCTCGATCTGTCGGACAATCGCGCCGCCTGAGCGTCGCGGCGCGGACCTAGAGCCCCTGATCCTGGATGCGCAGCTCGCGCGCCCGGGTCAGGATGGCGTCCTCGACGGCGCGCACCGTTTCGCTCGCCACCGGCCCCGCGCGGGTGCTCAGCGCGAGGTTGAGCGAGCGCGCATCGAGCGCCGGGTCCTTGACCTGCACGGTCGCGCGGTAGTCCTGCCCACCGCCCGGCGGCGGGCCGTAATCGGTCACGATCACGCCCGAGAAGGGATCGACGCTGCGCACCGGCAGGAAGTCGAGCACCTCGAGCGAGGCGTTCCACAGATAGCGGTTCACCGCGACGGTTTCGCTCGGATCGACGTCGCCGACGAACAGATCGAGCAGTCCGGTGTCCCCCGGCCGTGGCGGGGTGCGCGGCGAGCCCGGATCCTCGCCCGGCATCGCCCGCTCGCGCGCCTCGCCGGCGGCCTCGGGTCCTTCCGTGTCGCCGGTGCCGCACGCCGCCAGCGCGGCCACGAGCCCCAGAATCGCGCTCGCGCGCAGGATGCGCTGAATGCTCGCCATCACGACCCCCATCTTCGCTGCCCCGTGTCTATCGAAGGGCTTGCGGGGCGACAAGGCTTTTCCCGGAGGCCCCGCCGGGGCGGGTGTGGCAAAGCTGCACCAACGCGGCGGCCATCGCGAGGGGCACACGGGGCTTGCCTTGCATTGACCCCGCAAACTCGCAAAACAGACACAGACCCAACGCGGAGCGTGCCGGTTGGGCACCACCTTGAGAGAGACGAGGGAAACCATGAAAAAGATTCTCCTGACCTCCGGCGCGGCGCTAATGCTGTCGGCTGGCTATGCTGCGGCCGACGTGATCAGCTTCGCCGGCGACGCGCGGATGGGTGTTCGTTACGACAACCTGCAAGACAACGAGTTCTCGATCAACAGCCGGATCCGCGGCTATTTCTTCTTCGACGCCGAAACCGACACCGGCCTCGAATTCGGTGGTCGTCTCCGGATCGACGGTGCGGGACTGGATGCCGGTGGCGGCACCACGGCGAGCGCGGCGGCAAACTACGTCTATGTCGCAAGCGAATTCGGTGAAGTGCGCGTCGGCGACGTTCCCGGTGCTGGTCTCGCTGCAGTCGGCGACCTGCATGGCGTTGGCTTCACTGGGCTTGGTTTTGAGCACGAGCATGCGTTCTTCATGCGTAACTTTGCCAACTCGCCGGGCGTTAGGGGCGGCGCCTTCGATACCGGCGGCAACGCGGCACTGTATCAGTATGACCTGGATGCGTTCAGCCTCTACGCGCACACCGGATCGATTGATGACGACAATATCGACACAAATGTCGGGATCGGTGCCTCCTACGACATGGGCATGTTCTCTGTCGGTGCGGCGTTCGAGTACGCTGATGTCGGAGGGGCGGTCAATTACGGCGGTGTCGACGCTGATGGCGACCCGCTTGATCCCGATCTTGTGTTCGCAGACGGAGACGCGACCCACATTGTTGTCGGCGGTGAAGTGAATCTCGACATGTTCAGCGTTCGGGGCAGCTTCGGCCGTGCCGGCGGCGATATCGCGGACTTCGTCCCGAGCCGCAACCAGTTCGGCGCCTCGGTTCAGGGCAGCTTCGACGCCTATACCCTCACAGCGTTTGCACGCGAGGACTTCTTCGAGGATCGCCATTTCGGCGTCGGCGCCTCCTATGACCTCGGCGGCGGCGCGAGCATCGACGGCGGCGTCCGTCACACCCGCTTCGATGCGGATGTCGACAATCAGACCCAAGCCGATCTCGGCATCAGCATGTCCTTCTGATCCCCGGATCACTCGGACTGAGAGGAGCGGGCCTTCGGGTCCGCTCTTTTCGTTTGCGAGCCGCGCGCGTCTGCGGGGTTGCCCCGGCGGCGCGCGGGGGCGATAATCGCGGCGGAGGTGCCCCGATGAAGCCGCTCGTCACAGCCTGCGCCCTGCTCACCCTCGCCGCCCCGCCCGCGGCGGCGGAGCTTTATGTCGAGGGGGAGATCCGCATGGGCGTCGTCCACGACTCGAGCGGCCGGTTCGGCACCGACCGCGAAGGCGCGACAACCCGCCCCGCCTTCGAGACCGAGCTGACCATCGGCACGGAGATCACCACCGATCGCGGCCTGACCATCGGCGCGGGCGTCACCCTCGAAGGCAGCACCCTCAACCAGCGCTTTCGCGGCCGCGAACCCGGCCTGCGCGGGCAGGAATTCTTCATCCGCCAGTGACGGGAATCGCCATGTCGCTCGAAGACATCACCGCACGCCTCGCGCGCGCCGAGGCCGCGGCGGGCCGCCCCGCCGGATCGGTCACGCTCATCGCCGTCTCGAAGCTGCAGCCGCCCGCGCGCGTCGAGGCGGTGCTCAAAGCCGGGCACCGCGTCTTCGGCGAGAACCGGGTGCAGGAGGCGGCCGGCAAATGGCCCGACTGCCGCGCGCGCTTCCCCGGCGTCGCGCTGCATCTGGTCGGCCCGCTGCAGACCAACAAGACCCGCCAGGCGCTCGAGCTCTTCGACGCCGTGCATTCGCTCGACCGGCCGCGCCTTGCGCGCCGCATCGCCGACCTCGCCCAGGAGCGCGGCGCCTGCCCGGCGCTCTTCGTGCAGGTCAACACCGGCGCGGAGCCGCAAAAGGCCGGGGTCCTGCCCGACGATCTCGACGGCTTCGTCGCCGAATGCCGTGCCATGGACCTGGCGCTCGACGGGCTGATGTGCATCCCGCCCGTTGAGGAGGACCCGGCCGGGCATTTCGCGATGCTGCGCGACATGGCGGCGCGCAACGGGTTGTCGGGGCTGTCGATGGGGATGAGCGACGATTTCGAAACCGCCATCGCCCATGGCGCGACGCATGTGCGCGTCGGCTCGGCGATCTTCGGCGCGCGCGACTACTGAGCCACGATCAGCCGCGCCCCCGGCCGCAGCCGGCCCGCCACCCAGAGCAGGTGATCGCGCCGCAGCGCCACGCAGCCCGCCGTCGGAAAGCGCGGCGCGCGCCACACATGCAGGAAGATCGCCGACCCCGCCCCGCGCACCGCGCGCGGCCAGTTGTAATCCGTGGTCAGCACGATGTCATAGAGCGGGTCGGCCCGGCGCAGCCGCTCATGCGAGGCCGCGAAGGGCGCGCGCACCATCAGGTTGTAGTCGTCGTGGCCGGGATCGTCGCACCACAGATCGCGCGGCCCGATCGGCACCGCCCAGCCGGGCAGGGCCGCCGCCGCGATCCGGTCGGGGCGATAGAGCAGCGCCACGATCCGGTGCGTGCCCGCCGGGGTCGCCCCGTCGCCCTCGCGCTTGGTCCGGGTGATGCCGCCGCGCCCGATGGCGCGCGGGAAATTGCGGCCGCGAAAGCGCAGCGCGGTCGGGGTCAGGACGAGGTCGTCGGGCGACAAAGAAGATGCCCGGACTTCGCCGCCTTCGTCGCGAGATAGGCGGCGTTCTGCGTCGTCTCGCCGACCTTGAGCGGCACCCGCTCGACCACATCGACGCCGTTTTCCGTCAGCATCCGGACCTTGGCGGGGTTGTTCGTCAGCAGCCGCGCCGCCGAAAACCCCATGCGACGCAGGATGCCCGCACCGATTCGAAAATCGCGCTCGTCGTCCTCGAAGCCGAGGCGGTGATTGGCCTCGACGGTGTCGAATCCCTGATCCTGCAGCGAATAGGCGCGCATCTTGTTGGCCAGCCCGATGCCGCGCCCCTCCTGGTTGAGATAGAGCAGCACACCGCTGCCCTCGGCCCCCATCCGGGCGAGCGCCGCGCCGAGCTGCGGGCCGCAATCGCATTTCAGGCTGCCCAGCACATCGCCGGTGAAGCAGGCCGAATGCAGCCGCGCGAGCACCGGCGCGTCGCGGCGTGGCTTGCCGATCTCGATGGCGTAATGCTCGGCATTGCCGTCCTCGGGGCGGAAGATGTGCACGCGCCCCGCCTCGCTCGCCGTCATCGGCAGCCGCGCGCTCACGACGGGATGCAGCGGCGAGGCGCGGAAAAGCTCGGGTCCGGCGGCGTCGATATCGATACAGGTGAGGTTATCCGACGCCGCGAGCGCCGGGCCGTCGGCGATGTCGAGCAAGAGTGCGGCGGGCAGGAGCTGCGCCGATTTCACGAGCCGCACGGCAGCCCGGTGCAGCGCCGCGCTGCCTCCGCGCGCGGTCATCAGCGGCCCCTTGAGCGGGCTGTTCAGATCGTTGGCGGGGTCGGCGACGTCGCGAATCCAGCGCCCCGCCGCATCCGCCGGGACCATGACGCGCGCGATGTCGCCGTCATAGGCGCGCGCCTTGAGGGTGCCGGCACGGTGCGCCGTGATCGCGAGCACCGGCTGCCCACCGAGCGCGCGCAGCCGCGCCAGACGGTCGGCCGTGAGCGCCTCGGCGGCGATGACGAGCGCGGCGGTGCCCTCCCCCGTCAACACCACGGGCACCCCCATGCGCAGATCGGCGCGCGCGCGGTTAAGACATTCGATCAGGCTCGGGCTCAGGCTCATGGGCGAATCCGCTTTCTTCCCGGCTTCCTACCTAGTGTGCCGGTGCGCGATTGAAACATTTGCCGCCGACGGACACGACGGCGTGAGAGGATTGTAGCATTCCTTGCGCGGGCGCGGCGCGGGCGCACATCTGTGTGACAAAGATATGAGGGGGACCACGATGGGCAAGCTCAACCGTATCCTGCTGGTCGATGACGACGACGCGCTGCGCGAGGCGCTCTCCGAGCAGCTCGTGATGACCGACGACATTGACGTCTTCGAGGCGGCGACCGCCGCGCAGGCGCTCGACAAGCTCAACGAGGGGCCGCATGATCTCGTGATCCTCGATGTCGGCCTGCCCGACACGGATGGCCGCGAGCTGTGCAAGCGCATGCGCAAGCAGGGCGTGAAGTGTCCGATCATCATGCTCACCGGCCACGACACCGACGCCGACGCGATCCTCGGTCTCGATGCGGGGGCTAACGATTATGTCACCAAGCCATTCAAGTTCGCCGTCCTGCTGGCGCGGATCCGCGCGCAGCTGCGCCAGCACGAGCAGTCCGAGGACGCGGTGTTCCAGCTCGGCCCCTATGTCTTCAAGCCGGCGATGAAGATGCTCT
>LKMJ01000908.1_pt1 | contig 24887 bp, 25 predicted proteins | sample 643391 | NCBI WGS metagenome assembly LKMJ01 (sample SAMN04112250, study PRJNA286221) | soda lake metagenome | biome: soda lake; feature: Kulunda Steppe; material: water; isolation source: sample PL-Br10 brine of Picturesque Lake | place: Russia: Kulunda steppe | collected 2010-07 | reverse complement strand
ATTGAGCAATTTCGGGGAGGTTGAATTGCGGGCGGTCACACTGGCGAATTCAATTAACCCTGAATTGCGGGGTTGAATTGGAGGGTGAATTGGCCCAGTGTGACCGGGGCCTAAGGGAAATGACCCAAAATGTACTTCTCACCAACCACTGAGTGGATTCAATCCAATTATTTTGCAATGATGTTCATATATTACAAGAGCATCAAAACACCAAAAATCATGTAATTTGGTGCAGTGGGTGATCTGGTGTGGACATCTGGCTGTGAAAGGTGGGGTTCACGCCGCGGCCCATTGCGCATGGTCTCCCTGACGTGCACCTTTCAAGCTCAAGTGCTGTGAAAAGCTTGCAAGCAGGGCTACCATCTGACCCTAAGCTTGAAAGGTGCACGTCAGGGAGACCATGTCCTGGGAGCATGCCAAAACCATACCCATTTTGGGCCTCAGATAACCCCCTCTGGTAAAATCTTGCACTTCTCCTCACCTTTAAACAAATCACAAGAGGTCTGCTGGCTTGTCTGCCCACAATCCTCCTGATCCGCAATGACTGCTTTCTTCTTTTCTGGTGAAGGGGCTTTTCTTCCAAAGTGGCCCTTTTTCCTTAATTGATGTGAGGAGCTTTTTGCTGCTTGAGTAATTCTTCTTTATTTTCTTTCAATCTTTCAAACCTTGCACGCACAGAGAATCATGGGACAAAAAAGCGTCATTACTAACTTTACATAGTATGTAAATCAAAATTAAAGCCCGGGCCGGAGCCCGAGGGTGCGAGCATTAGTATAAGGCATGTGTCCGCTGCAAGCACCAGACAGTCGTCCATTGTCTGAATAGGGGTTGTCACTCAAAGAGACTGTTGCATCCAAACTAGACTCGCGCCACAGCCATAGCATGACAGGGTGATCTCTTTTCCTATGATGGAAGTCTGTCCCTAGGTCACCTACGGTAGCCCCTTTTCCTCAATCAAGAGAATGTTTTCATTGCCAATGTTCTTTCTGTGACTTGGTGAACTTGGTCAAGGCCTTCTGTTGCATTGTCACGCCAGGTAAGTGCATTGCCAGATTTAAGCAGCATTGATCATTGATTGGAGGTACCTACCGCGATTAGTTGCTCCGGATACTCGAGCAGGCGGCGGAGCACCTGCTACTAGCATAGTATGGAAAGATGACTATCCAACCTCGCAACCTGTGGGTTCGGGGTTCAAATCTCACTGGAGGCTCAACAACCGGCTTAGCTGCCCTTGTTTGGCGGATAAAGCCTTGAAAGCCTTGAAACCTACCGCGGTTAGTTGGATCAGTTGGCAGAGTATTTGATCCTGTTGTCAATTCAGCTATAGCTGTATTTGAGCATGTCAGAGACAAACTTGCAGTTATACCTTGTATGCTCCTACCGACCTTGTTTTAAATGTGCGCCAGAGAGAAGATCCTTTTGGCCCTTGGGGGGCAACAGGTGTGTTATGGCCATGCTGTGAGTCTGGTTTGGATGCAGCAGTCTCTCAGCGTGACAGCAGTCTTATTTTTTGACTGATATTCCAAGATCCATTCTTCCTCTTTGTTTGGCTAGTTAAAGAACCCCAAGCACTGCTTACTGGTGCTGCTTAGCAAAGACAGCAACTGGATCTTGCCAAGTCAACGAGTCTTTGGCAATGCTACCTACATTCATTGATCAAAATGAAGTCTGTCACAACAAAGCTACTAAGTAGTACAGCTGAAGAAGATTATTGCAGGCAAATTGATAGGTTGCCAACAGCCAGCACACTAAGGCAGCACACTCACTGCCCAATTGGTCCATAATAGTGTTCAAGGACATCCATTAACCTTGCATCAGAATTAAGGGTACTTCTAGGCGTCATCAACTTGCACATCGATTCAGGGTACAGCTCACATTACACAGTGAGACTAGGCAAGTTTTCGAAAGCTGCCGGTAAAATCACGCAAAAACCTCCAAGCATCTTCCGCACCTCTGCTAACGCTGCATATGCAGCGTCTCATGTGCGATTGAAGAAGGCAGCGCTGTCCAGGTGCTCTTTTAGCACAGACTTGCCAAAGCCATGACCAAAGTGGGTGCCAATCCGCCGGGTATCCATTGAGCGCACTGCAGCGTCAAGAAAGCACATCACTTGTCTGAGGAGGTTTGAGGCATTCACAGGATTTTAGGTAGAGGAGAGGTACACCATGCAGTGTGTGCTGGCTGAGGTGTGAACATCCATGCGCGCCACACAGCGCCTTAACACCCAAGACAAAGGGAAAAGCCACAAAACCCAGGGACAATGCTGCCATCCACGACGGAGGCCTGCCAGGGGGCGCAGGTGCCAGCTACGACAGGTGTTGTTTCCTGCCAAAAAAAGGCAGTGCCTGCTTGTTTGCATGCGGAGCAGGCGGGCTGCGCTGCAGAAAGAGATGCTGCGTGCTGCACATCACGCATTGGGTTACCTGGCAAGCACTTTTAACGAGACGCCGGGAGTCATGTCCGGAGACATACCGGGGCCAGTGGCGGAGACCCTAGCAAGGAAGATATGCTGGGGCAAGTGGTGCAGAACCTAGCAGGCATGACATGCTGGGGCAAGTGGCAAAGATCCTAGCGAGGAAGATATGCTGGAGCAAGTGGCGCAGACCCTTGCAAGGAAGATATGCTGAGGTATGCGGCGGAGACTTTAGCAAGGAAGGTCACATGCCTCTCAGCTTTTCAGTGCTTGAATATGGCAGAGGTAGGTCAGCCGCACACGCGGTGAACGTGGGCACAAGCAACCACACTCACAGATGTCCAGGTTGTGCAAGTTCTCGGCATATTGCTGCTTTGCGGCGCCCAAGGCTTCCAGATTTGCAGCGTCACGGAAGCTCGCCTGCGCCTCATCCCGTGCCACACGCTCCGCCACAAACCTGCAGCTGTCAGTAGCTGCTTGGGCCTGCACAAAGCAGCGCACCATGTCCCTCACTTTTAAAGAGTCCTACCTGCTGGCCACGCTTTCAAAGACAAGCACACCTCTGATGCAAGGCTTCTGGTCAAAGGCTCAGGCATGATAAACACAGGCTGGCAAACATTTGAGGAACACCTGCATTGAAGAGTGTCTCACAAATGAGCACACTGCTTGCACTGCATCGCATTGCGGCATTTCCCAGGACAAGCTCATCATGCGCCAGGACTTGCATTCCAGTGCATGCCATGATGAGCACACCACTTACATTGCAGTGCGCTGCGGCGTTTACCGGGATGAGCTTATCATGGGCCAGGACTTGCATGCATTCCAGTGCATGCCATGATGAGCTCACAAGACGTGCAGTCAGGAGTAAGCACATGGCTTGTATTGCAGCGCGTCGCAGTGCATGCCAGGACGAGCACACCAGGGACCATTGTTGCTGTTAATTAGCACGTACTCCCACACAAACGCCAACCGACGGGTAAATCTAAACTCATGCACACTGCAGGGACACGACGCCCGCAACCACGCCCATGCCTGCTGTGCAAACCCAGCATCCATGCGCACAGTGGAGAACCTACACCCTCAAGCCTGCACGCACGCATGCACACCAATACGCACAGCGCACCCCACAGCACAGTTCATGCATCAGCTGGGCACCCCGCAGCACAGTTCATGCATCAGCTGGGCATCCCACAGCACAGTTCATGCATCAGCTGGGCACCCCACAGCACACTTCATGCAACATCTGTGGGCATCTGCAGTGCAGAGGAACGCTGCCAGTGGTGTTGCACCTTCTGATGTGCCAGCTTGGCCTTCCTCTGCTTGTCCTCAGCCTGGTATGGCATGTAAGCCTCATCTCCCTTGCGCACAAATTGGGCACAGGGCTCAAGGAACAGAGCGGTGCCGGGTAACGGCTGTACTGTGTGGCTTGTGCCAGGGTGCTTGAGGTGCGCAAACCTGCATGCGTACACAAAGAAAAGTCACAAGTGCTTGCGCTTTCTGTAAGGCACGCCCATCCCACAGGGGTGCGTGTGTCAAGGAACTCCTGGGTAGGTATTGGGCAAGAAGTGCATCAAAGCCACCTCTATCCTGTGGCGCAGCTGTGGTGCAGCGATGGAGGGCCCTCCACATACCCAAGGGAGGAGAGGAAGCGGCACCTAGTGCGTGCCTACTAGTGCATACCACTGTGTGCACATTCCCGCTTGCTCCTGTGTATGTTGCACACACCTGCTATGCCGCTTGCTCCTGTGTAAATTGTGCACACAGGCTATGCTGCTAGCTCCTCTGCACACCACGCACCTGTCGTGCCGCTTGCTCTGCGTGTATAGCGCCGTAGCCGTCATGCCAGACGCCTCGCCAGCGCATTCTGCAGGCCCAATCTCTGACCCCGCCTCTCCACGGCCGCCACCCCCGCCTCCTTCACAAGGCAGCTTCCCCCAGGTCCACTTGACCCTGCCACTGTCGCCACCACTACCAGGCTCGTTCTTGTTGTCCACAGCTGCGGCGGCTGCCTGCCCCGTGTAAGGTGATGGCCCACCGGCGGGCGGCATTTTGGCACTCCTGCTCTTGCTGCTGCCCAGCGGGACCCCCAAGCCCTGCCTGGCAGTCGTGGAGCTGCCTGAAGTACCCAGCTGCCCTCTGCCTACAGCATCCCCCCTGCTCGGGCTCCTCCTGCCTGGGTCCTCTGCAGCAGCAGCAGCAGCCGCCGACAAAGCTGCAGAGCCCCCTGGGATAGCTTCCAAGCCAGCCCCTGCGCCCTCTAGCATTGGCCCCTGTGCCTCGCCCCCTCTCCCTATCCCGCGCGGCCCCTCTGAGCCCGACGGCGCTGTTGCAGGCACTGCAGGGGCAGGCGCGCCTGGGGGCGGGGATGTGGGCGCGCCAGCAGGCGGGGGCGGGCTGCGCGTCCCAGAGACGCCGTGCGCCTCCCCCTCCACCTGCATGCTGGCTGAACCTGGTTGCGGGCCGCCGCCGCCGCCACTCTGCAGGGTGCTGCCGGCAAGCCCCCTACACGCATCAGCCTGCGTTGATGGGCCACCGCCCAGGCCAGGCGAAATTGCCGCGGCATCTCCGGTGCTGCAGTCTGGCTGGGGCGGCTGGGGCGCTGCGGCGCCCGAGGCGGAGCTGGTGGCGTGCCCCGAGGTGTGGACATAAGGCCTGCTCATGCAGCAAACAAGCGTGCATGGTGGGTGGCTGGGCCTGGAAATGAGTGGGCTGCTGCCATGAGTGTGCTGCTGGCCTTAGGCCAAGCCCCTGGGCCGGCTGACATGAATGTGGTGCTGACATGAGTGTGGTGCTGCCCCTACAAGCCAAGCATGCACACTGCAGCAGCCAGGCATTTGGTGCGACTTCCGCAAGAGCACAGCTTGTTGGGTGTACCAGAGTAGCATACACACCCAAAGCAACACCAAATCACTGCCTTTTTTGAGCTCGAAGCTGCTTGTTCAGCCCGAGACTGCATCAGACCTGGATCATGAGGTCACAACGGGTGCATCAGTGTGCAAGAGGGCAACATCACTTAATCATACAAAACCCGGCATCTTGCAATGAGCCAAGAGGGTGCGTAACGCTTGAGGTCTTAGACTTATACCCACACTTTAAAACTGCCAAACAAGCAGCTCCCCAGGATAAAGACATAGGGTGAAAGAGGTATCAGACGAGATGGGCGCAGGCGGCAAACACGATTGCACGGTAACTGGGATCCTGGATTGCCAAAGGCTGCCGCACACGAGGCCCTCCCAGCGTTTAAGATGCAGTGGGCATCAGAGGCAAGATGGGCGTGGGGGCAGCGAAAACAGTGTGTTTGTATGTCCATAAGTGTGTCTTTGCATGCGTGCATACACAAGCATATGCCTGCGCATGCATCCCCTTAATTACCGTTGCGGCAGCTCCGGCATGGAGGTGCTGAGGAAGGCAAAGCGGTGCCGGGGCCCCCGCGCCTTTGGGCTGCTGTGGACAGAGGCCAGCGATCGGAGCATGGGCACGACCCCCACAGCATGCATGAGCTTGCGCTCGTCCACCTCGCCCTGCATGGCACAAAGCAGCACTGCTTTCTGCTCAGCACATGCACCCTTGCTTGGCAGACTACACGTTGAACCGGCAGTGGTGCTGTCCAAGGCTGTCAAGGCACGTGCACAGGGAGCGATTACTGGCCTAGCTGGGCCAACAGATGAGGCCCAGTTCCACCAACCCCACCCAAATGCAATGCAATGCTATGCACACACACACACAACAAATCAGAGCCTCCTCAAAATGGGGGCACACATATTAGCACCCAAGGCATGTCAATGCCAACATAACGGCAGGCATTGTATAGGCTGTGAGGTACGTCTGCTTAAGGCAAATCTGACATCAAACAAGCAGCAGCCTCGTGGGTTTCTCAAGCAAGCCCATGCAACACACACCTGTGCATCGAACACATCTGGCTGACCGTACTTGAAATCCTTCCCCGTGCCCAGCATCGCATCAGACACGTAGCTGCCTGCACGCGTGCCTACAGCTGCGCTCTGGCTGCGAGGCAGACTGGATGCAAACAGGTCACCCCTGCCGCTGCTTGGGCTGCGCGCTGTCGGAAAGCGTGCGCTTGGTGAAATAGGCGGGGATGGGCGCTGCATGCATAAGAGCGCAGCACGTGGGTGGAGCGTGTGCGAGTAGAGGGAAGCGCGCAGAGTGCATGTGTAAGAGCATCCAAGCCATTCATTCATGATTGCACCCACACATTGACAACAGTGGAGCAAGGAGGGCAGGGCAAGAGCAGCTGGCACACAAGCATGAGATGGCAAAGTGGCAGGTAGCCCTGCAAACCAAGAATTCAAGTTGCATTGCAACCTTCGTACGAAGACATGCTCAACAGGGGAAGCTCAAAAGAATGGTCCAGGCCTAGGAGCGGCAATGTGATAAGGAGCTTCATGCTCTGAACCTCGCCCTTTCAGCTGAGTAAAGAGCAGCAGTCTGTGCAGTGCATATAAATGGCGGGTCCTCTCAAGGTCAGTGTCACACCCATCCCTTGGCGTCTTTCCAGAGCCTCTGAGAGCCTCCAAGCTGCTTGCAGCTGCACAGCCCATCTCCTTCACTCACAGTGATGGGTGAGGTGCCCCACTTCTCATGCTGCGTCTCATGCCCAAGTTTGCCTGTGGACAGCAGCTTCTCATGCGCAGGAGCGCTCTCCACCAAGCTGCCCACAAACTGCTTGTAGTCTACAAAGCCGGTGCTGGAGGGGTCGACCGCGGCGGCAAGTGCAGCAACATCACGCGGCTTCAAGCCTGCAAGCAAGCAGCATACACATGCACGCTGAAAGGCTGCTAGGAGCTGGAAAAAAACTGTCTGAACTCCTCTTAGGGAATGCCAAACATCAGTTCCAACAGCTCACAAAGGGCAACCTGTGTGTTCGCATGATTGCGCCTCAGGGTTCGTGTGCATGCATCATGCAGCACCTGAGCAAATGTTGCGCCCCTGCACCATGACCCCAAGCATGGCTCCTAAGTTGCGCCTTAGCCTGAGCTGCACCTTGGCCTAAACTCACTTTAGCCTAAGTTGTACCTTGGCCAAAGATGCACCTTGGCCTAAGTTGCATCTTGGCCTTAGCTGCACCATGACCCCAAGCATGGCTCATAAGTTGAATCATAGAGCCGCGCGCCACTTGGAATGGCACTTAACCTTATGTCTAGGGTTGTGGAAACACACATGATGTTTTCAAGCACTTGACTTCATGCAACGCAAATCATCTTGGTATGTACGTGCCATGACAAGCGTACACACTTTTTCAGCTCCCAGTGCATACATCTTGCAAATTTGACCCATGTCCACGTATATAGATTTACTTTTACTGTGCATGTACCATGCAAATACAACTTCCCACTACCTCATTAATTTCACCAGCACGGGAGCGGGGCGGGCCAGGGTTTTACTTTCCTCGCTGGCAATACAAAGTACACGCCCGCACTACTTCAGGACTTCAGAGGAGCGTCTCTGAGACTCACATATACATACACACTTGCACATACACATACACACGTACACATACACGTACACATACACACAAGCATCGCATTCCGCTATAGGTGCCCATGCAGGCCTGCCTAACTCATCCTGCCGCGGCATCCTCAGCCACCCACCTGGAGAAATGGCCTGACAGCATCGGGTCAGGTCCTCCAGGTGCAGGCGCCCTGTCCTACTTGCGTCATGTGCCGAGAACATGCTGTGCCGTGAAGCTCCTGCGCCTTTGAAGAACAGCTGCTGCTGCAGGGCGAACGTCTCGGGCGCCTGGAGGGCCGCCTTCACGTCTGCAGCGTACAATCAAGGTAAGTAGCGTGTGGGTTGCAGTTCGGTCTTCAGCATCGAGACCAAAGTGCAAAGAGCACATTCCTCTGAGCCGTCACATTGACATTGACTTCAGCTTATTTCAAACTTGACATTCGTTGCAGGCCCACTAAACCATTTCAAGACAGAGCGGGTGCAAGGCTGGCATCCTTGCACAGCTGCTCGTGTGCGCATGGGAGGCTGTGAGCCATGTGCAGCCCACGCCGCCTAGCAGGCTGATGCACAGTGCTCAACCGCATGTCCCGGGCCTTGCAAGCGAGCCTGGCCTGGCCACCTGCCAGGTCTGACAGCTGCTCGCACTGCATTGACCCCCTCCTTACCTGCTGCTCCAATGCCCAGTTGGACAGCCAGCGGCATGCCTGCTTGCTGGGGAGGCAGGTCCCTGCATGCGGGCGCATGGCACGACTGCACTTACTCCAGGCATGGTACACAAGGGCGCAGCGGATACCGGGTTGCTATGTGCTGCCAAGTAGACATCCTGTTGATGGGGTGGCCGGGGCCTGCAAGCAGGCGGTGTGCGCATTGCCCTGCGTCGTCAGGCTCAGACCACCGCGAAAGCCGGGGAGGGGAGCGCGGGGCAGGTGCCTGCCCTGCTGGCCCTCGGAGCTTGCAGCTGGTGCTGGCGACCCCACCATGGATGGTGGATGTGTACATGACGTCTCAGTGTACACCTCTATGCACCACATCTAGCATATGGTGCACGCCACTGTCCACTATCCATGGATGATGAATGTGTACATAACCTCTTGGGGGAGCTTGGGTTCGGCAACCCGTGCAGCGCAGCCCAACCATCATGATGAGCCCTAGCCGCCAGCAGTGGAGCATTGGGCTGGAATGAGCTTCGGGGCACATCCTGGCTACCCGCATCTTGGCCTGTTGCCTGACTTTATTCGAATCTGAGGCCCACTGCCTCCTGCTTCCAGACCTGTTGCCCCCCCTGTTGCTCGCTGATTTAATGATGGGTCACCTACCTGAACTTTGAACCTCCTGAACGCCTCCTTGAGCTCTGTGGGCACACAAAACTGTTTGTTGAGCTAAAATCCTGCACGCATGATAATGCAAGCCAACGGACTAGCTCACTTGGTGTTACTCACGCAAAGCACACGCGGCAGATTGATAGCACAGCTTTTGCACTCCTTGTGCAAAACTTCGAGAAGTACAAAAAGTGCCAAGGCATGTCTTGCCCAGCGGATTGCTTGGCCTGATACTGACGCGGAATGTTCGGTGTAGTGCTGGTAAGTGCCTGCACGTTGCTGGGGGGAGATGGCTCATGTGCTGACTGGTTGGGGCAGCAAAAGCCATCGGGTGTGCAGCTGTACCTGTGCCATTTTGGTGCTCATGCCGCAGGGGGTGATGCACCGCCTCATGGAGTTGAAGGGGGGCCTTGTCAGGGTGGCGAGCCGCCTGTCTGTGGGGTGGCTCCAGCCTAAGGGCTCAAAGTCTTCTTCAAAGGATGTCACCAGATGGTTGACAGGGATGCGGTTGGAGTTGTCAGGGTCCAGCCGAGCGACCACCTGCCAATGTTTTTCAATTCGTATTTGCGCGCATGCGTGTGTGTGCGTGTGCGTGTGCATGTCCCGCGTAGGCATGTGCAAGCCATGTGCAGGCACATGTTTCACACTGGTGCCTTGTTGGGGACACCTTGTGGGGACCGAATTGGATCAGTGCTTGCCCAGGAACGCGGCAGGCCTGCTCACCTGCACAGGCCCAGCTGATCCACACGTCTCTGACCCAATGGCAAACGGTGCTTTGCGCTTAAGCATGCTGTGCACACACAAGCGCACGCACATACACACACGCGCACACACGAGCACGCACACACATACCCACGCGCGCACACACGCACACACACACGCACACGCCCATACACACACGCGCACATGCAGCCACCTTGTTTTTTTCCGTGTCGTCCAGCCCAAGGGCCAGGCGGTCCATCGCGCTGCGCAGGTCATCCTTGGACAAGAACCCAGTCTTGCAGGTGTCATAGGACCTCAGCACCTTCCTGACATAAGACTGCTTGCCGCTGGCCGTGATCCTGTCCACAATCTTCTTGACCGTTGGCCGGTCTGCGAGCACGCTTTCGGAGAGGGCCCCCCGCTCGCTGCGTGTGGACGCGCATGTGACACGCAGCCAGTAGCGTGTGCCTGGCATGCAAGCACGCAGCTGCAGGGGCGTGTCCTGTGGCCCAGGTCCAGGATCTATGGACAGAATACTGCGTACTGCGTGGACAGGATGGACAATTTCTGCTACATTTGATCAGCACGTCCACAAGGCTATGCACTGAGCAGAGTAAGATTGTCACTTTTCGCTCAGCCGATTATTTCATGTATGCGTCGTCCCATCTTTAGCACAGCCAGGCGTTAACAGGCTGCCAAGCATTACATACATGATGGAATGATGTGAGCAGTAATCCTATAAAGAAATCATGATCTCACGAGGATGAGCGTGCCGTGGTGGAGATGAAGCACAGAGGCCAACAAACAGGTTTTTGTTAGTTGCCCTGTTCTCTTTGCTGTTGATGCTGTTTTGTGTGTCCTTGTCCCATCTTTTTTATTCCTCTGTGCTTGTCGTGGTGGTGCGTTTGGTTCTCATTTTTCGTTTGTTCCCGAGGTAGGCAAGCAGCGGGGTAGGAGGGCATATCATTGGGCTGCGTTATGTGCTGGATTTATGAGTACCCAGCTTCCCCTCCCCGCATGAGGAGAGAGATTAATACTGCATTCATTCAAGCACCTTGAAGGTTTGCACGCATGTTTGTTATGCAAAGCAAACAGTACATCATTATTGTGCTACGAAATTGCCAAACGTACACCGGCTCAACAGCAATTGCGCAAGAAAACTTTGTTGCTTTTCTGTGTTCAGGGCTTGAAATACTCAAAATCTGCGGAATTTTTGATGAGCACGTATATACTCACCCCCCCACAAGCGCACAAGGGCTCGCAGTGCTCCGTTCTGGTGTTGCAGGCTTTCTCCCTTTGTTGATATCAGTTACTGAGGGCTTATCACTCGGCCAGAATGCTGTGCTCCTGTGTATAAAACATTTATGCGTGTGGGCGCCAGCATCTGCACATGCTGCCCACGGTCTTAAAACATTCCAGTGATAACCTAGGAAACATGTACCATCCTGAGAAAAAAGCAAGCCCTTAGGTGCAACATCTGGTTCGCTCCCTTATAAACAGGTGCTTGCATGCATGCACGCAAAGCAATTGCAAGCATCCGCTACAAGAATGCAAACCTTGTTCCATTGTGGATGCGCCTCGTCCTCTTGGAGGGGCTGCAGCCCACTGTTGCTGGCCTCTCCATCGCTCAGGTTCCGAGGAAAAGTGAGTACAGAGACCATTCCATCATGAAGAAGTTATGAATTTAAATCCCATTGCCATTCAACCGTGGGTTTGCTGCCTGCAAACCCTGTTTGTTGGCTTGATCATGAGTCATAGCTAGATAGCCGACGGCAGATCATGAAAAACAAATAGGAGTAAAACTAATCTGGAAGATTCCGAAGCAAGACATGAATCGGACAGTACTGTTGAGATTGCGTTGAGAGAAGCTGAAGCAGCACTACCGAGAGAACGCATGCGAATTTCCAAGGATTTCTTAGTGTTAATTAAGGCGTTGCTCAAGGCCTTAATAGCCGCAGCGCGGATCTGACATTATTCTGCAGATCACGCTGTTGCTGTGTGTGCCGTGTGTGCCCTCCTCGTGCGCCTCCCTTGCAAGCCCTCCTCGCACACCGAGGTATGTGACGCTCGATGTTCTGCTTCAGGAGCTACCACTGGTATGTTCGCGCTTTCTGTGCAAACTCTGGGTTGCTGGGCTGTAAGGAGCATGGGTGACTGAGTTGCAGCCGGCTCGCGTCCGCCTCCTGCGCTCATGATTGCCTGTTTGCTTATATTTGCAGTGTTTTGTATAAGGATGGGCCCGTGATTGGAGGAAGTGTATGCCTGTTCGCTGTGGTGCACGCCCCTGCCATGCTTGATCAGCAGCCTCCATGCGCGCGAGCACAGGCGCCCCCCCATCTCCATGGCAGCACCCTTCACATGCTTTCTCCCACAGCCTTCAGCCGCAGCGCTCTTGAGCATGGCCAGGCGAACACTCTGGACTGCGCGCATGCAGCCCAGCCACCCGCAGCCACTGGTGCAGCCCCCGCATCAGTCACACGCCCGCCGGTCGCGCCAAAGCAGGGTCAGGAAGCTGCACCCCCCATGGAAGCAGCAACATATCCAACCAAGCAGTCCACTGAAGCAGATATCCGTCAGCTGCCGCCTCCCGTGCAGCCCCTCAAGCGAGCGCTGACGCCATTGCCGAACACTCCCCCACTGGCACCTTGTCCGCCGTACACGCCAACCCCAGCAGCCATGTCGTCCAGCCCATCCACCCCTGTCCTTGCGTCTCACCTCAAAGTGCCTGAGCCAGGGGCCTGTGAGCACCCACACCTCAGCCAGCCGCAGCAAGCGCGTCAGATCAGGCCGCAGCCTGCCTGGGCTGGAGCCACCTTGCAGGCCGGGCCCTTGGAGCCAGATGTGCCAACAACCTCCTTGCAGGCCACACAGCACAGATCCGGGGCAGCTGCACCCCCTGCGCACGACGCCCACGCAGCAGGGATTGAAGCGTCAGCAGCAGGCGCTGAAGCATGTGCGGCAGGAGCGGCGACTGGCTGGGGCCTGAGCAGCCGTCATACTCATATTCCACACCCTGCAGCAGCTCCCAGCCCAGGCGAGCACACTCATGGCCCGCCAAACGCCACCCCCATCCCCAGCAAGCAGTCGCACACCCCAAGCAGGCCGAGCCAACGCAGCATTCCATGCAGCCCCCGGACGAAGCAGCTGCCCCCTCCACCCCCCTCCCCCTTCCAGGTGCGCAATGCGCCTGGCCCAGGCAGCAGCCGCCAAGCTGAATGATGGGTAACGTGCTGCTCATGATTTGGGTGCCCTGGATGGCCTGCCAAGCCAGGGAGAACGACAAGTGTGGCCACGCGTGTGTGCTTTCAAGCGCAGGGCATCTGTGGCGTGGACGCCTGCCTCCTGCTCTTTGCTTCTTGCTGTCCTACACCTGTGCCCTGCTGCTTGCTGTGTAACAGTGTGCACCTCCACCCCCACCCCCTATGGCAGCCGGCGCCATGCGGACCACAGGCGTCACAATTAAAGCAGGCTTTGCACCAAAGCACGCACGCGCAGAGCAAGTTGTAAGGCAGAGCAAGACATAAGGCAGGGCAAGTTGAAAGGCAGAGCAAGTTGTAAGGCCCATCCAGCAGCAAAGCATACGCCTGCTGGACCTGTCTGACCACTGAAGCATGCACAACCTGCTGGCTGCATCCCTGCGTAAGCCACTGCTCCCTTGCCTGGAGTGCTGCTCTGCGCAGGCACTGGCCAACGCCCCCTCCGCGCCGTTGCAGGGCTCCCCTTTTGGGCACCCTGCCATGCAGTTGCAACCCACAGAAGCAGATGCACCGCCCGCCTGCGAGGTGCCCCGTCAGGCCGCCCCTGCCTCTCCCCGGTCCCCTTCACCCATCTCCCCAGCAGCTGGCCAAGCAGCTGGCCAGCCCCTAGTGGCAACCGGAGCAGCAGCAGCAGCAGCAGCTGGAGAAGCTGGAGTAGCTAGAGTAGCCCACCCTCCAGAAGCGCACATGCGGCCGCATATGCCCACACCACCTGGTGAGGCCCAGGCTGGAAACCCGGTTTGAAGAAAGCAGAAACCACTTAGGCAGTGGACACACTCCTTGCATCAATTAAGGGAAAATAGTCACCTCAGTCATCCACGTTTGAAGGAAGCCAGTCTCAGCGCAGCATGCCCTGAAGGCAAGCTGGGGGTACCTTACTGGAAACCTTGCCCTCCATCTGGCTGGCCAGGCGGCTTTGCCTGAACAAGGGGGAAAAAATACATGCCCTCTTGAGCTAGCACACAAAGCACCTGGTACACAGAGCTAGCTTGTAGAGCATCTGGCACACCAGCTGATTGCTAAGGTCTTTATGCAAGTGCTTGGACCTGAGTGGATTGATCTCATGGCACAGTGGCAGTGATGGATTGATCTCATGGCACGGTGGCAGTGCTGTGGGGGCCGCATCCAGTTCTGACCTGACGGTTTATGTACCTGAGCCATCACGTGAGTTGCAATAACAAGAGAGTATAGCAAGGCAAGCCAGGAGGTCAGGCTTCCTGAGATGCCAGTTTAAATGCCAATACTGCAAAGCAGGCAGAGCAATGGTTTGGATGTCTTACCCATAAACATCAGGGTCACCATCTTGTGGCTCCAAGCAAGCGGCCTTGCTGCATGTCTTTGGCTCGTGCAGGTGCTCCATCAATTTGAGCGTTTCAGCACATGTTTTCAGCACATGCAGGTGTTCTGGGAAGGGCCACTGGCGGCTGGCAGCAGCGCACGCGCCGTCCCAGCTGCCTGCAGCAGCTGCACCCACTGCGCGGCTCAGGGCCGGTGCAGCGGCCGGTGCTGCCCCCCCTGTCAAGCGCGCCCAGGGGGCTCACCCCTGGCGGCCAAGGTGGAGGGCCTCTGTTCTCTCACAGGGGGCCCAATGTGGGCAAGGGTGGCTTTGCAGCTGCCGGCAGAGCTGCGGCAGCTGCGCTTACGGATGCAGCTGAGGCCAGAAGAGATGGCAGTGCCGGAAGCAGCAGCAACGGAGCTGTTGCCGCCCTGGAAGGGGTGGAGGAGGGGCTGAGCCAGCTGCTGAGCGTTGGCAACTCCCTGGGGGATCCTTGGCTGTGGCCGGTAAGTGGTTTTGAGGGCCTGCCATGGCCTGTGCATGATGTTAAAGGGAGTTTGCATCGGACAAGGTCACGTTTGAAAAAAGGCGCGCTTGTGCACACGCCTGCGTGTGGGTGTGAGGGAGGGAAAGATGGCTGGAGAGAGAGAGAGAGAGAGAGAGAGAGAGAGAGAGAGAGAGAGAGAGAGAGAGTGGGAGAGTGTGATAGAGGGAGAGAGATACAACTTGTATCCCGCTGTTTCTTCAGCCCCTGATTTCCTTCTTACTTTGTGAGACTGACAGAGTCGAGTCTCAGGCAACCTCGTCCTCACCTCACCTTCATCTTTCGCACTGCCCAATCATCAAATCAGGCCATGGATGAAGTCTTACTGCATTGTGCATGTATCATTCAAATGATTTCAACCCATGTGGGCCTGTTTATTTGTTTGCGTGGAGCTGTTGGCCGGGGTGAGATTTGTAGTTCCTTAAGGCAAGTCAGCTCAAGTCTTCCATGTGACTAGGAGCGTGTATTGAGGAATGAAGGGCCAGAAAGGGGGTTTGACAAAAGAGGGTCTGGTCCTGCCCTGGGCAGCGCCTTGCTTGAGCCCAAATGGCCTGTTCAGGTTCTGTCCCATGCTGGCGCCAAGACCCCTCTCGCCTCTTGCCGTGCAGAGTGGGTCCCTGGGGCTTCCAGCTTCCTTACCACAGGCAGAGGCCCTGACTCAGGTGGGGTGCTGAAAGCTGGCAGCTGCATGCGTGTGTGGTCGCTTGGAGTGCGGTCCACGTGCATGCACACTTGATCTTGGCTCACTCTGTGATCTTGGGTCACGGCAGTTCCCACTCCACGTGGGGGCAGCTCCGCCGCTGCTGAGCGGGCTAAAGCTGTACCTGGAGGGCCAGAGCACTAAGATGCAGTAAAGCCCATGCCGTGCAGGAAAACTTTGCACAATGACTGCATGTCCAATGCCAGGTGCGGAGCCTGACGCGCCTACTTGGGTTTTTCACTTTAAGACCTAAGCGAGGGAGTCGAGCACCGTCAGGCAACTCTTGGCCTGCAGCTCCAACAAATGCATGTTAACTTTTGATCTGGGGGGCAATCCTTGTACACGTAGCTCCCATTCAGGTGCCCAAAGGCGCAGGAGTCCATCCCTGCCTGCAATGGGAGCTGGTTGCTCACTCCATTGCAAAAGGTTTGCCACGTCCTTGACTGCATGCAAAGCTCACAAGTGGATCGAGCCTTTGCACATTCACATGCCAACCGCCACCCGCACTACACAAGGCACAAGGCATGTTGCCACTCAGAATATGTGTTGCACGCTGCAAAGAACACATTGCATCACCCCTGTCGTGCAGGCCCCCTCTTGTAAGTCAGAGCCGGTGGTCAGCTGTCCATCTGCTGCAGGCCCAGTAGAGGCCTCGCTCACGCCTGCTGGGAGCCAGGGCCTCACCACGCTGGACTGGCTGCTGCACCCGCAGCAGCAGGAGATGATGCAGCAGCTGCAGCAGCAAGGGCAGGGCCCCGAGGCGGCGGACGGGGCGGCTGGCACGGCGGGGGGCGGCGGCCCTGGGGATGCACCACTGAGCTCGTGCAGTCCCACCGGCCCAACCCTGAGCCTGCCGCCGCCTGGCGATGCACCGGCATACCCCCTCCCTGCAGCCCCCGGCCTTGGCGGTGCCCTGGGCCGCTCTGAGTCGCTGGCCGCCATCAATGCCGCGTATGAGTCCATGCTGGGCCTCAGGGCCGCTAGCTCCTTGGGGCTTGCGTGGCCTGACCAAGCAGATGGCGGCTTGGACACCGCCTTGGCAGCGGCACCAGCGCCGGTACACACGCGTGCGGTGGCGCTGCCTGCTGCGGGGTGCCCAGGTATGGAAGGGCTCGGGGGGGTCCGCGCCGTGTCCTGCACCCAAGGTGGAAGTCTGGGGGGTATTGACGACCCGCTGGGGCTTGGGCTGGATGAGGCACCCAGCTGCCTGCGCGCGCTGGATGGCCTGGACGCGTGCTGCCTGCCACCTCCGGCCGACGACGCAGCAGCAGCAGCAGCAGCAGCAGCAGCAGCACTTCACCCTCACGGCGCTCTCACAGCAGCCAGCCCCCAGCAGCGCTGCACCCTCACACCAGCAGACTGCGCGGCAGCTGCACCCCACCCTCACGGCAGCCGGCTGCACGCCACCAGTGGGGCGGCGGCTGCAGCGGGTGGCCTGGACGCATGCAGGCCGCTGCTGCTGCCCATGCTGGAGACGCCCACATGCCCTGCCATGGGTGCGCCTTGGCTACATGCTGGGTCCATCCATGTCTATTTATATCATCCATAGGAAACATGCTGGGTCCATCCATGTCTATGTATGTCATCCATAGGATGCATGCTGGGTCCATCCATGTCTATGTATGTCATGCATAGGATACATGCTGGAGACGCCTACGTGGTCTGCCATGGGATGGGCGTGCCGTGCCAGCTGTGTGTACCGTTTGCATGTGTGCATGTGGGTATGGCTTTGGTGGTTGCATGCCAACGTGCATAGGTGTATGTGTGTGTGTGTGTTTGTGTGTGTGTGTGGGTTTGTGCTCGCAAGCCCCCGCATGCGTGTGGGTGTGTTTGCTTGTTTCCATGCGCATCTGTGAGTGCATGGCAACCTGTGGCACGCTTGATCGTGTTGCAGGGGCCTCTGTGATCACTTTCATGCGGTGTCAATCTCCGTATTGTGTCTCTCAGCATGTCTGCTGCTGAACTGCATCTGCGTGCCACGCTGCACGTACTAGCCCAGACTGATGCTGAGCTCGTTTGTGAGCATCTGTTGCGGATGGCAGCCGCGTGCGCACGTTGCGCCAGCAAGGGGGAGGATACCTTATGTGTTGGGATGATATTCCCGGCTAGGTTCAGACCCTGAGTCCGGTCACCCCACGCTGAGTGACTGCCCACCCTCTGCTGCAATGGCCTCACATCTCCTGGGCTTTTCTGGGCTGCTGTGGGCACCAGACGTGGAAACAGAGGCCGACCGGCGCGCCCCTTCCTGTGGCCGCACGCATGCCCCTGCGCAGATCAGGGCCTGGATGACATTGGAATCAGCATGAGCATGGACCTGGCCGATGTGGAGCTGGCAGGCGTGGACTGCATGAGCGCGCCGCCAGGGCCTACTGGCGCAGTGCTGGGCAACGAGACCACAGGGCCTGGGGGCTGCAGGGGCAGTGGCGAGCTGGCATGGGGTCCTGGTGCAGGCCGGCAGGGCCTGCAAATGCCTTCGTTCAGCACCATCCATGTCAAGGAGCAGCAGCAGCAGCAGCAGCAGCAGCAGCAGCAGCTGCCCCTGCCGCAGATGCTGGGCCCCGGCGCTGGCATGTTTTGCACGCCGCCTTCTGGGCCTGGGCCCTCCTCAGGATATCCCCCCCCTAGCCTGCTTGCCCCACCCCCGCCCCCCTTCAAGAAGCAGGGCAGGCCTGCACAGCGGGGAACAGGGGTCAGCATATGTGGCAGAGCCAGGGCAGGCGGCCTGCGCGTTCCTGCACTCTCCCAATCCTCTTCTCCCACACCCGCACTGAATGACTCAGGTGGGTGCTGAATGGGTACTCTGGGTGCTGAATGACTCGGGTAGGTACTTGATGCTGGCGGTGCACAGCCAACAGGCAGGATCTGCAATTGGGCTGGAACGAGTGCTAGCATATCTTCGCTGATTCGTGCAGCACCTGCCAGCTTTCATCATAAAATGTACTCATGCTTGCATGTCTGCTTCTGCACCAGCTTGTTGGATGTTGGCCTTTTTCTAACAAAAGGGAGCTGAGCATATTTTTTTATTCCATCGCTCACGGTGATATTCTCACACAAAGCTGGGCTAGACAGCATAATTAAAGAGAGCTTGTTGACACGCATGATGGATGAAACACGTACAGACACATACACACACAAACTGCTGTTGTGCTCTGGCATATCGCTTGTGAAGCAGTGATTGAAGAATGCAGTACAAGCTTCGCCAGACTAAGTCGCTCTGCTGCAATAGATCAAATGCCTGCTAGACCTTGTCAATGGCTGCATCAGCCTTGGGCTTCTCTTGCTTGGCGCTTTGGTAGAGGGACCATTGCTCTTTGGTCTTAAATTACCTTTGGCAGCATGCATCCATACGCATTATGAAGGTGCATGTTTACAAATGCATACAACACATACATTTGCATTATTATTTGGCAGCATGCATCCATACGCATTATAAAGATGCATGTTTACAAATGCATACGACACATGCATTTGCACTCGCGCATAAAGAAGGCAAAGTCCATGAGGAAGAAGGCAACTGAAGCGTTTGAGGAAATTGGATGCATGTGAGACAGGAGCAGCACCTTTGATCAAGCAAGCATGCATACAGGGGAATACACGTATATTGCAGCCACATTTATTTTAATTTCTTAGGACCTGCCATATGTGAACGCGCAGAGTCTGAGGCTCAGCTCCACTCATGGTCATCTGCATCTGTAAGCCCCTCCCCAGAGCTCTCCAGGAAGAGTTACACACCTGGAGGTGAGCAGAGCTTTAGATATTTGTGAACTTTTGATTTTGGTGAATTTCAGATCTTCCAACACTTGTAAGCTGTCATAGCTGTGGAAGTTTTGGGGCATGGGAGTTCAGGAGCAGGATTTGGATGAATGCCCAAAGCTGAGTTTTTGCAGCTGAGTTGGTGGGCTGTTGTGGAGAAGGAAGAAGAGTAGAGCCTTGAGAGTTTTAGAACGATAGCAAGATGTGGATTTGAATGCCTAGAACACGTCATTGAGGCTATCAATCTAAGCCATGGGCCTGCTCGCTGAGGTGCCTGAGCACTTGGTAACGTGGCACTGGCAGAAGCCCTGCCTGCTTAGTTTGAGTGCGTGGCAATGCCCAGGCACACCCTGGCTTTGCATGTTCATGTATTCATGTATGTCTTACCGACTCCTTGTTCAGCTAAGATTGCGCTCAAGCAGTGGCCGTGCTGCAGCATACTCCCCTGCACCCACTTCGTGCGTCTGCAGCAGGGGGGCAGCGAGGGCGCTCTGGCAGCAGCCGCAGACCAAGAGGAGGTTCTGGCAGCAGGGCCAGGGGTAAAGGGCTGCCAGGCCTGCCTGTACAAGACAGCTGCGCAGGCAGGGGGTTGGCGTGGGGATCCAAGCCTTGCGCTGATGCAGACGTTGTAGCGGGCGCCGTGGAGGCGATGGAGGGTGAGGGAGAGGATGGGGAGGCGTCCTTGTCTGGCACACGCACCTGTGCAGCAAGAGCAGCTGCCAAGGTGGGTTGGTGGACGGTGTGTGGGATGGTGGAATGTGGACAGTGGACAATGGGCGGTCAACCGTGGACGATGTGTGGGAGGGTTGGCTGGATGGTTGACAGTCGGTGGGACAGTGGGTAGCGAGTAGGACAGTGGCAAACGTGTGGGTGGGAGGATGGATTGTTGGTTCCAAATGAGAGTGATTGTGGACGTAAGGGCTCATGGGCAGAGATTGATCATAAGGCCTGTGTGTCTATGGTGAACCAAGCTTGCTTTGCACTAATTGCTGGTTGGCTTGGCCAACTGCATGCTTGATGTTGCATTACGGTCAATTCCAAATGAGGGTGATTGTGGATGCAATGGCTTGTGGGCAGAGGTTGATCATAAGGCCTGTGTGTCTATGGTGAACGAAGCTTGTTTGGCGCTCATTGCTAGTTGACTTGGCCGACTACATGCTTGATGTTGTACTGTGGATGCAGGCGATGCTGCCTCGCCTGAATGGGACGCTGCCTGGCATCCTGCCAAGCAGCGTGTCAATGGACGCCATGGGGCTGGCAGCCCACATGCTGGGAGATCCAAATGCGCATGGCCTCCACGAAAAGGCGCGGGTGCGTGCGTGCCCTTGCTGCTGCAGAGAAAGCCCACGCCATGCTATTTCAAACCAGATCATGACACAGCCGCATCGTATGCGCCACTGGCTCACATTGGCGCAACTTTTTGTGTCAAGCGTGCGCCGTTGCTGAGCCAGCGTGCATTGCTGACACGTATCTGCATTGGCAAGCTTGCTTTCTTCACTGCGTTGCCTGTCGCATGTACCTTTGCCCCATGGCCAGCACCCCATGTGTGAGCGACTCTGGTGGGAGCTGTGATGACCAGATATAACCCGCTGTCTGCTTCGCACATCGCGTAAGGGCAGTGACCGCAGCTCCATGGCTTGCGAACAGGGAGGGCGCTGCCAGCCATGTGCAGCTGCCTTAAAGCACCACCTGGACGGCTGCGATCCTGCGCAAAGAATGCTCCGCCGGATCAGGCAGCGCCCAAACAACAGCATGCTGCCATGCCACCGGCGGAGGTGGCTGCCTTGCAGGGCTAAACTATGGGGCCTGGTGCTGCCGCAGCCGCAGAGGCTATTGGCATAGGCGACTTTGATGCAGTGCCTGATGCCCCTGCCTGGTGCGGCTTCCCTGCAGGGCCAGATAATGGGGCCCGCGGCTGCTGCTGCTGCAGAGGCCTTTGGCATGGGTGACTTTGATGATCTGGACAATGCGGATGATGACGATCTTAACTTTGAGCAGCAAGTAGAGAACCTGCAGGTGGGCTGGGGGGGGACTCAGAGAGCCTGTGGACGGACGAGGCAGCTCCAGATGTGTCAGAATGTCTTCTCAGCATACGTTCTGTGGTCGATGGGTTGGAGCTGCCATGTGCCGGCTGGCGCGCAGTGCTTCTGGGCGCAGCCCACAACCTGCACAATGTGTGGGTTCCTTGTCAAACAAGACCCAACACCCTGCACAGTGTGGGTTCCTTGTCTAACGAGAACCAACACCCTGCACAGTGTGGGTTCCTCGTCAAACAAGACCCAACACCCTGCACAGTGTGGGTTCCTCGTCAAACAAGACCCAGCACCCTGCACAGTGTGGGTTCCTCGTCAAACAAGACCCAACACCCTGCACAATGTGGGCTTCTCGTCAAACAAGCCCCAACACCCTGCAGAGTGTGGGCTCCTTATCAAACAAGACCCAACACCCTGCACAGTGTAAGCTTCTTGTCAAACAAGACCCAACACCCTGCACAGTGTGGGTTCCTTGTCAAACAAGACCCTGCACAGCGTGGGCTCCTTATCAAACAAGACCCAACACCCTGCACAGTGTGGGCTCCTTGTCAAACAAGACCCAACACCCTGCACAGTGTGGGTTCCTTGTCAAACAAGACCCAACACCCTGCACAGCGTGGGCTCCTTGTCTAACAAGACCCAAGGCATATACTTGACACGCTTGACTTTGTCTGGCTGGCTGGCGTGTGCAGGGCATCCTAGATGCAGCGTGCATTCCGTCCCTGCCTGTGCCCCTGCGCACGCTCATGGAGGCGTGCTGGGCGAACTCCAAGAGCAGCAAAGTGCCTGCGCAGCCAACCGCGCGAGACCTCACCAACCACATGCCGCCAGAGCAGCGCTCAGCCGCAATGGCTCGCATAAGGTGCTGTGGGTTTTACTTGGGGAGGGGCGCAGGGGTGTGCCGCTGGTGCGCGGAGCCCATGCTAGCTGCAGAGCGCCTTGCGCAGATGATGCTGCGCGGGACTAGCAGCTTGTAGCCGCACAAGTGCATTGTCCAGGTGCTGCAGGTTGAGTGGCTCTGAGTATGCCCTCTCCTTCAAGCGTTGTGCATTTTTTGAACAGTGGATTGACGGTGTAGGAATTGAAGTTACTCGTACACAATGTGTGTGCCGCCGTGATGCTGATTGCCTTGATGCAGAGCGTACTTGAATGCTGTGACGTGCCTGTAAGAAAGCTTGCCACTGGGTGTCGTGCACGGCTATGTTTGAGCGGCATGGCAGAGGGCCAAAGCCAATGAATTGTAGCGCATTGCAAACTGGGCTTTAAAAATTGGGTTACACGCCCATGGGACCCAGGAAAATGGGGTGTACGTTAGGGTTAGCACAGGCAGTGGCTGTTCCCCTGCAAACATGCCCTTGAGACTACAAGATGAGCACACACACCCATCCTCCTCCCAGGGGTACGTGACCTCTGCTAGCGGCCTGTTTGGACACAGGCCAGCTGTTCTGGACCAGCTGCAGCAGAAGCTTCTTGCCCCGGGCAGCAACCCAGCTTGCAGGGTGGATGCAGGTGATGCACTGAGCACACAATGCACCTTGTGCCCCCACAAGTGCGCGTGCCATGGTGGAGCAGCCCCCACTAGTGTGCCATGGTGGAGCAGCGTGCTGCAGCCGCTGTCCCCCAGCACCTGAGACCCTGCAAGCCCACCAACCTGCGCACTCTTGCAGGCGGGAGAAGAACCGCCAGGCCGCGCGCAAGTGCCGCACGAAGAAAATCCGCTGCACCAACGAAACTGAGCAGCGGCTGAACGACCTGCACAGCGCAAACCGCGCGCTGCGGCAGGAGCTGTCTGGCTGCAGGGCGCTCTTTGCAAGGGAGTGGCAGCGCCGGGAGCTGCTGAAGGTGGGGGGGGCGCGAACGCCAGGGCCTGTGCTGCCGGTGCTGGAGCTGCCAAAGCATCTGTTGGGCGGGCTTTGGCCCGTGGGGCTGCGATTTGTGGGGGAGTGGCGGCAGCGGGGGCTGCTGAAGTTGGGAAACACGCGTGACTGACTGACCGCTGGAGGGCCCCCTTCTTGTAGAGTTTTACCCCATCCGGGACGGGAAGTCCAGCCATGCGCGCTACAGCCTGTCCTTTTTGATATGCTGGAGGACTGGTTGAAGCGCGTGTGGCTGAGCGTCTGGAGGGCATTGATCTTACTTGTGGCCGGAGGTCCAGAGGGCGTTGATCTCACGAGCCTTCTTATGGTCATGCTCCCGCGCTTGTTCCAGCTCCACTGTAACGGCCTGACAGACCTTGCCAAAAGGGTCTGACCAACTCCGTTGGTGGATGCCACTTTGGCACCTTCCTACGCCTTTAAAGGAGTGGGGGGACTTGCACCCCAACCCTTTTGGCCTCTTGCAGCTGGCACCGGTTAGCAATTGCAACCTCCTGTTGCAATGATCACACCCTTACATCCACTGCGCGCACTGCCGTCCCACCCTGCACCTCATTATCCGCCAGTACTGGACCTGAATTGCTGCCGAGCTGTGTAACATGAATGGGATTTCCAACTCTCATAATTGGTGCCTTGTCTCTGCGCGCGCTGCTGCCCCAACCTGCAGCTCATCATCTGCCGGCACCGGACCTGATAGGCAGCCGAGCTGTGAAGCGCGGATGGGATCTGTGACTTTCATAACCGTTGCCCTTTCTCTGCGCGCGCTGCTGCCTCAACCTGCAGCTCATCATCCGCCAGCACTGGACCCAAGATGGCAAGCAAACAAGCGTGCTGCGGCAGGCCTTGCCGCCGGATGTGCAGACAGCGGCGGGTGTGATCAGCGCAGTGGAGGCAGGCACCTTGGAGGTGCAGGACGTGATTGCACGCCTGCAGGTACGTTTTAAGTCGAGCTGCTTTTAAAGGCTGTAAATCGAGTGCACAAACGTAGCATTCCAAAGGCTCCAAGTGCATGGCATTGCCTTGTGGGTATGTGCCCTGCCATGAAAAGGCTTTACGCGTCCAAGCTGGAGTGCATGGCATTGCCTTGTGGGAATGTGCCCTGCCATGAAAAGGCTTTACGTGCCCATGCTGGAGTGCATGGCATTGCCTTGTGGGTATTGTGCCCTGCCACGAAAAGGCTTTACATGCCCATGCTGGAGTGCAGCAAGCCTGGGTGCATACGTAATCGCTCAAGTCTGCGAATTCTTGCAGAACTGATAGTGACAAAGTATGCTGGATTGTTCTTGGAGTAGGCTGCTTAAAGGCAAATGCATGTAAACTGCCAGCAAAACAACTGGATGTTCAATCTTGCTATTTAAGTTGGAAGCCATTGGAACCATCTGAATGGTAACCACTTACATAACAGGGAAGGAAAAACACCTTTACTTTATGGATACAATCCACTAGTGCTTCACTGGTAGTGAAGCACCTGCTATTCATGACTGTTGAACTTTTTAAAACTGCAGGCCAGTTCCCCCTTTTTTCTCAATCACCTTGCCCCCCCTGAT
>LKMJ01000907.1_pt1 | contig 24896 bp, 28 predicted proteins | sample 643391 | NCBI WGS metagenome assembly LKMJ01 (sample SAMN04112250, study PRJNA286221) | soda lake metagenome | biome: soda lake; feature: Kulunda Steppe; material: water; isolation source: sample PL-Br10 brine of Picturesque Lake | place: Russia: Kulunda steppe | collected 2010-07 | reverse complement strand
CGAAACCCCAGCAGCCGCTCTTACCGTCGATACGCTTGCTGAGTCCGGCATCGATTTCGCCAGCTTTGGCACGAACGATTTGACCCAGTACACCCTCGCGGTTGACCGTAACAACGAGAACGTCGCCGACCGCTACGACGAGATGCACCCCGCAATCTTGCGGCTGATTGGCGATACGATTGAGACCTGTCGTGAGCATGATGTCGATACGAGCATCTGCGGACAGGCTGGCTCCGACCCGGAAATGGCGCAGTATCTAGTTGAGAAAGGGATTACCTCAATCAGCGCGAATATCGATGCGGTTCGCGATGTACAACACGAGGTCAAGCGAGTTGAACAGCGGATGTTGCTCGACTCGGTTCGCTAATTTCTGCTCTCCCAATCGAAGCATTCAATCGCGTCAGGGGCTTCGTTTCTGCAATGACAACGTCAGGGGAGTCACCGCCAGTTCGCAGATTGGCGGATTGGGACCACGACCAGCTTCGCTCGCTCGCCGAGGAGTACGATACCCCACTCTACGTACTGGACACCGACCGCGTCCGGGAGAACTATCTTCGATTTTCGAGTGCATTTCCAGACGCACACGTGATGTACGCGGCAAAAGCCCATACTGGACAGGCCGTGCTTTCGACCTTGCTTGATGCAGGAGCCGATATCGAATGTGCCGCACGTGGAGAGCTCTACCGCGCAATCGAAGCCGGAGCAGACCCGAATACACTCCAGTACACCGCAGTCAACCCACCGGAGGCTGACCTCGAATATGCCGTGGAACTCGCCAAGGAGTATCCGGACTTGACTATCACCGGCGGCGCACGGGATACGTACGACCGACTTGAAGCTCTCGGATACGACGGACGGCTTGCAATTAGAGTTAATCCCGGTATTGGAACGGGCCACCACGAGAAGGTAGCAACCGGAAAAGATGCAAAGTTCGGAATTCCCGCTGAAGAGGTCCCAGCGCTCGCTGCAGAACTCCGCGAGCGGTTCGACCTCGTCGGGATTCACGCACACGTCGGGAGCGGCGTCCTGAACGATGACCTCGATGACCACTGTCGCGCAATCGCTCGGATAGGTGATATCGCTCGACAGGTCGGGGAACTGGAGTTCGTCGATATCGGCGGCGGTTTCGGTGTGCCATACCGTGAAAGCGAAGAACCGCTTGATATGGAGGTCGTTGGCGACCGTGTTCGCGAATCGATTGGTCCCCTCGATGCTCAGCTAAAGCTCGAACCAGGTCGGTATATCGTCGCTGACGCGGAACTAATTTTGACCCGTGTGAACACCGTAAAGGAAACCCCGCAAGCAACGGTCGTCGGCGTCGACGCATCGCTTGCGACGCTCATCAGACCGGCGATGTTCGATTCGTATCACCCAATCAGGAATATAACGTCACCGGAGCGCAAGGCAGAGCCAGTTTCCGTTGGTGGCCCGTGCTGTACCAGCGCGGACGTCTTCTGTACGGACCGGCCGATTGCAATGCCTGCCCGCGAAGAGATTCTCGCTATCGGGAACGCGGGGGCTTACGGCTACGAGTTAGCCAACCAGTTCCACTCACAGCCCCGTCCCGCAGAGGTGGCTATCGACGGTGAAAGCGTCAGGATTGTGCGACAGCGTGAGACGCTGGATGACGTGATGCGTGTCGAACGATAACAGGGTAGTCAGCAGCCCATTCACAGTACGTAGAGCCGAACCGTCCAGAAATCCCGCCATGCATCCGCAAGCGCAGGTTCCGGTTTACCGGTTGCATCCACCGTTGCCGTTTCGTCGGCCATCGACATGAATTCGCCGAGGACGGACCGTTCACCAACAACATAGAGGTTCTCCGTTTCACGTTCTTTGAGTGCTGCCTGACAGCGGTCGAGATGGTCGTCAATCTGTTCGTTTCTGAGCCGTTCGAAACGACCCTGGGAGAACCCTCCTTTCGAGTGTTGGCTTTTAAGTTGGCTATCAAATCCGTGGAATGCAGTTCGTTCAGTTCCGTTGTAGGTTCCCATTGCAAAGAGGTCAGAACGGACGAGCGCAAGCGTATACTCGCCGCGTGGTTCGAGCCAACCCCTGTCGATGGTACAGCGTGAGCCCCACCCGATGAACGGCTCGGGCGTGACGGGCGGACGGATGCACAGAGAAAACAGCCCGGCATCGTCCGTTACCGCAATCGCAGGTGCCGCCCGTGAGACCAGTGCCGCCCGTTCGCCAAACGCCTCTCGGATATCCCGCGGGAGGTTAGTTCCATCGTCGACATATGCCGTCAAAACACCTTCCGGCTCGGTTGCAAAGGATTCGATTCTGTCGAGAACCTCAGTGAGTCGGTCCCCACGGAGTTCCGTCTGACGGCTAAATCGGAGTCCGGGGTCGTCCGACTGGAGCCGTTCGACGCGGTCTTCAAGCTGTTCGATGCGGTCTTCCAGCTTGTTGACCTGTCGCTGTGCTTCTTGCCGTTCCGTCACCGCGTCTTTCCGTCGCTTTGATTCCTTTTCAAGGCGAGCCTCAAGAGTAGATTTTTCCTCTTCAAGGATCGCAATCGTTTCTTTGAGCTCAGTCCGCCCCAGCAAATCATCTAACATCGCGTCACTCCTATCTCGATACCGGCAGCGTCTTAAAACTCGTGGAGCCGTTAATTCAGGTCCATACGCTGCCCAGGATGACTGGATTGTTCTGTCAACTGCAATAGCTGTGCAGCACGGTCAGCTTTGGCGAGAAATACCTCGGTCAGCGTCGGGATATCACGGGCAGTCCGGTCATCCAGTATCGATTCAGGAACCGCGAGGGTATCTGCAGGAACCGACTCGTCCCCGTGAACGGCAAGATGTGTTGACCCGAGTTTCATCACAAGCGGTGCATCGAGCCGTTCGATACCGTCCCCGTCACTGTAGAGTTGTTTGTTAAGCTGTTCGTGCTGTGTCTGACACATCGTAGCCTGCTGGTCAACCGCTGGCTCGACGTACAGCCGACCCATGTAGTAGCCGCGAGAGAACTGTTCAAACATACCGGTCAGTATTTGTTACCGTGTGTCATACTTAAACTAACCGCCAAAGATATATATCGTCACACAACACTACCGAACCGGTAGACAGCATCCTGTGTGGACGCATCCAGATACAATCAAAGCAAGAATACATCAACAGGTATACACCAAAATTCGACAGCATTGCAAGAGATGGATTTTTACGGGTTCATCGATTACATCAGGTGAATGGACTCCGCCGAATTCCTCGATTTACTCGGTAACAGAAACCGACGGCGTATTCTGCGACTGTTAGCACAGAAGCCGTGTTACGTTACCGAAATCAGCGAATTTCTCGGCGTGAGCCCAAAAGCGGTCATTGACCACCTGCGAAAGCTCGAAGATGCTGGCCTCGTAGAGAGCCAAACCGACGACCGCCGCCGGAAATACTTTTCAATCTCTCGGCATGTCAGGCTCGAAGTGACCGTCTCGCCCTACGAATTCGGGACAAAAAGCGCCTATCCACGCAACTCAGGCCTGGATATTAACTCCTGTCGCCAGCTCTCAATCGAGGTTGAGGACCCCGATAACGAAGTTATCAGCGACGACGCGGATGCCTCGACCGTCGCAACGCTGGCTCGCCAGCTAGGGGAGTTCGAGCGGTTAGATAGGGAGTTGTCGCTCGCACAGCGATGGGCACAGGGTCGTATTACCGAACTCAGGGAAGCGCTTGCGAACCGGTTCGAACTTGGTGACCCACGCCTCGTTTCCGAACTGCTGATATTGCTGGCAGAGGAGGAACAATCTCTCGATTCACTGAGTCGACAGCTCGATGCCCCACCAGGATTGCTTGAGGAACTCCTGACGGAACTGTCCCGAGACGGCGTGGTCTATCGGGATGGCCGCCACTGGAAGCTAACGGAGTAAATTGCGCTATCCACTCGACGCTTACTGCTCGGTCCCACCGTAGTTGGCCTGTTGTGTTGCTTCAGTTACCGAGACGGCACGCTGATTCCCTTCCACATCGTGGATACGGACAATATCAGCCCCACGGTCGACGGCCAGTGCTGTCGCGGCCACCGTTGCTTCGTACCGTTCGTCAGGGCCACAGCCCACCCGCTCGAACATTGATTTGTGTGAGTGGCCAACAAGGACTGGACAGCCGAGGGCACGAAACTCGCCGAGACGTGAGAGCATCTTGAAGCTCTCTTCGGCTGATTTTCCAAATCCAAGACCCGGGTCGATGATAATCTGTGACCGGTCAAGTCCTGCCCGTTCTGCAAGAAGGACACGCTCTCGAAGCTCGTCAATCACATCCTCGACAACGTCGTCGTACTCGACCGCACGGTCCGGGTCGACGGGCGTCTGTATCGAGTGCATGACGACGACCGGGACGCCATACTCCCCGATTACCTGTCGCATTTCGGGGTCTGCAAGCCCTGAGACGTCGTTGATGATGTCCGCACCCGCTTCAACTGCGGCCCGTGCAACCTCGCCTTTTCTGGTATCGACAGAAATGAGCGTGTCGAGGTCCGCAATCTCCTCAATAACCGGAACAACACGCGTTATCTCCTCATCGACCGTGACCGGGTCTGCACCCGGCCGGGTTGATTCGCCGCCGACGTCAACGATATCTGCACCTGCCTCGACCATCGCTGTCGCCTGTTCGATAGCCACATTCTCCTGAACGTACTCCCCTCCATCGTGGAAGCTATCAGGAGTTACATTGAGAATCCCCATAATCGCCGTTCCGTCCTCCCACGGGTACTCCTGCGAGTGACCATCGCTTCCGATATCGAGCGTCTCGCGAAGCTGGTCAGCGACCGGGGAGAGGCCATAGGGCTGCCCGTCGAGTTTCTGACAGAGGCGTTTGAACTGTGCCATCGTCCCCATCAACACCACATCGACGAGTTCCTCCGTCGCCTCAACCCCTGAAACGGCACACTCCCCACCGAGCGAGAGCAACTCCTCTTTGAGATACTGGGCCTGTCGCCGCTGGACACGGGTTTTCACGACTTGGTGGACACCTTTCCCACGCATCCGCCACGTCCCGGGAGCGGTTACGTCAGCGTCCAGAAGAAGGTCTCTTGCTGCGGGAATGGAATCTATCTGTTTCGGAACACGGACACGCGTCCAGCGCGAGCGCGCCTCGGCGACAGTAAAGAGTGAGCCAGTAACCAGAACACAGTCCCCCGAATCCGCCGAGTCCAGCGTATCGTTCAGTGCCCCGGCAACGTCTGCCCGAGATGTTACTGTGGCTTCTGTTTCTTGTTCGAAAACTCGAGCGAGGACAGCTTTGTCCGCGGCACGTTCCAGGTCGGGTTCGCAGGTGACGACCGTATCCGCCATCGAGAACGCGCGTGCAATCCCCTGGTGGTCTTTATCAGACATGGCACCGACGACGAGATGGAGGTCATCGAACGAGAACGTCGAGAGCGTCTTGGCAACCTGTTCGCAACCACCGGGGTTGTGTGCCCCATCGAGAATGACAAGCGGTTCCTGTTGTACGACCTCAAATCGACCCGGCCAGTGTGCATTGCGAAGCCCGCGTGAGATGGTCTCCGACGTAGGTTCGTCTGCATCCAGAACTGTACTGACCTGCCGTGCAAGGACGGTTGCGATAGCGGCGTTCTGGGCCTGATGGTCCCCAAGGAGGGCGGTGTTCGTCGACAGCTCCCAGTCTTCTCCAGCCAGCGTGAGACTCCCCTCCAGTCCATCCCGTCCGTGGTACCTCACGGAGATATCACAGGAATCAGCCGTACCGACAACGACCGTCTCGTCGACCGTCTCCTGAATTGCAGCCAGCGAATCGCCTGTTGCACCGGTGACCAGTGGGGATGTATCCGAGGCGACAGCAGCCTTATCTTTCGCAATAGTTTCGACGTTATCGCCAAGAAGCGACGTATGCTCAAGCGAAACGCTTGTCACTGCGCTGGCCACAGGGTCAACGACGCTTGTCGCGTCATGGCGGCCGCCGATACCAACTTCGAGGACAGCGATGTCCACCTCCTGTCGCTCGAACTCCCAGAGCGCGAGAGCGGTGACCGTTTCGAAAAAGGTTGGTGAGTCCCCTGCAGCGGCGGCATCCGTAATATACGGTTCGACAGTCTCGACGAACGCAGTCAGCGCTGCCTTCGAAAGGGGGCGCTCGTTGACGCGGACGCGTTCACGAATATCATCGAGGTGTGGGGACGTATACAGACCGACCGAGAACCCGGCTTCAGTGAGAATAGATTCCAGCATCCGTGCAGTTGAGCCCTTTCCATTCGAGCCCGCAATCTGAATGCAAGGGATGGTGGTCTGTGGCTCGTCAAGAAACGAAAGTAACGCTTCCGTCGCATCGGTCCCGGGTCGCTGCGGAAACCGCCGGAGCCCAAAGAGATAGTTCGCTGCCTCGTGAAACCTCATGCCTGTTGTGACCGGGTGGGGAACCTTGGTACTGACGCTTTTGTTGCTTGCTTCATTCCCACGTTTCGATACACCCGGCGTTGATATCCTCGACACAACCCTCACAGTCGGCATGTCCGGCTTCGAAACACGTTGGACGACCCTCGGAATCAAGTCGAACTGCCCGCTTTTCGGCGTAGCGACGACAGACAATCCGAACCGGCCCCCCCTTCCCATCGGATGCGGCTTCACGGCGTGCCTCAGCAAAGGCTTGCTTTGCTTCCTCGAACTGTCGTCCGGCCCCACGGACCTTCGTTTTTAGAAAGCGGCTTACCCGGTCCGAATCTGGCATAATAGGATGAACGAACCCGAGGATAATGACAGCTATGGTTGGGACTACTTTCACCCCGGTTACCATACCTTTTATACTATAGAGAACCAACCGGCGTATGTCTCCCACAGAAAACAGAGCGGAGACAGTGAGCAACCGATGACTGAGACAGATTTGCGTACACACGCCGAAGACATTTACGAACAGTTTTCAGACCAGCTAGACGTTTCCGTCGAGGAGATTACCGAGCGACTTGAAACGCTGGTCAACGAGTACAAAGTGCCGACAAGCGAGGCCCGCCGAAGTGTTATCAACACGTATCTGGACGAGGCCGGGATGGACCGTGACGATATCATGGGCGGCGGCAACGAACGAAAGGTCATCTCCGACGTCGACCGAGCGGAGGAGTGGATTGACCTGAAAGCGAAGGTTGTTGACCTCTGGGAAGCCCGCAGCGACGCAGTCGCCCAGGTTGGCCTCCTTGGGGATGAAACCGGAACTGTCAAATTTACAAAATGGTCGAAATCCGACCTCCCAACCCTCGAAGAGGGGAAGGTCTACGAACTCCGGAACGTCGTCACTGACGAGTACCAGGGACGGTATTCAGTCAAACTCAACCGCACCACAACCATCGAGGAACTCGATGAAGAGATAGAGGTTGGTGACGACGAAGTGGAAATAGAGGGCGCACTCGTCGACATCCAGTCCGGCTCCGGACTTATCAAGCGCTGTCCCGAAGAGGGATGCACGCACGTCCTCCAGAACGGTCGCTGTCCGGAACACGGCGAACCCGAGGGTGACGGTGAGTTCGACCTCCGAATCAAAGGCGTCATCGACGACGGGAAACAGGTACACGAGGTCATTTTCAACCGCGAGATGACCGAATCGCTGACCGGGATTACGCTAGAGAAAGCACAGGAGATGGCGATGGACGCACTCGATACGTCCGTCGTCGCCGAGGAGATGCACAACCGTATCCTCGGGCGGTATTACACCGTGACCGGTCCGACACTGGGTCGGTACGTGCTTGCAAACGAAGTTGCAGAACCCGGAATACCAGACCACGAAGCAGTCCTCATCAAAGCGAGGTCGATCTAAATGGCGACAACACCAACCCGCAAAGTCGCGCGACGCGTCTTTGCCCGCGAATTTAACGACGCAACGTACACCTTCAAAGAAAGCGACGACGACCGTGCGCCGCTGTATGCCCTCCTGCCGACAGGCGAGTCTGCAAACCGCATATTCGTCGTCGGGACACTGACCGAAACCGAGGATGTCGGGCAGGATTCGGAGTACTGGCAGGGCCGCATTGTCGGACCGAACGGTGGGACCTTCTTCACTTACGCTGGACAGTACCAGCCGGATGCAGCCTCAATGCTCCGTGAACTCGAACCACCTGAGTATGTGGCGCTCGTCGGCAAACCACGAACCTACGAAACTGACGATGGCGATATCAACGTCTCCGTGAGGCCCGAATCGATAACGGCAGTCGACGAAACCGTCAGAAACCGGTGGGTGGTCGAAACCGCCGAACGGACCCTCGAACGCATCGAAGCGTTCGAGAACGGCTCCAGCGAATATATCCAGATGGCAAAATCAGAGTACGACAGACCGATAGACACCTACCGCGAGCAGGCAATCGAAGCGCTCGAAAGTCTCGACAGTCAGCCCGAAGCTACGGCAGACTGAAAACCCAGCGCGGAACCCGCGAACGTGTCGACTAAATAACGGCTTACCGGCATTATTTTCACACAGCAGGGCAATGCGGTGGATATGGAAGACCGCTCGTACAAAAAAGGGACGACGGTGTCGACCGATGACATTACCGTCCACCAGTTATATACAGACGACGAGCTTGCGGTTCCCGCAATCGTTCTGAAACTGGTTTCGAATAGAGACGACTCCGCGGCGATTCGATTACGGGTACCGGAGCCAACCGCGCAACGGGTTGGGTTTCACCCGGAGTTCGAAAACGATGCGTGGGAAATAACCGACGATGGGTTACTGTTCGAAACGACTCTCGAACCGGAGACTGAGATAACGACCCTGTATGCTGTCGAGACAGAGGACGAAACAGCGGTCGGGGAGGCGATGGATACGCTGGAAATTGAGGACGTCGAAGCCGTTGCGGGTGAAGCAGCCAGTTCAGAATCAGGCGAATCCGAAGCGACAGAGGATGGAGTAGCTGACCCCGATGAGACGCTGGTAGATGTAAGCGAGACGGCTGCAAAAGAAGATACCGAAGCGGAGATAGACCCAGAACAAGACCTTATTGACCTCGACGAAGGAGAGAAAGCAGAACTTGCGACCGATTTTGACCTCGGTGTTGACGAAATTGATACCGAGGTGGCACTGAAGGAGACGGCGGATAATGCAGACGACGAGGAATTCGACGACCTCTCAGCGGCGACAAATGGTGATCCTATGGACGAACCAGAAACCCCCGAACCAACCGAGCAAAGCACCGAACACGAGGAGAAATCAGCTGTCGACGCTGAAGACGTTTCCGAGCGTCCTGCAACCGGAGAGAGCGAAACACCCGGCGACAGTTCGGAAGATACCAGCGGAGAAGCTGCGGAGCCGTCACCAGTGGCGCAATCTGATGGGGCTTCCGGCATCGAAGCAGGTGCGACAGGAGGGTCAGGTGGTGAATCCCTTTCGGAGTATTCAACGGAAGCACTCGTAGAGGAGGTAACCCAGCGAGCTGGGAGCGAAGGCCTCTCTGCTGCGGAGCAAGAACAGCTTGCAACCCTCGGGGAGGATGGTGACAGTCGTGGAGCTGTTCGGGATGCACAGATTGACAACCTCCAATCACGGGTAAGTGATGTCGAAGCGTTCACTGACACGCTCGAAGACGTACTCGAACAGCACGGGCCGCCAGCAGCAGTACTCGCCGAATACGACGAGCGGCTCACATCGATAGAATCGGAACTTGAGACAGTTAGCGATGAGGTTATCGATACGACGGAGACTGTCGCCACCATGCAGCCGAAAGTGTCTGACCTCGAATCCGGGCTGGAAGCCGTCGAATCCGATATCGATGCGGTCGATGAGGATATCAGAGAGACGAGAGATGAACTCGATGCCGTGCAAACCGACGTCGACGAGGTTGCAGAAGGGCAAGAATCACTTGAATCGGATGTGAAAACGTTGCAGGAGTGGCGGAAAAAGATAACCGGCGCCCTGGAGGCATTCACTGGGGAATAACAATGAGTGTGATGGACCGCAAGCAAGCGTTACAACCTATTTCCGGAGGTGTTCGATGACCGAAAGCGCTGATGTCGACGTGTCAAAACCACTTGCCGGCGAGGTAACGCTCTATCAGAAACCGACCTATACCGTCGTCAAGTTCCTGCTGCAGAATCCACGGGAGAATTCAGTGCTGGTCACGATGCGACAGACACTGCCAGATGACGTCGATGAGACGCAAGTCACCTTTGCGGAAGAATACAACGGCAGTGCCTGGGAACTCGAGGATGGTGAGTTGCGATTCCAGATGCAACTTGCGGGTGAGGAACTCGTGGAGACCGCCTATGGAACCCGTGACATTTCGCTGGAGACACTGAAACAGCAGATTCGTGTGTCGACAATCACCATTACCGATGAAACAGGTGAGCAACTCGGGACGGTTACGGGCCTGCAGCCGACCGTGGCGGAGAAGAGTGACAAGACCGCAGGGGACGAAACTGATGACGAAGAAAAAACGGTAACCAAGAACGATGCTGAGCAGGAGGGTGCGGACGAAACTGAGGAAAAAGAAGAAACGGACGAATCCGCCGGCACGGAAACACCAGACGAGGGGCTTACTGATACCGAAAACGGACAGTCAGCTGCAAAACAGGAGTCCAGTGAAGGTGAGCAAAGAGAGAGCGAAATTGACCAGCAGGCTGAGATGACCGCGGAGTCGGATGATGAAAGTGATGACGCCTTCGACGAACAGGAGAAAGACGAACCGAAAAGTGGCGACGAAGACGACGCAGTATCAGCGGAGGAGGTGACTGCAGACCTGCCAGCAAATCGGTCCGATTATATTCTGGAGGATGTCAAAGACCGCATCGAGTCGGCGGACGAATTTGACTGGCAACAGGTCGGGGATGAACCAAAGCGGAGCGGAGGCGTTATTGGCTGGGTGAAATCGATATTTGGACGTTAGTCAGCAACGTCCGAATCATCGACCGAGCGGGAACGCCGTGTGACCCAGTTGCGGGCCTGAGCTGGCGTTGGGACCAGCCAGGGTAGAGAGACGATAGCGCCTGTTGTGGATGCAGCCCAGAGCACTGTCACTGCCGGGTGAGAGAGTTCCGCATGCAACGCATAGACCAGAATGGTTACACCGACGACAAGCACAAGCGGTACAGGCGACTGACTGAAAGACAGGCGATTCTGTACGCGTTTTTGAAAGAGCCACCAGACGAGCAGGCCGCCGATTGCAGCCCCGAGTGCAATGGTTCGGTTCGAGCCGAGCATCGACTCTGTCGTTGGCAGCGACAATGGCCCGTTCATCAACAGGACAGACCAGAGTGCAAACACGAAACCAACTGTGAACATTGCAAGTGTCTCATCACCCGCCCGCTTGCGGAGGGCAGTGATACCAGCGAGATACGTCAGCCCGATGACGATGCCTGCGATAGCATCAATTGGGTAGTGGACGCCGAGACCAAGTCGAGTGTATGCCACGATAAGAACGACGACCGCAGCGGCGGCCGCGCGCTTTCGGAAGGTTCCCACACGGCTATCGAGGACGAATAAGCCACAGATTATTGTGGCGGCCATGACGTTGCCGCTGGGGAAACTCGTCGTCGAGATGGCTGTTGCGTGCTCATACCACCCGATGAAGAGTTCGGGAAACGGCTCTGGACCGACTGGGGCTGACACCTCCGGCCGGGTTGCACTGTTCATGGATTTGACACCGGCCATCAACCCATAGTAGCCGATGACGGCCCCTATCCACGGTCCGAAACGTCGGTTGTCCCACCAGTAAGCGAACACGACAACCGGAACGATGACGAAAATACTCCCGATGTAGGTCAGATAGACAAGGAAGTACGCAATCCACCATGGTGTCATTTCGACGATTCCTTCAAGGACGGAGGGCTCAAAGAGCGGGTGCAATTCGCCGCTAAACATCGTACTGTGAAGATGATACCTGAACAATATATCAATATGACGATGTGGGTTCCGTGGGGTGTTAAGATAGCTTATAACAGGAAGACCGGAGAATACATTGGTCGAGCACCTAACATCGAGATATGAGTGGGGCAATCATCGTGGGTGCATCCTCGGGAATCGGCGCAGCGCTCGCTCGAACGCTTGCAGAACACGGGTATGAGATAGGGCTAACGGCACGCCGACGGGAGAAACTCGAGGCAATCGGTCGTGAGCTCCCGACACAGAGCTATATTGCACCGATGGACGTAACGGAACAGGAACAGGCCAGAAAGCTGTTTACGGAACTCGCCACGGAGATGGGAGAGGTAGAACTGGTCGTGTTATCTGCAGGAGTTGCACCCGGGAATCTGGACGCGGAGTGGGAGCCAGACCGGCGAACAATCGAAACGAACGTCAGCGGGTTTGCGGCGCTGACGACGGCAGCACTGACAGTATTTGAAGAACAGGGGCACGGCCACCTCGTCGGCATCTCATCCGTTTCAGCGCATATCGGCCTGCCGCACGCACCGGCATACAGCGGCTCCAAAGCGTTCGTTTCGAACTATCTGGAGGCGTTGCGGGGCGGGGCAGTTGCCCAGAATCCGGACATACTCATCTCAACCATCGAGCCAGGGTATGTGGATACTGACCTTTCGTTTGGCGGCTTCTGGGAGTGTTCGCCCGAAACGGCTGCCCGACAGATATACGCCGCTATAGAGAGCGAACGGACTCACGCGTACGTGCCCCGGCGGTGGCGGCTGGTTGCTGCAGCGTTGACTCTACTGCCTGAGTCAGTCAGCAGAAAATTCGTTCAGTGACAGAACGAGGGACTATTCGGTTGGCTATGTGTGTCGATAATACCGGCAATGCTCGCTGATTAGTTATGAGCATGAGTAATTATTTGTATGCGGATGCTGTAGTGGTACATACAATGGCAGCGAGCAACCAGTCGGTGGGTCTTGACCACCTCACCGTCATCCCGGAGAATTTCGAGCCCGAATCCCCGTCAGACTCCACAGCTGCAGACGAACGTACTCAGGAGAACCTGTCCTGAGTAGGATGATCAAAACTTCTATGCGTATCTGTTTTTGCCGGGTTTACTGACATATCCGGAGAAGAACTTACTTGTATTCAACAGGAGAAGGCACAGTATGGGTTTGTTCGACCGGATTCGCAAGGGCGATGGTCCACGAGTTGCCTTTATCGGTATCGATGGTGTCCCCTATAGCTTGATTGCCGACAACGAAACGGAGTTTGAACATCTTACTGCAATCGGAGAAGAAGGGGACGGAAACGCAATCGAGAGCATCGTTCCGCCGGAATCATCAGCCTGCTGGCCAGCATTGACAACCGGAATGAACCCCGGGAGCACCGGTGTCTATGGATTCCAGGACCGGGAAGTTGACTCGTATGATACGTACGTCCCGATGGGAAGAGATGTTCAGGCAAAACGCCTCTGGACACGCGTACAGGAAGCCGGCAAGAAATCGACGGTGATGAACGTCCCGGTGACGTTCCCACCAGATCGCAATATCCAGCGGATGGTTTCGGGCTTTCTGTCACCCAGTGTCGAACGCGCGGCCTATCCTGACTCTCTCCGGGAGTACCTCGAAGGAATTGATTACCGGATTGACGTCAATGCGAAACTGGGCCATCAGGAAGATAAATCCGAGTTTATTTCCGACGCAAATGAGACACTGGATACGCGTCACGAGGCATTCACACACTTCATCGAGCAAGGTGACTGGGACCTCTTTTTTGGGGTGTATATGACGACTGACCGAGTGAATCATTTCCTCTTTGAAGATTACGAAACAGACGGCGAGTACTACGAGGAGTTCATGGATTTCTATCGGAAGCTAGACCGATATATCGGCGAGATCAAGGATGCACTTCCCGATAATACAACCCTCATCGTTGCATCCGACCACGGGTTTACGACGCTCAACTACGAGGTACATTGCAACCAGTGGCTCCAGAACGAAGGCTGGCTTTCCTACGATTCTGAAGAGCCGGATTCGCTCAGTGATATTTCAGATGATACGCGGGCCTATTCGCTGATTCCCGGTCGGTTCTATCTCAACCTGGAGGGCCGGGAACCCCGGGGACAGGTTGCCGAAGACGAATACGAAGAGACACTTGCTGAGCTCAAAGCCGACCTGCAGGCGCTCACCGGTCCGAACGGTGAGGAAGTCATCAAGCGGGTCGAACGAAAGGTCGATGCCTTCCGTGGTCCGCATACCGACATCGCCCCAGACCTCGTGGCAATTCCCCACGACGGGTTCGACCTCAAATCTGGGTTCAATGGGGAGGGGGAGGTATTCGGGACGGGACCGCGAAACGGGATGCATACCTTCGAAAATGCCTGCCTGTTTATCGACGACAAGCGGGCGAAAATCAAGGATGCAGACCTCTATGACGTTGCACCGACGATATTGCGACTACTCGATATCGATTATCAGCGGGGTACCTTCGATGGCGCAACGCTGGTAAAGTAAGTCCTCCCAGCGAAATACAACAGACCGAAATCAAGATATATTAAAGGTTACGTCGAGTATGCGTGATAGATGACTCGCTCGGGAGCATTCTGTCCGCGGTGTGGAGATACCATCGAGCGTCGAGCATCTCTCCCGGAACAGACTGCCAGAGATAATTCACTCTGTGACGCCTGTTATCTCGAGGAGTACGAGCTAATTGACGCACCGGAGCGCATTCAGGTCAGCGTTTGCTCGCAATGTGGCGCAGTCCACCGTGGAAACCGCTGGGTCGATATCGGCGCAAACGATTACACGGATATCGCAATCGAAGCAGTGACAGAGGAGTTGACAGTCCACGTCGACGCGACGGATATCACGTGGGAAGTCGCTCCCGAGCAGGTTGACCCGACCACAATCCGCATGCACTGTACGTTCACCGGTTCGCTTCGCAACAAATCCCTCCACGAAGAGATTATCGTTCCGGTCAAACTCAGCTACGAAACCTGTGAGCGGTGTGGTCGGATAGCGGGTGGCTCCTATGCGAGTACCGTCCAGGTTCGGGCACGTGACCGTGACCCCACGGAGGAAGAAACCGACCGAGCGACTGAACTTGCACACAAACAGGTCGAACAACTCGAAGCCTCCGGAGACCGGGATGCATTTGTCACTGAAGTCAACGATGTCAAGGGCGGTATCGATATTCGACTTTCAACGAACCGCCTCGGAGAACAGGTCGCTCGCCGAATTACACAGGAGTTCGGCGGGTATTACCGCGATTACGAGACACTGGTGACGGAAGATTCGGATGGGAATCCAGTGTACCGCGTGGCGTTTGCCGTCCATCTGCCACCCTACCGAGCGGGGGAGATTATCGACCCCGAAGATAGTGACGAACCGGTGCTGGTTCGTTCGACAAGCGGGAATCTCAAGGGAACCCGTCTCATCTCAGGTGAAACGTACGAATCGGCATATGAAGATGCAGATGCACCGGAGGCAAGACGCCTCGGGTGGGTGGATGATGTCACAGAGACGACGCTGGTCGCTATCGAAGACGAAAATGCTGTGCAGGTACTGGACCCCGAAACCTACGAAACCAAAACGATAGCTCGACCAGCGTATCTGGATAGCAATGCTGAGACAGTTGCTGTCCTGCGAGCCGGTGGGGAGTTACACATCGTCCCTTCGATTGGTGAGAACAAGTGACGGATACGATTGCTCAATGGTTTGCAGACCGAGAGGATGGTGTTGTCCCGCGTCCGGAGTTTATCCCATCCAGCGTGCCGGACGGGGCGCTCGAACTGACGGCGTCACTGGTGGTACTTATCCTGGCCTGGTTGACCGCTCGACTTCTCGTTCAGCTTTCGAGCCGTCGGATTGCCCGGCATCTCGAACGGCCAAGCCTGACGCGTGTCACGCTCGGTGGGATTAAAGTCAGCGTCTACGTCTTCGCCCTGCTGGTTCTGCTGCGAATAAACGGGCTTGACCTCGGGTCGATTGCCCTGTCTGTGACGGTCTTTTCTGCAGTGGTCGGCGTCATCCTTGCGCCGATTGTCGGCAGCGTTATCAGCGGTATTTTCCTGCTTGCAGACCAGCCCTACGAAATCGGCGATATGATTGAGCTTACCGACGAGGAAACACGCGGATTCGTAGATGATATCACCCTCCGATATACGAAAATATACACGGTTGACAACACCTTTCTAATCGTCCCGAACGGGAAAATGCGCGACCGAGACGTCATCAACTATTCGGCAGACGATACACGGGTTCGGTTAACTGTCGAAGTTCTGATAACTTACGAAAGTGACCTCTCCCGGGCACGGGAAGTGCTTGAGCAAAGTGCTCGAACCGTCGATGGAGTGCTCACCGGCGGACCACGAATTCGTGTTGGTGAGGCCAGATACACTGCCGCACCGGAATGTCTGGTCGGGGAGTTCGCCGATGACGGGATTTTGCTCCGACTACGGTACTGGATGCAAGAGCCCTACAGAATGAGTTCAATCACCTCAAATATACGCGCTAACATCCGAGAGGCTTTCAAAGAGGAACCCTGTGAGTTTGCCTACCCACATTCCCACCTCGTTTTTGACGAAACGAGCGGGAACTTGCAGGTCGATGTTGACGGGGGTGGGGACACTCCCGACCTGTATCAGGATGATGGGCAATACAGCCAACATCGACAGTAAGCCAGTCAGGGAGCTGAGACTGTCACGACATCGCAGCTGAGCTGTTCTCTGAGAAACTGTTCGATATCCGGGTCGTCGACGAGACGTCGAATCATCCGACGCCAGCGACTCGCCTGTTTCTTTCCGATGACGACGATATCAGCCTCTTCATCGGCTATCTCTTCGAGGATGGATTCTTCGACGAGTATCCCCCGCCGGACCGAGTAACGGACATCAGGCAGTGTGCCAAACTCCGCTTCAACCGCTTCTTTCAGTTTACTTCGCGTCACGTGCGTGTGTTCGTGGTACAGGTCAACATGTAAAATAGTAAGCAAGGCCTCCTCCTCCCGTGCAATGTCGAGAGCCTTCTCAAGGGTGGCTTTGGAATGTTTCGTCAGCGGATATCGCACTGGAACCACAACCTGCGTCATTAGCCATGCTTGTATCGCGGCCTACCTGATACTGTCGCTTACGGTTCAGCCTGCAGTCATACGATGAGGGTGTCGCCTTCGGGTGAGACATGAGACCCAATATCAGTAGGCCCTTTGTCGTTGAAATACGAATACCAGCATATGGAAACACTCACCGTCTCGGATGGTCAAACACTCTACGTCGACAGAGCCCAGGGAAAACGCGGTGCCAAAGGCCCCTTTTTTGTCGTGTACACCGATGCTGCGGCAACTACGCGCTGGGGCTTTTATTGCGGAAACTGTGAGACAACCGATAACGCGGTCGATTCAATGGGGCGTGTCCAGTGCAACCAGTGTAGCAATCGGACGAAAGCCGAAGAATGGGATGCAGCCCATGAGTGAATAACACTATTCGAAACGTATCGGAAAAGTATAAAATATTCGTAATATCATATAACATGAAATATGTTTAAATACCTTATCGGTGTAGAAGTACGTGAATGGGAACTGTTAACACAGCTCTCGAACGTGAGGCGGAATCGATATTCACCGAACTCGGCTACGCGGTGAGCGCAGATAGCGGGTCGCTCCGTGCGAAACGGAAGTGGCGAACCGTACAGGTGACGCCAGTTCCCGACCCTGAGGCCCCGACACCGAAATCCGGGTCTTATCACTGTCTGGTTACCTGGTCAGAACACGTCGATAGCTTAGAGGAGACACTCAAAGAAGAGAATCCGGAGTACGAATGGGCAATCATCGGCATTAGCGAAGACGATGAGCACGTGATTGCACGCTAGGAGTCGATAGAGGCAGAGAGGTCAAGCCACTCACGACCAAAGTCGTGGGTTCCCCCTGATTTTTGCACTAATCTGGAGTGACGATTGGCGTATCGCTGTCGACCCAGAAGACGACAGTTACATCGAGAAACCTCAGCTTATTCGGACATATTCGAAGAGTAACTAAACTGTTCAAAGCCGGAGAAACCTCCAATGTCCGAACGCACTGTCCAGGGGACAAAAGTAGAACGAACCGTTGCAGCGGACAAACTGAACGAGATCGCCAGTTCGCTCCGGAGCGGTGCCCCAATCGAAATCAGAGTTGGAAATAAAACAGTCGACCTTGCCCCGCCTGAAAAGGTAAATTACAACATCGAAGTCGTCGAAAAGCAGCGGCGATTTCGTGGCAATCGCGAGCGGATTACGATCGAACTTGACTGGAAACCCGAGTAGGACGGGCAGGTGCGGTGTGAGCAGGTAATGATGTCGCTCTGTTATGAGGGTGGATTGGAGTCCCGAATCAGACCACAAGAACGGGCCGTCCAGCATTTTGAACGACGCGGTCTGTCACGGTTCCCATTTTATCGGTCTGGGTATGGGAGTGGCCCTGATAGCCGATGACGATTGCATCCGCGTCAATCTCATCGCCGTATTTGATGATTTCCTGCCACGGCTTGCCGTGAAAACACTCGATTTCCACGGACAGTCCCAGTTCTTCACCGCGTTCTTTTACCTTTTCAAGTTGTTCGCGACCCCAGTCTTCGATTGCAATCGTTTTGAGCTCCGTACTGCTGAGGGCGGGTTCAGGAAAGTAGTGCGTGTCGACGACATGGATGGCACAGAGTTCAGCACCGTGTTGTTTCGCTTGCTCGAGCGCATGAGTAACCGCACGGTTGGCTGGGCCGCTGCCGTCTGTTGCAACCAGAATGGTCTCGTACATAGCAATGAACACGGAGAGGGTGACATTCAACGCTCGCTCAGTTCTCATCCGATGAGAGATAGTAAGCCTGCTGCCGCAGTACAGGTATAAATCATCGCGTCAACTACCACTGTTTCATCGAAACGTACTAACCAGATACTATCAGATGCCAGAGGGCGAACTGAACGTAGCTTCGTGTTATGATAAGTCATTTATAACTTAGCTGGTTGGACGGTGGAAGGCTATCTATGCCGAACAGTCCGGTGATGCAAGTCTCGCTGGGAGAGGTCATCAAACGAACGACGACACCTGAGTCTGAGCAAGAAGGAGCGGCAACTGCTTACACGGAGAATGAATCCGTTCGATGTGAACAGCCAGAGGCCGTTCTGGCTGCGCTTGCTGATTCTCACTCACGAGCTATTCTCTCGATGGCTGCTGAGACAGCGCAGTCGGTACCGGATATCGTCACCACGTCGCAGATTGCCACGGCAACCGCCTATCGGAAGGTCCAGCGGTTGACAGACGCTGGGTTGTTACGGGAACAGATACGAATCAGTCAAAACGGGCCAAACGTGATGGAATATCACCTCGCTGTCGACGGGATACAGGTGACGTTCGATGGAGAAGGAAACCCGTCGGTCAGTTTGAGAAGCCGACCAGCTACCGCAAAACCACCGAACAAAGAAACAGAAGGGGAAAGCAACACAGAGAACGAGAGTGAGGAGATATCTACAGCACCGTCAGCAAATAATTCGTTACAGGAGCTATTCACCGAGCTGACCGGACAGACCGTGGTAACTCAGCCGCAGGAAACAACGCCATCGCACGCTATTGATGAAAGCCGGCCCCCTCCCGTGGCGGAGCAAGAGCCCATCGACGGACTCGCTGATACCTATCCAGACCTGGACACGGATGAGTATTACTAAGTAATCGCTTCTCGGGATTTGTCAGAAGGCAGTCCACCCGCCATCGACCGGGATATTTGCTCCAGTAATGTGAGATGCGCCATCGGAAGCAAGAAAGCCAGCGAGCGGTGCAATTTCTCCCGGATTTGCGGGTCTATCTACCGGCGTTCGCGTTTTACCGAATTCATAAAGCAGCAATCGTGTTTCTCAACTAACGGGAATCAATAATGGTTTTTAATGATATTGGAGTGTTAGTAACAGTATGACCGTTGAAACATTGAAACCCTATGGGCTAGAAGAGCTATCGGATTCCGAACTCAGAGACTTTTTATTCAGTCAACAGACTGGCGTGCTCGGGCTTCCAACAGGTGACCATCCGTACCTGCTCCCGTTGGCATTTACGTACGACGGCGAATCAAGTCTGTATTTTACTTACTTTGTTGGTGATTCCAGCCGAAAGGTAACACTCACAGAGGAGGCAGATACTGCAAGCTTTCTGGTATACGCATACACCGCTGTCTTTAGCTGGGAAAGCGCGATGTTAACCGGACGACTCAAACAGGTCCCGGAAGAAGAGTGGGAAAACCATCCGGTTGCAGTCGAAGGGGCATGGCATCTGGCAATTTTTGATGACGCCGATACAGCGGGAGAAAAACTACTGTACGAGTTCGAGATTACCGACAAGTCGGGTATCAAAGCGACCGGTCTGCCACCAGGAATGGAGGAGTATCAAGGATACGATTAATACAGGCGCGAACACTATATATGACTATATAGCTCATCCACCCGTTCTATATTGGTCATAGTGGAGTATTTATGCACTACACGGCAACTTTTGCGTGATGGAACAGGAGCCATCGGCCGATACTCGTCGTTTTTCACGTCGGTCAGCGCTCGCGGCCGGCGCAGCGGGAATCGCTGCACTTGCTGGGTGTCTCGTTCACGGTGAAGAATCGGACCTGACCGGGACGATAACGATAGACGGCAGTAATACTGTTCTGCCACATGGCTCTGCCGTCGCCGAAGAGTTTCTGTGGCGAAATAATCGCGTTAATATCCCAGTCCGTGGCTCGGGGACCGGTGCCGGATTCAGCCGGTTTTGCGCTGGAGCGACGGATATCCAGAACGCGAGTCGTGAGATTACGTCATCGGAAAGAGAAGACTGTGAGGACACTGGCGTTGAGTATCTGGAGCTCACAGCCCTCCGTGATGGGATAGCCATCTTTGCCCACAGCGAGAACGACTGGTGTGATTATCTCACTGTCGAGGAGTTACAGGCAATCTGGGAGCCCGGTTCGTCGGTCAATACGTGGGCTGATATCCGCCCTGATGCAGGGTGGCCAGATGAAGAACTCTCGTTGTTTGGCCGTGACCCTGCCTCTGGAACGTTCGATTCGTACACCGAATCGCTGTTCGGAACGGCTGGAGAAATCCGGAACGATTACTCCGCAAGCGCCGATACGAACGTCATCGTCCGCGGCGTCAGCGGAACGAGATACGGCCTCGGGTGGGGCGGTGCCGGCTACTACTATGAAAACGAAGATGCACTCAAACTGATTGGAGTCATCGACGAGGAGAGGGGAATCGAAGAGCCTGAGATACCAACACCCGACAGCATCGAAGCCGATGACGAGTACGAGCGGTTTACCCGAGATATGTTTATTTACGTGAATGCAGGCGAACTATCCCGAAACACCCTCCGGCGGTTCGTCGAGTTTTATTTCGAGCCAATCGACGAGGAAACGCAGGCACAGGCCGTCGAAAATGAACTTATCGGGCCTGATGATACCCCGACGTGGACCCAGTGGGCCGCTCGAAAAGTCGGGTTTTACGCCTCATCGGATACCGTCATTGAACAGAGCAAGGAGAGACTGGAAGCGGCAATCGAGGAGTTTGCATGAGCGAGATTGATATCAGTAATAACGCAGTCACCGACCGCGGGACAACAATCGCCCGCATCGTCTTTTTTGCGTGTGCGTTTGTAACCGTTCTGACGACATTCGGTATTGTCGCTGTCCTGATTACCGGGGCAATCCCGTTCTTTCAGGAAGTGTCGATAATCGAGTATCTATTTGGAACTGACTGGTCACCAGTCATTCGTCCACATAGCTTCGGTGTGCTCGAGATCGTCTGGGGGACGATGATGATTGTTGTCGGAAGCGCAGTAATTGCCCTGCCAATCGGCGTGTTGACAGCTATTTATTTGTCCGAATATGCGAATAAACGGTTCCGACGAATCCTGAAACCAACGCTCGAAGTCCTTGCTGGCGTGCCGACTATTGTGTATGGGTTTTTTGCCATCTCGTTTATTACCCCACAGCTCCAGCGCGTGTTCCCGGATATGGGCACATTCAACGCAGCATCGGGCGCGATCGTGGTCGCAATCATGATTCTCCCGATGGTCTCGTCGTTGTCCGAAGACGCGATGTCCTCAGTACCGGACCATCTCCGTCACGCCGGCTATGGGTTGGGAGCGACTAAATTCGAGGTATCAACACGCATCGTTTTTCCGGCGGCACTCTCCGGCATTCTGGCGGCGTTTGTCCTGGCTATCTCGCGCGCAATCGGCGAGACAATGGCTGTCACGCTGGCTGCGGGAATGAGCCCGAACATGACCTTCGATTTTCAGGAGGAAATCCAGACGATGACAGCGTATATGGTTCAGGTTGGAATTAGCGATGTCTCGGTCGGCTCCGTGCAGTATCAATCACTGTTTGCGGTCGGATTGACGCTCTTTGCGATGACGCTCGCGATGAACATTCTGAGCCAGCGGATTCGAATGCGATACCGGGAGGAATACGACTGATGAATGGAGCAGATACCACACAATGGCGGAATGACACGACGGAACGTGAGGTGAGTCGCTGATGGCCGCTGAAGACCGCTTTGGTGGATTTACACCAGACAGTGGGCTGGCGAAAAAGCGACGATACGGCCGTATTTTTGTCGCGCTCTGTTTCGCATCGACGCTGTTTGGTGTCGCTGCTCTGGCGCTGTTGATTATCGATTTGATTATCGAGTCCTGGGGCTGGTTAAGCTGGACGTTCCTGACACACCCACCATCGTGGTTTCCCGAAAACTACCTCGGCGGTCGCGGTGCCGGTATCTATCCAGCGCTGGTTGGCTCGATTTTCCTCATCGCGTTGACCGCTGTTTTCACCATCTTTCTGGGTGTCGGCGCGGCAATCTATCTCGAAGAGTACGCACCTGATAACCGAACAACTCGCTTTATCGAAGCGAACATCGCTAACCTTGCGGGCGTCCCGTCCATCGTTTACGGGCTGCTCGGGCTTGCACTGTTCGTGCAGGCAGCGGGACTTGGCTCCGTGTTACTTGCCGGTGCACTGACGTTGACGCTGCTCATCTTACCTATTGTCATCGTCTCCTCACAGGAAGCCATCCGTGCGGTTCCGGACTCGCGTCGCCGGGCAGCCTACGGTGTGGGTGCAACTAAATGGGAGGTCACTCGTGATATCGTTCTCCCGGCAGCGGTTCCCGGGATAATGACGGGGACCATTCTCTCGCTCTCGCGTGCTATCGGCGAAACCGCACCAATCCTGATGGTCGGTGCAGCGACCACGATGTTCGTCCCACCGTCGTCGCTCTTTGACCCGTTTGCTGCAATGCCGATGCAGATATTCGAGTGGGCTTCCCAGCCCCAACCGGAGTTCCAGCACATCGCTGCAGCGGGAAGCATCGTGTTGCTGGTTGTCCTCCTGTTGATGAACCTGACAGCGATCTACATTCGCAACAGATACGAGTAACTATGAGCTTCGAACAGACACAATCCGATACGGTGACCGACCGAGACCAGACCCGGACAGCTGACATAGCAGAGCCAGTCGACCGGACCATCATCGAATCGCGTGACCTCGATGTGTTTTACGGAGATGACCAGGCACTGCAGGGCATCAACATGGACATCCCTGAAAAGCAGGTAACGGCACTCATTGGGCCGTCAGGCTGTGGTAAATCGACATTCCTTCGCTCGATTAACCGGATGAACGACCTTATCGATACCTGCCGTGTCGAGGGGGTTATTCGGTTCGAAGGAAAGAACATCTACGACGATGATGTCGACCCAGTGGCCCTCCGGCGGGCTATCGGCATGGTTTTCCAGGAACCGAACCCCTTCCCGAAGAGTATCTACGACAACGTCGCCTATGGGCTGCGCGTGCAGGGCAAAGAAGAGAATATGGACCAGAAGGTCGAGGAAGCGCTCCGACGAGCCGCGCTCTGGGATGAAGTAAAGGACCAACTCGATTCATCGGGTCTCGACCTTTCTGGGGGCCAACAGCAACGACTGTGTATCGCGCGTGCGATTGCACCTGACCCGGAAGTCATCCTGATGGACGAACCAGCGTCGGCACTCGACCCGGTCGCTACCTCGAAAATTGAGGACCTCATCGAAGAGTTAGCCGAGGAGTTCACCGTCGTCATCGTGACCCACAACATGCAACAGGCCGCCCGGATTTCCGATAAGACAGCAGTCTTTCTTACCGGCGGTGAACTCGTCGAGTTCAATGATACGGAGAAGATTTTCGAAAACCCCGAAAGTCAGCGTGTCGAGGATTACATCACGGGCAAATTCGGATAGCGGAAGTTCAGTCGAATCTCTCTGTGTTGACTGATTGCAGCGCAATTTTCCTGTCTATCTGATGCTAGCAGTAACCGGTTCGAACGCCGTTTCACAGGGTGGACCAGGAGCAAATTCGTAGCGGGTTTCAGTTTCGGAAAGCAACAACCGGGTGGCTGATTTCGTTCCAAATTCGTCGCCATGGAGACAGACACCGTATTCGTGGTCAGCAAGGAGTCCCGACGCGCGGTCGAGCCAGGACTGGGCATCCTCGCCGGGTTCCGGGATGATAGCCGGTTGTAGCTTCTGAGCGCTTTCAACCTGTCGCTCACCCGCCTCTCGGTAGGCTTTCGGAAGTTGAAACGAGCCATTGGCACCGACGTTTACAATCAGATGCGTTCCGGGTTCCAGCGTCTGAATCTCGCGACTTCCATCCCAGATTATAAGTATCGCTGCCTCAGCATCGACCAGAAGCAGATGAAACCCGTTATAAGACCGGTTGTCAAGTTCCCGCTCGACGAATCGGGCTGCTTCGAGCGCGCTCTCACAGCCCAGCGCATCTTTCACGAGTAACCCGCGTGAACGTGGGTCCTCAAACTGGTTGTCAGTCCAGCGGTTGGTAATAGTGACGACGACGCCGTGTTCGTTGTAGCCCGTCCAGGTACCGCCTGCTCTGACATCTCGCGGAGCAACAGCCGTGGCATCCCAGTCACGCACTGCAGGTGGTTCGGATGGACGCTCGTAATACTCGTCGCGGTTTGTGGCCAACACCACTGGGGCATCCTGAAAGGCCTGCCAGGCAAGCGTAATCGTGCACACAATATCACCTACGAGCGCGAGGGTCTAAAGAAATCGGGT
>LKMJ01000906.1_pt1 | contig 24899 bp, 18 predicted proteins | sample 643391 | NCBI WGS metagenome assembly LKMJ01 (sample SAMN04112250, study PRJNA286221) | soda lake metagenome | biome: soda lake; feature: Kulunda Steppe; material: water; isolation source: sample PL-Br10 brine of Picturesque Lake | place: Russia: Kulunda steppe | collected 2010-07 | reverse complement strand
TGTGATTATGTAGGTGCATACCTATGTCATCACAACCAGCTGAACGGACACTCCAATCGGAGTTACTCGGTCGTGAAGTGAACTTCAACTACTCGGAGACCTGGCTGGCGTACTCAATGCTTGGGCTCCGGCTCGTCATGGCGTGGGTATTTCTCCAAGCCGGACTTGCAAAGCTGTTCGAAGGCGGTCTCGGTGATCCACTGGCGTGGTCATCGGCTGGCTTCCTGAACAATGCCGTCGCCGATGCGAATCCGTTACAGGGATTGTTCCTGTTTTTCGCAGACTATGCGGCCATCCTTGATCCAATGGTCATCTTCGGACAGATCCTGATCGGACTCGCATTGCTGTTCGGCGCGTTCTTCCGCTTTGCGGCGCTGATGGGAGCGCTCCAGATGTTTTTCTTCTGGACAGCCGCGTGGAACGGTGGGCTCGCTGCGGGCTTCCCGATGGACAACGGCTACTTCATCGATAGCTCGTTTGTCTACATGTTGTTGTTGTTCGGCCTCGGGGCCTGGGGTGCGGGCCGACTCCTCGGTGTCGACCGCGTGCTCGAAGAAACCGAGATCGTCAAAACCAATCCGTGGCTCCGCTTCCTTCTCGGGTAGCGGCGGCGGCCACCCATCTGTACAGTCAGTCGGTGTCGGCTGGCTGTTCAGATTGCGACGAACGCGTTGTTGAGGCTGTTTTTTCCGCCGGTGCTTCAGAGTCTGTAATAACGCTTCCAATCCATGTCCCACGCATAAAGAAGGCGGCGACGAGCAGCGCCATCAGCACGTTGGCGACGGCCTCGCCGTACCAGATTCCAGTCGCCCCCATATCAAGTCCAAGCGAAAACACCGCCGCAAAGACCGACCGGAGCACAATATAGCCAATAAATGCAAAGACCAACGCAAGCCGCGTGTTGCCGCTGCCGCGAAAGCCACCTTGGACCACGTAAAACACGCCCAAAAAGATGTAGCTGAAGCCGACGATCCGGAGGTACTCCGAGCCGATTCCGACAACCGTCGCCGACCCGGTACCAGTGATAAAGACATTGATGATCTGATCAGCAAATAGATACACACCAACGCTAAAGAGCGCAAAACAGCCCACAACAATCCCAACAGCTGCGTGGACACCACGCTTTGCACGCTCGACCTGTTGGGCTCCAAGGTTCTGCCCAACGACGGTTTCGACCCCCCGGGCCAGCCCAACCGCAGGCAATATTACCATCGAGGTCACACGGCTTCCGATTCCGTAGGCCGCAACCGCCTCCGAACCAGCGATAGCGACAAGCGCGGTGAGAATTGTCACACTCAGTGCCGAGGTGCTGATTTCGAGACTCGCCGGTGCGCCGATCCTGAAGATGTTTGTAATCGTCTCACGCTGTGGGGTAAAATCACTCCACGACAGCTCGATTCCAACCGCCCCCGAAAGCAACAGCCAGATGCCGATGACCGCTCCGATGCCTCGCGAAATGATCGTTGCAACTGCTGCACCCTGAACACCAAATCCATCAAACCCAGTTGCTGCAAACAGTGCTGCTTCGAGCGATTGGAGCCCGACCCACTGAAAAACGACATTGTCCTGAAAGCCGAGAATGAAAAACGGGTCCACAACCACATTGAGCCCAACACCAAAGGCCATCAGGTACAGCGGGGTTCGGGTGTCGCCCCAGCCCTGCAGGAGTGATTGAAACACAAAGAAACTGAAAATAAACGGAATGCCGATAAACATGGTTCGAGTATATTCGACGGCCATCGCGTACGCTGGTGTTGCCGGTTCTGCACCGACGAGCTGGAGCATCTGTGGGGCAAACAGATAGCCGACAACCGAAAAAATCAGGGAGACGAAGACGACAAGCGTGATTGTCTGGCCGGCAAGCTGGCTGACACGGTCGATATTGCCGGCTCCTTTGTGTTGTGCGACAAGCACGGTTCCAGCGACCGAAAACCCAAGCGAGAGACTAATCACGAGAAAGACAATCGCCCACGAAAACGAGAGGGCAGCCACTGCTGGTTCGCCAAGTCGGCCAACCCAGAAGGTATCTGCGAGGTTGTAGCCAACCTGTAGCAGATTCGTGAGAACAATCGGGATCGAGAGAACAATGAGTGGCTTTACCAACGCACCGTCGATGACGTTGACCGAACGGTCTGCTCGGAGGCCGTCGCTCATCGAGCCGCCTCGTTCGGTCGGAGACAGAAGTCGATAGCGACGTGTCGCTCGTTTCGGACCGCACGTCGTGGCTCGGAGGCCGCTGTTCGTGGCGACTCACGAGTACTGGTTAGCGCATCCAACACTCCTCTGAGATCCATACTAGTGACTGATGGTTCAGTCAGTTAACGCTTGTCTGCGGGTTGTTGTCACTGTCTCAGGACTGATCTTGGCCGTCACGAGATGAATCTGACGGCGGCTTGTTGATCCATTTAATAGGCCAACGAAGCCTACTGATACGTTTCTTTAAGATACGACGAAATCTCTGAACTATCGCCGAGCCAGCCTGCTGGCAGCGAGTCGTCGACGAGCACGGGAACACCGCGTTGCCCGGTTAGCTGTTCGAGTTCGTCGCGGTCGGCTTTCGATTCCGGAACCACGATTTCATCGTACTCAACTGCCAGTACTTCGAGAACACGTCGAACGCGTTTTGAGTATGGACAATCTGGTCGGTCGTATAATTCGATCGTTGCCATACCCAGTGAGACTACCCAAATAGATCTATACCTGTCTCTGTGGTGTGTCAGTGTTGCACAACCAGTGTGCGTATCGTGAATATTCGGCAAAACTCAGAGTACACCAGACTCGACTTCGCTACACTCAGTCGAACAACACAGAGCGTTGCTCTGCTGGCTTGATTTCGTTACACTCAATCAAACACGGAAAATCAGAGATTTTCCAGCTCGACTTCGCTACACTCAGTCGAACAGTGCGAAGCAGAGCTCCGCTGGCTTGACGAGGCTCACGCCTCGTCAAACAACGTCTCGCCGTCGACCATATGTTCTTCGACGGCATCCATATCAAGGGTGACGCCAAGCCCCGGCTTTTCAGGAATCGTGATGTAGCCGTCTTCGATGACATCCTCTTCGACGAGGTCTTCCCACCAGCCGAGCTGGTAGCTGTGATACTCGACTGCAAGCCCGTTTGGAATCGCCGCACCAACGTGTGCTGCGCCCATCGTCGCAATCGGCGAAGCGACGTTGTGCATGGCGACCGGCACGTAGTACATGTCCGCGAGGTCGGCGATTTTCCGGGTCTCGCGCATCCCGCCGACCTTCGGCATATCTGGCGCAATAATGTCGACCGCCTGGTTTTCGATAAGTCGGCGCTGGCCGTGCTTTCGGTAGACGTTTTCACCAACGCCAATCGGTGTCGAGGTCGACTGAGTTACCTCGCGCTGGACATCATGATTCTCCGGTGGGACAGGATCTTCGAGCCACCAGACATCAAACGGTTCGAGGGCTTTGGCAAGCCGTTTGGCGCTGCCGCCAGAGAAGGTCCAATGACAGTCGAATGCAACGTCCGCTCTGGAGCCGACGCGCTCAGTGACGGCCTCGACAATGCTGACCTTGTGGTCGATTTCAACGCCGCGAAGATGCCGGTTTGCACGGTCTTTTTCGTGGCCCGACGGAACGTCGAGATCGAATTTCAGGGCATCGTAGCCGAGCTCGTCGACAACGCGTTCGGCTTCGTCCGCACAGGCGATCGGATCGGCCTCGTCGGCGGTGTGACAGTCACAGTAGACGCGAACCTCATCGCGGTATTTCCCGCCGAGCAGCTGGTAGGCTGGCACGTCAAGGATCTTGCCCGCCAGATCGTGGAGCGCAACCTCGATCCCGGAGATTGCAGTGACGGTGACGCCGCCAATCGATCCCTCACCGGACATCTTCTGGACGAGATGCTCGGTGAGTCGGTCGATGTCGAGTGGGTTTTCGCCGATGACGAACGGTTTCATCCGCTCGATGAGCTCAGGTGCACCAGCACCCCAGTAGGCCTCGCCGGTCCCGACGACACCCGCATCAGTGTATACGCGGACGAGCGTCCACGGGAAGTTGCCATCAACCATCGTCGTCTGTACATCGGTGATTTTCACATCACGGCCGCCACCGCGCGGGCCCGTGACACCCATCGTTTTCGATGAGAGTTCACGCATCGTATACTCCGCATTCGGGTCGTGGAGCGTGTCGTAACTGACCATATGACTCCCTTTGCGCGCACCCACAAATAGTACCGGTGTTCGTCGATACGGCTCTTGCCCGCCGAAAACACCGTTTCCGAAAACTTATTATATTCCGAGTAAATATTTACGCAATAGCTGATTCGGATAGCTTTCTGGTTCTGTCGGTTCCGGATGTCGGCACTCGTGAATGCCAAGATTCACTCTTACGGCGACCCGAGTGAGGACAATGAGTGGTTCGGAACTCTCACAGATGCGGGCGTGGCTCATGGCCGCCCGGCCTCAGACGTTACCAGCAGCTGCCGCCCCGATTTTTGTCGGTGTCGGCCTCGCCTGGAATGATGGCGTTTTTGCCTTTTTCCCGGCACTTGCGGCGTTTGTCGGTGCGGCACTGATCCAGATCGGAACCAATTTTGCCAACGACTATTACGACGCGATTCAGGGCGCAGATACCGACGCCCGTGAAGGATTTACGCGCGTCACACAGTCGGGGCTGATCGAACCACCACAGGTCAAACGGGCGATGTATCTCACATTTGTCGCCGCAATCCTCGTCGGTAGCTATCTCGTCTATATCGGTGGCCTTCCAATCCTCATTATCGGCCTGCTGTCTGTCATTTCAGGGATTGCCTACACTGGTGGCCCCTACCCGCTTGGCTACCACGGCCTCGGTGATCTCTTTGTCTTCGTCTTTTTCGGTGTGATTGCGGTCATGGGTACCTATTATGTCCAAGCCGCCGCGGTCCTTGCGGCGCCACTCTCGGTATCGATTCCGCCGGAAACGGTGACGGTCGCCGCGTTCGTTGCCAGCCTCCCGGTTGCCGCGATTTCGACGAACATTCTCGTTGTCAATAATATCCGCGACCGGAAAGAGGACGCGACGACCGGCAAACGGACGCTTGCAGTTCGTTTCGGCTACCGAGTGAGTCGTGCCGAGTATATTGGGCTGTTCGCGCTGGCCTACTTGGTTCCAAGCTGGTTCTGGCTCGCCGCTGGTTTTTCACCCGCAGTGTTGTTGCCAATCCTGACACTTCCGCTGGCTGTTCGCGTTGCCAACACAGTTCGAACTGAAACGGCTGGAGTCGCGCTTAATCCAGCACTTGAGACGACTGGCAAACTGCTGGCGCTCTACTCGCTTTTGTTCGGTGTGGGGCTTGCACTCTAATGTGGATCGACCCGTTTTCGCTTCGGCTTTCCTCGCCGCTTGGGACGGCCCACGGGCCAATTTCGGTGCGCCGCGGGTTTCTCGTCGGGACCGAAACCGACGGCTCTTGGGGACTCGGTGAGGCGACACCGCTGCCCGGCTGGACGGAGTCATACGATGCGTGCCGAGAGGCATTAACCGCATACGACCCCGAGAGACCAGCGACAGCCCCAGATCCAACGTCAACACCGGCAGCCGCACACGCTGTTGAATCCGCTCGTCTCGACGCCCGCGGGCGACGGACGAATACGCCGCTGGCAACACTGCTCCGTGAGACCGCATTCAACACCGAAACGGAACCACTTCCGGCGGCAGTGCCAGTCAATGCGACACTCGGTGATGGGACCCTCGAAAAAACGGTTGAAAAGGCGAAAACCGCTGTTTCGGCGGGCTACCGCTGTCTCAAATGTAAGGTCGGTCTCCAGACGGTCGATGACGACCTCCAGCGGCTCGAAGCGGTCCGTGAAGCGGTTGGTGATCACATTGAGCTCCGTGTCGACGCCAATGGTGCATGGACAGAGACGACAGCACGCCGGGCGGTCGACGGCTGTGCCCGCCTCGGAGTTTCAGTTATCGAACAGCCCCTGGACCCAACGGCGCTTGAGGCACACGCAGCACTCCGGGGCCGGGGTGTTGGAATCGCTCTCGACGAATCACTCCGACAGTACAGCGTCCCGGAAATTGCGGTAGCCGGTGCGGCCGACCGTGTCGTCCTCAAGCCGATGGCTCTCGGTGGGCCGCTACAGGCGATACAGACGGCAGCAGCCGCCCGAAAGGCCGGTATCGACCCTTTTGTCACGACGACCATCGATGGTGTTGTTGGACGGACGGCCGCCGTCCACGTTGCGGCCGCAATTCCGACTGTTGCAGCATGTGGACTTGCAACCGCCTCACTGCTTGAATCGGATTTAGCTGCGGATCCAACGACGATTCGAGATGGGGAAATAAGCGTCCCCACAGCGGGTGGGCTCTGTGGGTCGTTCTTCGAGTCACTCCAGCAGTAATCAGTGAGTTTTTGCAGTCGCTCCAGCGGTACCGAGGCTCACACAGCAACTCGCCGGCCGTTGGCTCGACTTCGCTACTCCGTTATGACTTCGACTGCACCAATCATCCCCTGGGTTCGGTGTGGGTCACAGACATACCGGAAGACCCCCGGCTCATCAAACTGGTATTCGAACGTTGCGCCCTCCTCGATCGAATACTCGCTTTCGAATTCGCTTGCTTCCTCTCGTACGTTGTGACTCCCACCGAGGCCGGTCCACTCCCAGCGGACTGTCGTCCCTGTCATGATCCGGACCGCTGCAGGATCAAATGCAAGCCCGTTTGCAGCCCCGACGGCGACAGTGACGGCGTCGGCATCAGTTCGGTCGACCGTTCCCTCGAACCCGTTGGCACCGCGGAACCAGTCGCCATACGTTTCCTCCTCAATATCCCCGTCGTCACCAAGCCCGAGACAGCCCGCAAGTCCCAGTGTTACTGCACTCCCGACCGACGCAAGTACGGTTCGCCGACGGCTCCAATCGTTCATACCAACACGAGGTCCTCTCGGATAATCAGTGACACTATTTGAGTCTGCGGCGGCGACAGCTGGGCTCCGGTACGCTGAAACAAGACGGTATCGTACAGCCCGTATGAGCCACTGGACGGACGCCATTGTCGGCGATCGGATGGCCGTCGACCAGCAGTTTACCGACCGTGTACAGGCCTCACAATTTAGCAGTCAAGAGTGGGGGCTGATTATGACTGCTACCGACCTCGAACTGGAACACGCCGAAGACCCCGAAAACGCTCGCATCGTTGCCAACACCGAGAAAGTCGAATCGATTCTCCCCGAGTTGGAAAATATCCGTTCACAGATGTCCGCAATGGGTGGGGCTCCGAGCGGGGCTCAGTCGTCCACCTCCTCAAACGGTGGCATTGTCGGCGCACTCAAGCGAGCGCTTGGTTTGGGTGAGCGCGACGGAGGCGGTGTCGATCAGGAACGATTGGCGGCTGCAGAGGCGCTCACTCAGGACTATGCTGATGCGCTTCAGTCGCATCTCGAGACAAACAATCGGTTCGAACAGGCCAGAAACGCCGCTCTCGATGCCGAATAAGTACGCTGCCGAACAACCACGCCGCCGAATACGCTCGTCGCCACCGATAACTACCCGTCGCCGCTTCGGAACAGTGTCAGCTCTTCGACCTCATAGATATTGAGCAGCTCAGTGACGATCTCGTCGTAGGATTCGTCTTCTTCGCGGAGCCCGTCGAGCCGATCCACCGTCTGTTCGTCAAGTTCGATCTGGACCATACAGCCGATACCACCGCCAGTTGTTTAACAGCCTGGTCAGTTTTCCGAACAAAAATGGGTGACGCTGGCTGGATACGATGTTGATCCTGTTCTCGGTGCTGTGAACACCCTCTTGAACGACGCACGTCAATTGATTATGGTCGCTTCTGTTTGGTACTGCTCAAACAGCTGTTCTCCACAGGCGATTGCCTCAGGGTTGTCGGTATCGATCCATGAAACCGGGGTTCCCATCGATTCGCTGTGGATGCCGATGCCGATTCGATCCGCAAAAATCGCCAGTGCAATTGGAAGATCGTCGTGCATTGCTGCGCTCATTTGGTCGCTTTCGAATGCCTGCTCGGCGATGGCAGGATACTGCTCAAGGACGAGTTCGAGGACTCCGGGATCGTAGATAATATCCATTTTCATCCCGGCATCGATCTGCCGGCGCACCGCATCAATGTACATCGGCTCCAAGAAGCTCTTATTGAAGGCTTTGATCTCTGTGGCCTGTTTGAACTGTTCGACGAAGCGGTTCATTGGCCGAAACGGATCATCGTAGGTCGCATCCGTAATCGTCGCATCCGCGAACAGCCGTGGTTCGAGTCCGATTTCAGCTCCGAGTGAGTTGAGAAGTGGTTTGAGCGTTGTCGCCACCGAAACACTTCGGTTGAACGTTCTTGCTGCATCGACAACGAACGTACCATACCGCGTCAATTCGTATCCATCGGTCGACGGGGCGATGATCCCCGACTCAGCGAAGCCGGTGATGATCCGATACGCAGTCGGCCGCGAGACGGAGATGGCTTCGGCAAGCTCGCGCTTGTCAAGACGTGCTCCGTCGAACGCTTCAAGCGCAGGGAGTCGCCTAATGAATTCAAGCAAGCATTTCTGATCGACAATTCGGCTCACAAGCCTTTCACAACAACACCAAGAAGCACGGTAGTATAATTTTAATTGAGTTTCACTGAAAGAACACTGTTCACCTGGTGAACACGGTACAGCAGATGAGTTGATATTCTCCTACAGTGGACAGTACCTGATGATTACTACTCGTCGGTCGCTGTCTCGGTTGGATATGATACAAGTACGGGCTATCGTTCTCTCGGTACTTATGCTGACGTCTATATTTGCAGGCAGTGGATTCACCGGGTTCGCAGCGGCCGAGGTATCCCCACAGGCTCCGGACGGAATCCCGCTCGGTTACTGCATGGGAACCACAGAACCGCTCGACGTCTCCGGAGCAACCTACTATCTCACAGGTAACGTCAGCAGCTCGGGAACCTGTTTTAGCATCCAGAACGACAGCATCACACTCGATGGAATGGGCTACACCATCACGGGAAATATTTCGTCGACGAGTAGCCACTACGGCATTTCTGCCGGGCTGAACGCCAGAGAGGATATAACGATCACGAACGTCACCATCGAGGGCTACATCGACAACACCGACCCAACGCGAAACGGGGCAAGTGCGGGTATCCGCCTCCGGAGCGTCGACGGAGGGAGCATTTCCGACGTGACTGTGCGAAACAACAACAATGGTATTTCGCTGTCCAGCATAGACGGGATCGACGGGTCGCACAACATCACGATAGAGCGGCTAACGTCGACAAGCAACGAGCACAATGGTGTTTTAATCGGTAGCGGCGGCTCGTACCCATCGAACAACAACACACTGGTCGACAGCACGATCAGCGACAACGGGAACTTCGGCATCCGGATTGCAGGCGGTTCGTCGGGAACCACGATCGTCGGGAACACTATCACGAACAACACTGAACACGGCATCCATATGTCCGGCGGCTCAGACACTGAGATCCGTGGCAATACGGTAGCTAACACAAAAACAGGAAATCTCTACGGCACCGGCATTTGGATCGGTGGCGATGCCTCCAGTGTCGAAGTTGTCGACAACATCGTCTCGAATAACGAGGATGTCGGTATCAATCTCAACAGTATCTCTGCGGCTACCGTGACGGAAAACAACGTCTCGGCAAACGGGGATGACGGTATCTCGCTCAACGGGGTTACAGGAACGACGGTGAGCCGAAACAACGTGTCGGCGAACGATCTTAACGGAATCTGGATTGAGCGGGATTCAACTGGGAATACCGTGGCCGACAATATCATCGAACAGCACTCCTCTGGAATCTTCGTCATCGGCTCGTCGGGCAACGTGTTCAGCAGTAATGTCGTGCGCGCCAGTACGAACGATGGGATCGTAATACGTTCGGACGACAGCATCCTTGATGGAACGGTCGTGCAGGAGAGTGGCGGGAACGGCATTTTGGTCACTACTGCGGATAACGTTTCGATAACGGGTGCCAAGGCGATTGACAACGGGGACAATGGTATCCGACTGATCGGTGGGGTGAATCACCGCATCCAGAATAGCACGGTCGCAGGGAACCTCCAAAGCGGCATCGAGCTTGTCGAGACGATCGGAGCTACGGTACGCGAGACGAGTACCCACGACAACATGTACGCCGGATTCCGCATCACTAGCTTCTGGTACACCGCAGATACAGCAACCAACACTACGCTCACGAACGTGAGGTCGACCCAGAACGGCGAGTGGGCGGTTCTGCTCGACGAGGGGTCGACAAATACCACCGTCAAGAATCTCGACATCGGCGCGTCGACGGCCGCCAACACGACCCTCTCGTTCGTCGGCGAAGAGATCGGTATTCGAGCGGTCTCGACACCGCCGACCAACGGGGATTCAACCACCATTGGCCGGTTCTTCGACGCAATAGAGCAAAGCGAGGGGGCGACGCTCTCGGTCGACGTGCAGTACAAGTCGTCCGATGTGACCGGGGTCGACGAGTCAACCCTCCGTCTCTGGGGCTACAGCGACGGCGCGTGGAGCGAACTTGTCTCGACGCTCGACACTGACGCCCGGACAGTCAGTGGGACTCTCTCGGAGTCCTCGACGGTTGGGCTGTTTGGTGAGGCCGAAACCGGTGATGGAGATGACGGAACTGGTGGGGACGGTGAAAACGGTGGAGACGATGATGGCGTCACTGTGACGCAAGCTTCGCTTCGAGACACGGTGGTCGACGAGAACACGCTAATTCGTGTCGACGCAACAGTTACCAACAGTGGGTCAACCGAAGAGACAGCGATATTCTGGTTAGAAGTCGATGGGGTACAAAAAACCGGCATAGAGGAGACGATTGGGTCAGGTGAGACAATGGAGATTGAAATCGCATGGGTCGCAGCTCCGGCCGGCGAGTATGACCTAACTGTCGACGGAACGGCCGCGGGAACACTGACAGTCGTCGGGCCGGAACCAGACCGATTGATCATTGACGAACCGGGCGTCTACACGCTCGATGGAGACCTTACGGTGAGCGAAACTGCCGTCGAGATTACTTCGAGCGACGTGACCTTCGACGGCGGTGGGCACACGATCGCTGCGTCGAACGCGACGGGAAGCGATCGGGGAATCCACGTCACCGGCGGCGACGAACGTATCGAGAACATCACCGTCACGAATGTCGTTCTCGAGGGGTGGGACAACGGCGTGCGGTTCCGAAACGTCGATAATAGCGAGCTATCGAACCTCCATGTCGAGAACGGCTCTACTGGCGTGCTACTTTCAGCCTCCCACGACAACGAACTCACGAACCTCACGATCCAGGACAACGACCGACGAGGACTGTCGCTATTGTACAGCAACAATAACGTCGTGAGCGGTGTCGAAGCGACCGGAAACGAAGCTAGCACGACCTTCAGTGGACGAGGATCAGTATACTTGTTCAGTTCGTCGAACAACGTCTTTGAGGACGTCTCCGTTAGCGATGGTCGCTCCGGCGTCCGGATCTCGTTCAGCAGCGGCAACGAGTTCGTTGGGATCACCACCGAACGTCACGCAAACTACGGCCTCGAAATAGGGAGCAACAGCAACACGTTCACCGACGTTGTCGCGAACGATAACGGCTGGCATGGTATCGAGCTAAAGTCGGCGAGCTCCAATTCCTTTGAGAACGTTTCGGTGACCGGTACCGACGGCAGTGCGGTTCGGCTTACCGGGATCGGTGGCTCGGGAGGGCCACCGCAATACAACGTCTTCGAAAACCTTTCTGTGACCGATAATGACGGTTCAGCAGTCTCACTCAGCGTCTCAAATTTCAACACGTTCCGGAATCTGACGACAGCCTCGAATACCGGGACTGCGGTCAATTTCGTGAGCAGGTCTGTCGGTAACCTCGTCGAATTCGGCGAGGTCGGTCACGGAAGCAATACCGCCGTTAACTTCGGTCCTGACAGCGTTGGGAACACGATCAAGGAAGTGTCTCTTCGCGGACCTGGAACGCCGTTCGTCGCACAGGACGGTGCCCCGAACAACGAGTTCGACCGCGTCGACGTCGATGGGACGGTTGTGTCCTTGTCGGCTCGGGGTGTCGGGACGTACCGAGCGTCGCCGAGTACGCTCCCCGAAAGCGCGACTCCGCTCGACTCGTACCTCGGATTCACGCCGCATAGCTCAGGCACTACACACGTCGAGTACCTCCGATTCCATTACGAGACGGTCGACGTGGATTCGTTCGACGAGAACGCGCTCGCGATCTGGCGACTTGCGGGCGGCGAGTGGACTGCACCGACGGACGCAACTTACGTTACCGGTATCGACACCGACCAGCAGTACGTGTTTGCAAATGGGATCGATGAGAGTGACCTATCCGCGACGTTCGGTGCATTCGCTCCAGAGCCAGCACCCCAGCTGGCTGTCACAAACACCGACCTCAGCGCAAATACAATCCTCAAAAACGACTCCGTAACCGTCTCGGCCGACATCGAAAACGTCGGCGAGGTTGCAGGCGATCTCACCGTCGAGCTCACCATCGGCGGCGAAGTCCTCAACACCACCACGGTCGACCTCGCTGTCGGCGAAACCGATTCCGTTGAGTTCACCTACACGTTCGAGGCGGCGGGTCAGTTCACGGTCGAAGTCGGCGGTGAATCTGCAGGGACGGTCACTGTCATTGAAAGCGCCGAAGTGATCGTTTTCGGTGCGAGCGTCGACCGACCCGATCACGTCGAACCCGGCGATACGATCACCGTCACCGGACGACTGTACAACACCGCACCGGTGGCAACCAGCGAAGAGGTCGCCCTCGAAGTCGACGAAGTTGCTGTCAACCAGACGATAGCAAACATCAACGGGACCTCGATTAAACGCGTCGAGTTGAGCTGGACACCCGAGGAAAGCGATCTAAACGGCAGTGATAGCGCGGAGTTCGCACTCACGATCAACGGTTTCGTCGTCGAGACCGTGACGGTCGAATACCGGATCACCGACATCCAGGTAATCGCTGCATCGGTGTCAGAAACCGAACTCGTTGCCGGTGAGAGCGCGTCGGTCATCGGGAGCATTTACCAAGCGGGGAATTACGAGGGGTCACAGACGATCGCTCTCACTGCAACGAAAAACGGATCGACCGAAACCATCGGCAGCCAAGAGGTGACGCTTGCACCCGGATTTTACCATCTTGGGGCGATTAACATCACTACGCAGTTTGAGGACCCCGGAACCTACGAGCTCGAACTCGGCGGGCGGGCGGCTGGAACGATCGAGGTTGAGCCGGCGTACTCGGATATCCAGGTGATCGCCGCGAGCCCGTCGACTGACGAACTCGTCGCCGGCGAGGAGCTCTACGTCATCGGCAGCATCTACCAGGCCGGAACAATCGAGGGTTCCCAAACGATCGACCTCACGGCGACGAATACCGACACGAACGGGTCAGCTGAAATTGTCGGTAACCAGACGGTAACACTCAGACCGGGCTTCTACCATCTCGGCGCGCTCAACGTCTCCTTTGCGCCCGAGGAGGCCGGCACCTACAAGCTCGAACTCGGCGGCCGCGAGGCCGGAACCGTCGAGGTTGCGGCCGCCGAGTCGGATATCCGCGTGATCGCCGCATCCGTCTCAGACGACGATGTGATCGAGGACGAGGAGCTGTACGTCATCGGCAGCCTCTACCAAGCAGGTACTGTTGAGGGCCCACAGACGATTGACCTCAACGCAACGAACACTGACACTGGTGCGGTGTCGACGCTCGGTAGCCACGACGTAACGCTCACTCCCGGCATCTACCACCTCGGCGCGCTCAATATCTCGTTTCGCTCGAAGAGGCAGGCACGTATGAGATCACACTCGGCGACCGACCGGCTGGAACAGTCGAAGTCGAAGCCGCCGAATCCGACATTCAAGTTATCGCTGCCTCCGCGTCAGCCAGCGAACTCGTTGCTGGAGAGGAACTCTACGTTATTGGAAGCATCTACCAGAGCGGAACAATCGACGGCCCAGAGACAATCAACCTCACCGTAACAAATGAGAGCGGTACGCACATCGTCAACAGCCACGAGGTAACGCTCAGCCCCGGATTCTACCATCTCGGCGCGCTCAATCTGAGTTTCACACCACACACAGCGGGGACCTACGAACTCACACTCGGCGACCGATCGGCCGGAATCGTCGAGGTCGACGCAGCTGAATCTGATATTCAGGTGATTGCCGCCTCCGTGTCGACGGATGAAGTGATCGAGGACGAGGAACTGTACGTGATCGGGAGCCTCTACCAGAACGGCACAATCGCGGGGCCACAGGATATCGAACTCACCGCGACGAATACTGAGACCGGTGCAGTGTCGGCGCTCGGCACCCACGAGGCGACGCTCACTCCCGACTTCTACCATCTGGGAGCAGCAAACATGTCGTTCTCGCTTAACGACCCCGGTACCTACGACATCGCACTCGGCGGTCGACACGCTGGGACGGTGACAGTTGAACCGGCCGTCTCCGATATCCAAGTTATCGCTGCCTCGCTCACCGCGATCGAGGTCACCGAGGGCGAAGAACTCCACGTCATTGGCAGCATCTACCAGAACGGAACAATCGAGGGCCCACAGACGATCAACGTCACTGCGACGAACACCATGACGAACGAGACGACGACGTTTATCGGCCAAGAAGTGTCGCTCACGCCCGGCTTCTACCACCTCGGGGGAATCAACACCTCGATTACTCTCGACGAGGGAACCTACGAGATCACACTCGGCGGCCGCGAGGCCGGAACGGTCTATGTCGACGAAAACCCCTCCGACATCCGAGTTATCGCTGCGTCGCTCTCGGAGATCGAAGTTCTAGAGGGCGAGGAGTTTTACGTGATCGCAAGTATCTATCAGGCTGGCGACAGCGGCACTGAGGAGCTCGAACTTACCGCAGCGAAAAATGGCGGCCAATCCGAAGTCGTGGGCAGCCAAGAGGTCACGCTCAATAGCGGCGTCTATCATCTCGGAGCGATCAATATCTCGGTTGCGTTCGACGACCCCGGCAGCTACGAGCTCGAACTCGGCGGGCACGCCGCTGGGACGGTCGACGTGATCGAAGCCAAGAGCGATATTCAGATAATCGCCGCCTCGCCATCGGCTGACGAACTCGTCTCGGGAGACAGTATGTACGTGATCGGCAGCCTCTACCAGTCGGGAACAATTGCGGGGCCACAGGAGATCGAGCTTACTGCAACGAATACCGAGACCGACGCTGTAACCATGCTCGGGACGCACGAAGCAACGCTTAATCCGGGGTTCTACCACCTTGGCGCGGTTAATATGTCGTTCACACTTGCCGAACCTGGAACCTACGAGCTCGAACTCGGCGGCCAAAACGCTGGGGTCGTTGAGGTGCTCCCCGCTGAATCCGATATTCAGGTAATCGCCGCCTCCGGATCGGCCACCGAACTTGTCGCCGGTGACAACATGAATGTGCTCGGGAGCCTCTACCAGAACGGAACAATCGCGGGACCACAGGAGATCGAACTCACCGCGACCAATACCGAGACTGGCGCGGTGTCGACGCTCGGAACGCACGAAGCAACGCTCACCCCAGGATTCTACCATCTGGGGGTAGTCAATATGTCGTTCACACTCGATGAACCCGGAACCTACGAGCTCACGCTGGGAGACCGAGACGCTGGCATCGTCGAGGTGCTGCCCGCTGAATCGGATATTCACGTGATCGCCGTGAGCGCGTCAGCCAACGAAATAATCGAAGGCGACGAACTGTACGTGATCGGCAGCCTCTACCAGAACGGAACAGTCGCGGGACCACAGAAAATCGAGCTCACCGCAACCAACACCGAGACCGACGCAGTAACCATGCTCGGTACCCACGAAGCAACGCTCAATCCGGGATTCTACCACCTCGGAGCAGTCAACATGTCATTCACGCTCTCTGAGCCTGGCACCTACGAACTCTCCCTCGGTGACCGATCGGCTGGAACCGTCACCGTTCTCGCCGCTGAATCGAATATCAACGTGATCGCGGCCGCACCATCTACCGCCCAGAGTGTCCAGACTCAAGCGTTGTACGTCATCGGCAGCCTCTACCAGGCCGGAACTGACGAAGGACCTGAAGAGATTGCGCTGACAGCGACTCAGAGGGATACCGGCGAGTCGACCGTCGTTGGAACCCACGAGGCGACGCTCACCCCCGGCTTCTACCACCTCGGGGCAGTCAATATCTCGTTCGCACTCACTGAACCGGGAACCTACGATCTAACGTTGGGTGACCGTGACGCTGGCACCGTCGAAATTGTCACCCCAACCGTCGATGCCACGATCACCGCAGTAGATGGCTACTCGACGGCCACCAAACCTGCAACTGGCGAAACGCTCATCTACGCCAATGACGACACCACAGCCGACGTCCGCGTGACCGCCGATCTCGACATCGAGACTGTCGACCTCGTCATTGAGTCGCGTGCGACGCGGTTTGCGATTAATGCGCCAGCGACCCACAGTGGTGGAAATATGTGGCAGGCGACGGTTCCAGTCGACAGTATCCCGGATGACGGCGAGTACGATCTCTCTGTCGTCGTCACCGACGTGCTCGACACTCCTGGGTTCAATGCGGCCGACGAGGTGCTCGTGATCGACCGCGAGGGCCCATCGATGTCGGTCTCGATCGAAGATGTCGATAGCAACGACGCGACAGTCGTTGTCAAAAGCAACGAACCGCTCCACGCGCTCTCTTCAGTTACCGCTGAATTCACCGCACCCGACGGCTCGACAACCACCGAGACGATCACGATGACGCGGGCCACCGACGGACGGTTCACCGGCACGCTCGAATTCGACGATACCGGCGAGTACAGCGTGACCGCCGTCGGCGTCGATCGGGCGGGCAACGAGGGAGACGACACCGCTTCGGTGACGATCAACACCGGCTTCACGTTGAACGACGGCGAGATCATCATCGACAACTCAGGAACGTCGATTGTCTTCGACATTGCCGAGGACGCCGACGAGGCGATCAAGGCCCAAGAGCTGTTCATCGCGCTCTCGGAAAACAGCGTCAACGGTGACCTCACGGGCGGCGATCTCGGCGTGGGCTTCATCACGGCCGACCTTGACGACTTCCTCGACTATCATCTCGACCAGGGAACCATCGAGGGGGCGACCATCTCGTTGGCCGTCAGTGACGATTCGCTTCCAATGGGGGTCAGCCCGCAGGACGCACAGATCCATTATCATGATGAGTCCACTGGCCAGTGGGACCCCGTCGACACCAGCTACGAAACACGCGGCGACGACATGTTCCTCGTCTCGACGGTCACGCACTTCTCGACCTACGGTGCACTCGTTTCCGATACCGAGCCACCGGAAATAACGGATGTTAGCCCACCCAACGGTGAGACGCTGGCCGCCGGAGCCGGTGAGACAACAATCCGCTTCGAGTACGAAGACGCACTGTCGGGGATCAACACATCAGCAATCGAACTCCGCCTCGATGGAATCGACATCAGCGACGACTCTGCAACGCAGATCACCTCACAGTACGCCGAACACACCATCGACCTCGAAGACGGAACGAGCCACACCGCGGCCGTGACTGTCGTCGACAATGCGGGCAACACGGCGACCTCCGAGACGATATTTACAGTCGACGGTGAAACGTCTTCGTCGTCATCGCCGCCTTCGTCGTCCTCGTCCAGTTCTGGCTCCTCGTCAGCCACCCGTGGTGACGACCCGGTCTCGGAGCCAGTTGTCGACAGCGGCGACGAGCCACCACAGGACGATACGTCCAGCGATGATTCAGCTGGTCCGGGTAGCAGTGACGCCGCTGATGACATCGAAGCGACTGACGACGAGACACCTGGCTTTGGCCTCATCGCCGCACTTGTCTCGCTGCTCATTGCGGGGCTTCTCGCACGGCGGCGACAGGGCTAACCTGCCGACAGCGGTGATCTGTTGATTGGTAACGGGATGGACTGTGCTCGGTCGGAATCACCCTTCACACAGGTTCACTCTCTATTCAGAATCCCACACTGATTCGCAAGTTGATTCCAAAAATTACCCCTTCTACGCGAAACTGCTACCAGAAATGCGAACGGTCCGAGAAAACAACCTTCTGAACGTCTTTAGAGCCGATCGATAATCGCGGCGGTCACTTCCTCGGTGTCGGCGTCGCCACCGAGATCGCCCGTTCGTGGCCCTTCCGCGAGGACGGTTTCGACGGCCGTTTCGACCCGGTCAGCCTCATCGCTATAGCCAAGATGGTTCAGCATCATCGCCGCCGACAGAATCGTCGCCATCGGGTTGGCGATTCCCTGGCCGGCGATATCGGGTGCAGTCCCATGGACGGGCTCGAAGAGCGCGTTGTCGTCACCGATGTTCGCCGAGGGCAAGAGGCCGAGCCCGCCGACGAGGCCGGCGGCGAGATCCGAGAGCACGTCGCCCGCGAGGTTTGGACAGACAATCACTTCGAACTGGGTGGGGTCGAGACAGACCCGCGTTGCAAAGGCGTCCATGAGGACTTCGTTGGTCTCAACGCCGCAGCCGTCGGCAACGCCCACGACTGCGTCGCGGAACCGGCCGTCGGTTTTCCGCATGACGTTGGCTTTGTGGACGACGCTGAAGTCCTCGTACTCGTCGTTTTCTTCGACGTACTCGCAGGCGAATTCGGCGAGCTTTTTCGAGGCCGACGTGGTCACCACACGGGTCAGCGTCGACAGATCGTCCGAGAGATCGTCTTCGTGGCCCGAGTAGACGCCCTCGGTGTTTTCGCGAAGAAAGACGAGGTCAGTTTCTGGGCGAACGGCGTCGACACCGGGATAGGCCTTCGCGGGTCGGATATTGACATATGAGTCAACGGCATCCCGGAGCGGGAGAATCACGTCGGCGGCGGTTTCGCCAGCCGCCCCGAAGAGGGTGGCGTCGGCGTCGGCCGCGAGGTCGTAGGTCGACTGGGGGAGTGCTTCGCCAGTCGATTCCTCGACGGCGTCGCCGGCCTCGCCCACAACGAATTCGAAGTCAAGATCGAGCGATTCGAGTACCTCGATGGCTGCTGGGATTACTTCCTGTCCGATACCGTCGCCTTCGATGACGGCGATTTGGTGAGTCATACCGACTGTCTGTGTAGGACTGAAAAGAGGATGTCGATGTCTACGCTGTTACAACCAACTCAGTCGTCGGCCGGAATCTCGTTGTCTCGCACGTACGGCAGCGACTGCGCCTTTTCACGAACCGTGTTCGCGTTCGATTTCATCAGCGCTGTGGTATCCCAAACGCCCTCAACGAGCGCCTTTCGCTGAGCGTCGTCGACGGTCGCCTCGACGACCGTGTCGCCGTAGGTGACGGTTTCGTTCTCGACGTCGACCTCGATTTCGGCCTCAGGGTTCTCGTCGATGAAGTCCTGAAGGGCTTCTGCCTCCTCGGGCGAAACAGTGACGGTCGGAATACCGAGCGCCAGGCAGTTGCCCGCGAAAATTTCAGCGAAACTCTCGCCGACGATAGCGTCGATTCCCCAGCGCATCAGCGCTTGTGGGGCGTGTTCCCGCGAGGATCCACAGCCGAAGTTATTGTTGACCGCCAGGACGTTGGCCGCTTTGAACTGCGGTTCGTTGAACGGGTGGTCCTTCTCGTTGTCGTCGTCATCGAACCGGAGGTCGAAGAAGGCGAACTGGCCGAGGCCCTCGAATGTGACGACCTTCATAAACCGCGCTGGGATGACCTGGTCGGTGTCAATATCGTTGCCGCGGACCGGCACGCCGGTTCCCGACACCGAAGTGACGATTTCTGCGGGACCGTCGCTCATACGGTCACCACCTCCTCAAGATCACGAACATCAGTGACCTCGCCGGTCACCGCAGCGGCGACGACCATGATCGGACTCATGAGGATGGTCCGGCCGTCTTTCGAGCCCTGCCGACCGACGAAGTTTCGATTCGACGAGGAGGCACAGGCTTCGTCGCCCTCCAGTTGGTCCTCGTTCATCCCGAGACACATCGAACAGCCCGCACCGCGCCAGTCGAAGCCAGCCTCTTTGAAGATTTCGTCGAGACCCTCCTTCTCGGCGGCGGCCTTGACGCGCTGGCTGCCGGGAACGACCATTGCCCGCACATCGGGGTGGACTTTTCGGCCCTCCAGTAGTTCGGCGGCCGCCCGCAGGTCAGGCAGTCGGGCGTTCGTACAGGACCCAAGGAAGGCAACATCGATTGGGTAGCCCTCCATCGACTCGCCGGGCTCGACGCGCATGTGTTTCATCGATCCACGGGCGGTCTCCTGTTTTTCCTTTGAGAGCGTTTCGGGCTCGGGAATCTTTTCGGAGATACCGATCCCCTGGCCGGGGGTCGTCCCCCAGGTGACGACGGGCTCGATTTCCGAACCGTCGATGGTGACGACGTCGTCGTACTCGGCCGTCTCGTCGCTTTTAATCGATTCCCAGTACTGTTTGAGTTCGGCAAATCGCTCTGGGTCGTCTTTGAACGCGTCAGTCTGTTCGAGCCACTCGTAGGTGGTCTCGTCGGGGTTGACGTAACCCGCGCGAGCACCGCCCTCGATGGACATGTTACAGATACTCATGCGGCCTTCCATCCCGAGATCCTCGATGGCTTCACCGGCGTACTCGTAGACGTAGCCGACACCACCGTCGGTGCCGAGTTTCCGGATGATCGTGAGGATGATGTCCTTGGCGGTCACGCCCTCGCCGAGTTGACCAGTAACCTCGATTTTCCGAACCTTTTGTTTTTCCATCGCAATCGTCCCCGTTGCGAGGACGTCGCGGATCTGGCTGGTCCCGATCCCGAAGGCGAGCGCGCCGAACGCGCCGTGGGTCGAGGTGTGGCTGTCGCCACAGACAATCGTCATTCCGGGCTGGGTGATTCCCTGCTCGGGTCCGATGACGTGAACGATCCCCTGGTTGCCGGTGTCGGGGTTGTCGAAGACGATGCCCGAATCTCGGACATTTTCTTCGAGCTCGGCCATCATCGTCTCGGCTGCGTCGTCACCGTAGGGACGAGACTGATCGGCCGTGGGGACGATGTGGTCGACGGTTGCGTGGGTTAGTTTCGGGTAGGCGACGTCAAGTCCGCGCTCACGAAGCATGCCAAATGCCTGCGGACTTGTCACCTCGTGAATGAGGTGCAGTCCGACAAACAGCTGTGTCTGTCCGGTCGGCAGCGTCGTGACCGTATGTCGATCCCATACCTTGTCGTACAGCGTTCCCTTGCTCATCTGTTAGCTCCGATTGTGTGTTCGTTGGTCATCTGTCGGCTTTACTCTTCGTCCCCGTCGGCCCATGAGAACAGCCCGCGCAGTTCCTCGCCGACCTGTTCGATTTCGTGGTTCTCTTCGGCGTCTCGAAGCTGGCTGTAGTTTGGCCGGCCAGCCTGGTTTTCGAGAATCCACTGCCGGGCGAAGGTTCCGTCTTGGACCTCCTCGAGAATTGCTTCCATCTGCTCGCGAGCGTGATCGTCAACAACTCTGTCACCGCACGTTAGGCCGCCGTATTCAGCGGTGTAGGAAACCGAATCCCACATCTCGCTGAGGCCGCCCTCGTACATGAGATCAACGATCAGTTTGAGCTCGTTGAGACATTCGAAGTATGCCATTTCCGGGCTGTAGCCCGCATCGACGAGCGTTTCGTAGCCGACTTTGACGAGGCTGGTGACACCGCCACAGAGGACGGCCTGCTCGCCGAACAGGTCGGTCTCGGTCTCCTCTTGGAACGAGGTCTCGATGGTTCCCGCGCGCGTACAGCCGATGGCTTTCGCGTACGCGAGCGCCTTGTCTTTCGCCTCACCAGTGACGTCCTGGTAGATCGCAACGAGTCCGGGGGTTCCCTCGTCGGCCTCGTAGTTCCGTCGTACCAAGTGCCCTGGCGATTTCGGGGCGACGAGCGTGACGTCGATATCCTCACTCGGCTGAATCTGGTTGTAGTGGATGTTGAAGCCGTGGGCGAACTGCAGGGTGTTGCCGGGTTCGAGTTCATCTTTGATCTGGTCGTACACAGCGGGCTGAACTGTATCCGGAACGAGAATTGAGATGACCTCGGCTTGGGCGGCTGCCTCAACGGGTGTGGCGACCGAAAGTCCGTCAGCCTCAGCGGCTGCACGCGAAGCTGATCCCTCACGGAGGCCGACGACCACGTCGACCCCACTGTCGTTGAGGTTCTGTGCGTGCGCATGGCCCTGGCTGCCGTAGCCGAGCACCGCGACCGTCGTCTCGTCGAGATATTCCTGCTCTGCGTCGTCGTCGTAGTAGATTGTTGCGTCGAGTTCGTCTGCCATTGTATTGGTGAAGTTTCGCTCCTCTTAGTTGGTGGTTTCGTCTTGGTTCTCGGTGTCGCGCTCGCCACCGTCGGTTTCCGGAACGCCAAGGGTTGCCTGTGCGGCGGGCTTTTCGCCGGGCGTTGTCGGCGTGTCGCCACGGGCGAGTGCCGTCGGCCCCGTCCGGGCGATTTCGATAATGCCGAACTGGCGGAAGGCATCGAGCGCATCCTCGATTTCGTCGTGTTTACCGGTCAGTTGGACGGTGATCGTCCGCGGACCCGCATCGAGCGTCTGGCCGTCGTACATCTGCGTAATTGCGTGAACCTTGTCGGGCTCGTCGCCGTTGACTTTTAGGATGACAAGCTCCGAGCGAATCGCTCTGTCGCCGAGTTCGCCGACCGAAAGCACGGGCTTGAGCTTCGCGAGCTGTTTTTTGACCTGGTCGATGCCGGGATCGGTTTCCTCGACAACGAGTGTGATCCGCGCGTTGCCCTCGACGGTCGTCGGACCGACCGTGAGGCTCTCGATATTGAACTGCCGTCGCGAGAACAGCCCCGATACCCGCGCAAGCACGCCCGGTTCGTGTTCAACGAGTGCCGAGACGAGCGCGGTTCTGGTTCGTGGTTCGGCTTCGACTTCAGGGTCGATCCGAATCCCCTGGCTGTTTCGCCGTCCGTCTGGGTGGGGGCGGTCCTCCGGCCGTGGCCCTTGCAGGCCCTGTTCGTTCTGCGTCATAGCTGATCCTCCGAAAGGGCGAATTTACCGTTTGGCGCGCCGCTTGCAACCATCGGGTAGACGTTGGCCTCGGGGTCGATGTGGAAGTCGATCACCGAGGGGCCCTCGTAGGCGAGCGCCTCCTTGACCGCATCGGCAACCTCGCTGTAGTTGTCAACCCGCCAGCCGCGAGCCCCGAAGGCTTCGGCCATCTTGTCGAATTCAGGCATCCAGTTGTATTCGGAGGCCATGTGGCGGCCGTCGAAGAAGGCGTCCTGCCACTGCCGAACCATCCCAACGTATTCGTTGTTGAGGATTGCGATCGTAATATCGAGGTCCTCACGAACCGCGACTGACAGCTCTTGGAGCGTCATCAAAAACGACCCATCGCCGTCGAAACAGACGACCGTCTGGTCGTCGTCAGCGGCGAACCGAGCCCCAATGGCTGCGGGTAGCCCGTAGCCCATCGTTCCGAGTCCGTGAGATGACACCCAGGTTCGCGGCTCGGTGTACTCCCAGTACTGGGCGGCCCACATCTGGTGTTGGCCGACACCTGTGGTGACAATGGTGTTGTCGTCGGTTGCCTCGTCAAAGGCTTCGACAATGAACTCGGGTCGCAGCGGGGCGTCCTCATCAACTGGGTAATCCATCGGATACTCGGCTTTCCAGGTTTGACACTGCTCTCGCCACTCCCGAGCGTCGGGTGCGTGATCGAGTTCCTCGGCGAGCTGTTCGAGCACCAATCCAGCATCGCCGATACAGGGGTAGTCGGCGTGGATGTTTTTCGAAATTTCCGCCGGATCGATATCGATGTGGACAACCTCGGCCTCAGGTGCAAAGGTGTCGATACCGCCGGTCAGCCGGTCGTCGAACCGGGTCCCGACACCGATGAGACAGTCCGTGTGGGTTATTGCCATATTGGCATAGCCTGTTCCGTGCATGCCGGCCCACGAGAGACACAGCTCCTCATCTTCGGGGAAGGTCCCGATTCCTGGCATTGTCGTCACAACCGGAATTCCGAAGTCGCGTGCGAACGCTCGGGCCGTCTCGCAGGCTTCGGCTTTGATGATGCCGCCACCGAAGAGCAACAGGGGTTTTTCGGCGCGCTGGATTGCGCTTGCGGCCGCCTCGATCGCCTCTTGGTCGGCCGTTGTCGGTGGCTCAGCGTTGGCCGGGAGCGTCGGCTTGCCCGGCTGCACGTCGGTCTCTTCGAAACTGATGTCCTTTGGCAAATCAACGAGTGTCGGCCCAGGGCGACCTGACTCAGCGAGTGCAAATGCCTCACCGACCGTATCGCCGATGGTATCCGCGGAGTTCGCAAAGTAGTTGTGTTTGGTCACCGGCATCGTCACGCCGGTTGTATCTGTCTCTTGGAAGGCATCCGAGCCGACCATGCCACTCGGAACCTGTCCGGTCAGCGCGACCATTGCGTCCGAATCCATGTTGGCATCGGCAATGCCGGTGACGAGGTTGGTTGCCCCCGGCCCCGACGTGGCGAGACAGATACCGGGTGCCCCGGCGACGACACCGTAAGCGTCGGCGGCGTGAGAGGCTCCCTGTTCGTGAGCCATCGTGATGTGTTCGATATCCGAGTCCCACAGCGCGTCGTAGACGGGCATGATTGCACCGCCTTGAACACCGAAGGCGTGTTCGACGCCCGCGTTTTCGAGCGCTCGAACGATCGATGATGAGCCATCGGTCACTGGTGGACTAGTCGTCGCCGTTTCGCTTTCGGCCTCGTCGGTCTGTGCGGCCGCCTCAGCAGTCGTCTGGCTCGCAGATTCTTTCATTGGCAGGCTCCTCGCGTGGTACTGGTCAGCCGGGCGGTTCGTGGTCGATAGGGTGGATGTGGATTGTGTGTCATATACTGTCGGGTTGGGTCGGTAGGTACACTGCTCGGTGGCGGTAACAGGCGTGTTCCGGACGAAACTGGGTGAAAAGGTGTATGGGGGACTAGACCCCTACAATACCGATCGTGCCGACAGCAGGTGCTCGACG
>LKMJ01000904.1_pt1 | contig 24901 bp, 27 predicted proteins | sample 643391 | NCBI WGS metagenome assembly LKMJ01 (sample SAMN04112250, study PRJNA286221) | soda lake metagenome | biome: soda lake; feature: Kulunda Steppe; material: water; isolation source: sample PL-Br10 brine of Picturesque Lake | place: Russia: Kulunda steppe | collected 2010-07 | reverse complement strand
TCATGCCGCCTCGGTGTACGTCATACCACGAGCCGATTCGAGATAAATATCGGTATATATGCTGAACGTGGTTTGTGTCGGCGTTGTCGGATTCACACCCGTTCGCCAGACTGCGTCTGGCGGGCAATCAGAAATCTCTGATTTCTGATAACGGCGTAAACGACGGGATTCTCTCCTTGGAAGAAGATAGCTCCGCGAAATGGGTTTCGGCTCGAGTAGGTGTATTCTCTATTACTCGGGCTTGGACGCTATTATCGGGCGGTGGGCACTGTCGACAACATACTGGGCATGGCCGACTGAGAGTGCAGTATTCACAAATATCACATCTGTGGCTGTGTATTCAGCACAGCGTTCGTGTCAGATTTCAGTAGTTTCAAGAGGGACTGGTTGGTCGATTCTGGTGGCTGTAGATTCTCTCGAGGCCGCCACTGGCAGACACCGGGCAGTTTTTGTCCTCGAGTTCGGATGACCACGTATGGCAAAACAGCCGCATCTATTGATCGAATCGGGCGATGTCTACGATCTAGCGATTATTCCGGGCGATCCTGGTCGCGTCGATCGAATCGCCGAGCAGTGTGAAAACGTTGAATTTGTCGCCGAAAACCGCGAGTACAAACTGGTCAACGCCACCTATGAGGGCAGAGAGCTAACGATCTGTTCGACCGGGATCGGCTGTCCGTCTGCCGCCATCGCCATCGAAGAGTTAGAAGCCGCAGGTGTCGAGACGGTGATTCGGTGTGGAACTACAGGTGGCCTCCAGTCGGATATCGAGATCGGCGATATGGTCGTCGCCACCGGCGCGGCCAAAGAAGAAGGGACGACAAAACGGTATGAGTCGGCGATGTACCCTGCGGTTCCGGACTACGAGGTTCTAAGTGGGTTGGTTGAGGCCGCCGAAGCCAACGACGAGGACGTTCACATCGGCCCGATTGTCTCTGATGATGCTTACTATGCTGAAAGCCAAGACTATGTTGCTGACTGGGAGGCTGCCAACCTGCTGGCAATCGAAATGGAGGCCGCCGCCGTCTTTTCGCTGGCCCGCCGCAAGGGAATGCGTGCGGGGGCGATCTGTACGGTCGACGGCAACCTCGTCGAAGGCACGCAAAAAGGAGCCGACAGCAACGACGAGTTGCCTCCAAAAGCCAAAAACAACGTCGAGCGTGCGATTGCGATCACCCTCTCGGCAGCCGCCGAACTCTAAGGACACCGACCCACACCAAGAGGTCTCAAGGACTGGGGACGTGAGTAGGCTATAAATATCGGCCACCCAAAGCCGACTGTATGACTGTACTCGCTCCGTTCGACGGTTCGCCGCTGGCCGAGACCGCACTCAAGCGGGCTGCGACGTTCGGCGATAGCTGGGATGAACAAGTCGTCGCACTAACGGTAATTCCCGAAGATCCCTCGTTCGCGGTCGAACGTGGTTGGATCGATGACGACTCAGCGTTCGACCTCGATGCGCTCGGCGAACAGTTCGCAGCGCGTGTCGACGAAATCGCCCCCGAGGCGACCTTTCGGTGTGAAGTCCCTGACGACAGTGATGTGTTGACCGCCACTGCGTTCGACGACGTAACTCGAACCGTCCGACACGTTGCGGCCGAACTCGACGTTTCGGTAATCTTTATCGGCACCGAAAACGCCGGTCGAATCTCTAGTCCGGTCACAAGCGTCGGCAGCCCGCTGTCAAAAGACCCCCAGTACGACGTGCATATCGTTCGCCACGCCGACTGATCCTATGAAACAACTCCTCCGTCTGCTGTTGTCTCGAAAGCAGTATCGCGCAGTTCGGACAGCGATGCGGACGGCGGATGTAGTCTCTGAGGCCGCTGACTCGAGAGGCAATGACGACGGTTCCTCACAGTCGAGCGCCACCACCAGTGGCGACCGTCGAGACCACCTGGCATCCAACCCGAACATACCCACCGACGGCAGCCCGATCGAGACCCCGGCACAGCTCAAAGCGGTACTCCAGCAGATGGATCCCTACGACTTCGAGTATTTCGTTGCCGACCTGTGGGAGCGGATGGGCTGGGAAACAACTGTCTCGTCCGAGTCAGCCGACAAAGGCATCGACGTGACGGCTCGAAAGTCGACGCCCTACGAGCAGTCGGTGTTGATCCAGGCCAAACGCTATGGGCCAAACACGACAGTCGGCTCACCAGAAATCCAGCAGTACGCCAGTCTCAAACACCAGCAATCGGGCGTAGATAAGGTGCTGATGGTGACGACGAACGCCTACACACAGCAGGCCCGCGAGATCGCCGACAATCTGAACGTCAAACTCATCAGCGGAGATGATCTGGTGACGTTGATCGACCAACAGGACGCACTCGATCTCGTCGTCACCTACCTGGATTTTGTCGAACCCGAAGAACAGACGGACGCTGAGACGACCAAACCTGATGAGACGGCCGCAACGCTCGAGCCCACCGACACTGATGAGTCGACAGCCGCCAACGCCAAGAGCCCCCAATTAAGAGCCGTCGAATCAACGGTGTGGCACAAACTCGTCGCCGCCGCAACACTTGGGTGGAGTGTGTCGTTTGTCGGTGCGGCAGTGCTGGCCGACGGCGTCTTTGGGCTACTGTTTTTCGGCTCTTGGATCGGGATGCCACTCGGAATGTATCTCGATAGCCGTCGGCTAACTGTGGGGTGGCCGACCCGAAGGTGGGCCTATCTGCTTGGCTCACTGATTCCACTTGTCGCCGTCGTGCCCGGGGCCGTCTATCTATGGCGTCGACGCCGTCTACCGACTGGATAACCGTCGACCTTTTGACGTGGTACTGTGTAACAGGAGTATCTCTGAAAATACGCAGACGGATGACCGACTTACGTTGACAAGGCGTCGCGTACTGTTGGCTGGCGGTGGCGTCGCCGGCCTCGCTGGGGGCGGCGCACTGTACGTCACAAGCGCGCTTGGTGGCGATTTTGGTGACGAAACCGCACCCGAAACGCACCCAACAATCACCACACGAGGGCGGGTTTCACCCGACTCGAGCAACGCAAGTCCGGAACTCGAAGGCTCGTGGGACGACGAGAGCGAGGAGTTGTTCGTGTTCGTCCACGGCTTCGACACGGACGACGCTACGGCCCGCGACCAGGCCTATACCACACAGGTTGGCCTCGAGTCGCTGCGACCAGCCCCCGTTGCGGCTTACAGTTGGGATTCGGATGTCGACTGGGAGCCTGCCAAGGAGTTGGCCGACGCCAACGCCGCCGCGCTGGCCGACTGGCTTGTCGAGTGGGCGGACGAAGACGGTCGGCCCGTTCATCTGATTGGCTACTCGCTGGGCGCGCGGCTCTGTGTAGAGACCCTCGAGGTACTCACCGACGCCAGCCAAGGTGAGGTCGTCACATCGGTGTCGTTGCTGGGTGGGGCAGTTCCAGACGATAGCGTCGAACTGGAGGGGCGATATGGCGAGACGATTGAAACGCTCGAAGCACCCGTGAGTAACTTCCACAGCGGCAACGACCGCGTACTCAGTTGGGTCTACCGGCTCTCGGATCGAACTCGAGCAGTCGGCCATCACGGAATCGCTGACCCGGAGGCTGCACCCGTTGGCTACACTGATGTGGATGTCACCGATCAGGTCGAAGATCACTTTTCGTACTTCCAGCCCGAGGAGGGCTGTCTGCCGCAACTGGTCGAAGAGCTACCGTAGGCGTGTTCTGGTTCGATTTGTGATGGTGGTGGCGAAAACGTCTGCCGCAACTGGTCGAAGAGCTACCGTAGGCGTGGTCTATCAGGACGGGAACAACAACGGCCAAGATATCTAGTCAAACCCTTGTAAGGATTTTATTTGCTGGCCGGACAAAGCCTGAGCAATGAACGCCCAGCGCGGCGTCCTTCTGGTGTTGATTGCGATCTTGTCGTATCTCTCCTTTCAGTTAGTCCAGCCGTATCTCCCGTTTGTAATCGGGGCATTGTTGCTTGCGTACGTGCTATCGCCACTCCAGACGAAACTCGAGGCCGAAACCGGCTCGACGGCAGCGGCGGTGTTGTTGGTTGTCGGGGCGACTGTCGCACTGTTGATTCCGTTTGGAGTGTTGATTCTCGCGATTGCGGGCGATGCGATCCGGTTCGCCCAAGCGTTCACCACAGGGGATGTCGTCGAAGTGCTCGAGCCAGCCGAAGCGTGGCTTGCCGAGCAGTTCGGCCAAGAAGTCGATCTGGCGACCGAAATCGCGATTCGACTCGAGGGGCTCGCCGAACTAGTGGTCGGCACCGCCCCCGACGTGATCGGGATGTTGACGAACGCGACAATCGGCCTCGGGTTGGCTGTATTCGTCCTATTTTATGTGCTGCGAGACGGCGACCGGCTGATGGCCTGGATTCGGAGTGCGACCCCACTGCCCGATTCGGTTCAGACGAAACTGTACGACCGCGTCGATGATGTAACCCGGGCAGTGCTGTTGGGCCACGTGCTGGTAGCGATTATTCAGGGGGCGATCGCCGGGGTTGGACTGTTCGTCGTCGGGCTGCCGAACGTACTGCTGTGGACAGGCGTGATGATCTTACTCGCATTGTTGCCATTCATCGGGACGTTCCTCGTCTGGGGGCCTGCCGGTATCTATCTACTTTCGATCGGCGAGACGCTCGGTGGGGTGTTTCTGCTCGTCTACGGAACGATTATTGTCGGCATCTCCGATGAGTATCTCCGGCCCGTTATCGTTGATCGGTATGCCGAGATTAGTCCCGCGATTATCGTTATCGGCGTTATCGGGGGCCTCTCGGCGTTCGGCGTGATGGGGCTGTTTATCGGGCCGATTATTGTCGGCGCGCTCAAAGCCGCCATCGAAGTGTTCGACGAACAGTACGAACAACTGTAGTGTGTGTCACTCGATTTCTTCGCCAAGTAACTGTTTGGAGGCGTCCTCGGCATCTCGTTTGCCAATCGCGGAGTTCGCCAGCAGCCGCCCCCCAATCGTCGCAGGGCTGATTACTCGGTCGGCTCCCGCCCGCCGGAGTTTGGCGACGTTCTCGCGCTGGGTTGCGGCCGCGACAATCAGGAGGTCGGGATTGAGCTGTCTGGCCGTGAGGATCGCAAGGGCGTCCTGGGCGTCGTTGTTTGTCGCCGCAATGACGGCGGTCGCATCACCAATACCCGACCGCTTGAGTGGAACCTCGTCGCTCGGATCTGCGGTGAGAACGGGAATATCGCGCTCGGAGAGTCGACGGGAGTCGGTCTCGCTGGTTGTGATGACCGCGAACTCCGTTTCGGTGCCGGTGAGGTTTTCGATAATCGGTTCGGTCAACTCCCCGTAGCCGAGGATGATGACGTGGTCGTCGAGGATGTTGAACTGGCTTTCTGTCATACGTCCGAGTGCTTTCGAGAGTTGGGCTTCGATGGCCGGTGTCAGCAGGACACCGAGTGCGACCGCAAAGGCGGCGACGTTCATCAGGAGTGCTGAGATCGCAAACAGCTGACCGAGCTCCGAGGTGGGTGCGGCGTGAATATCGCCGTATCCGACGGTGCTGGCGGTGACGATGGTGAAATAAAATGCGTCGGTCAGTGTCGCAATCCCCTCGAACTCATCGCGCAGCGCAAACGAGCCGAAAGTACCATACGAGATGGCGGTCACAAGCGCGACACCCGCCGCGAGTTGTGTCGGCGAGGGTGAAAACGTCCGGTCGAACCGGTTGCGGTTGTAGATGAGCGCGGGTACCGAGACAACCGAGGCAACGACGAGCGGCACCGAAAACGGCGAGACCTGCAGGAGGCCCTGAATGGCCGTAATCGGCAGTAAAATCGCGGTCGAATACCAGCCGACCCGATAGCGGTTTTTAAGTATGTATGCACTGCCGAGCATCGTAAAGCCGGTTAGCGTGCCGGTAAAGCCGACCGCCCGGCGAACCGCATCCGGGACGATCTCGGCCAGCGGGCTGTCGACGCCACCGGTCGTGATATGGACTAACCCGACGATAATCGAGAGGATAGCGACCGCGAACGTCAGCAAAATTGACGCCCGGACGGTTACCCACTCGCGAGTCCATTCCATCGCTCTGTGGTCAGCCAGCAGACTATTAATACTCGTGGAATCTGCGTGGAGAAAGCAGCCACCCTCACGTATCAGCTTTCTGACTTACAGAGGCCGATTATTTAACAAAGCCGACCAGTAACACGGACTAATGGCACTTCCGTTTGATATTCTATTGGGCATCTATCTCGGCGTGCTGACGGGGATCATCCCTGCGCTAATCGCCGGCACGCTCGGCTTTTTGTTCAAATACTTCACCAACGTCTCAATTCCTGGCCTCGGTGTCGTCGTGCTCGCATTGGGGATCGCCGGCGTCAACGGCGGGCTGATGGCACTTAACGACGAGAACATCCATGCCTCCGAGAACGCGGTGGCGCTTTTGACCGCAATCATCGTCGTGCTCATGCTTGCGCTGTATGCCCACTCGCAGGGCGACAAACTCGGAGCAAACGCACCCAGGCGGCTCTCGTTTCGAAAACTACGGGATCAAACACTCAACACCGACCTAATAGAACTTGTCGGGGGGCGCAATCAGGTGCGGATCACAGTTACCGGTGAGGTCGGTGACATCGAGGGGTATCCATCACTGACGGCCGAACTCCGAACCAAGATCAAAGACGGTGCCTGGACGTTTCCAGCTGACATCCCGGTCGGCGAACTCGAGACTCGATTTGCCGACCGTTTGCAGTCTGAATTCGATCTGACGGATGTCACTGTATCGCTCGACGAACGAGCGAAAGCGACGGTTTCGGCCGCCCCACCAATGGGTAGTACCTCGAGACGGGTCGACAAAGGAAAGCGTGCGGTCTCGGTCTCAGCGCTGCTGCCCAGTGGGATGACCCGCGGCGAGTCTGTTCGGATCGTCACCCCGACCGACGCCGTCACGGGGACGCTGATCGCCGCTAACTCAGGAGAAAAACCGAAAGACGCTTCAAAACCCGCTGTTGCCACTGACGGCGGCGACAGCGAGGACGAACCACCGAAACCGCCAGTGGCCTCGACGACAACCGGTGGCGAGGGCCGTATTACAGTCGCCGTCGATCGACAATCCGCCAAAACGCTGCTGGCGGCCACAGAGGCCAGAGTGGTTGTCCGTTCGCGTGGGACGCGCCGGGAGTTCGAGCTTGTCTCGCTGCTCCGGCGGTCTGGGATTCGGTTCCAGAAGGTGCTGGTCAAACCAGGAGGCCCGCTCGACGGCCACACTATCGGTGGGGTCGGTGTGAGAGACAGTTACAGTGTGTTGATTCTGGCAGCCAAACACGACCAGTGGGAGGTTGCTCCGCGCGGAGGCCAGATTTTGTCTGCGGGCGACAAACTGTACGTTATCGGAGGCCGTGAGGCGTTGGCTACGTTCGAGGAGGTGGCCGTATGAACAGTCCTGCGACCGTGCTCGCGGTTTCTTTGCAGTCGGGTGTGACGTTCGAAGATCCGATTGGGGCCACGAGTAACTTGGTGATTTTCGCCCTGCTGTCGGCGCTTGCTGCTGGCGCGCTGACGGTTGCTTATCGGTGGTATTTCAAATCGCTCATTCCCGAGGGTGTCTCGATTCTCGCTGGCGTCGCAATCGTCGCACTGTACATCAACACTGCCTCGCTCGGGATGGTTGTCAGTGAGGGGTCTGTCGATCTGTTTCGACCGGGTGTCGTCCTTTTCAACGTCGTGGCGCTAGGAGTAGCGACGTTCGCCGCACCAGTCGGCCGACGCGTGGGTGATGCCGCAGCCAGCAAACTGTTTTCGCTGGTCGGTGTGGGTCATCTCAACGGCGAAATGTCGACGATGGTTCGGGCTGTCGGCCGCGTCGCCTCAGTCACACTGCCAGAAGAGATCGGTGATATGGAAAGCTACGATCCGGTTACAGCCGAAACGAACGCCGAACTCGCGGGCAAAACGCTGGTGTTTCCGCGCCGGCTGACAGTCGATGAGCTACGCTCGAGGCTTATTCGGCGGCTCAAAGAGGATTATGCAATCGGCTACGTTGACGTTGATCTGACAGAACAGGGAACGGTCGAGTATCTCGCGGTCGGCTCTCGGGCGGCGGGAGTAGGTGCGACCATCGCACCCGGAACTGTGGCTGTTGCTGTGCGTGCAGATCCGCCGAACAACGCTGCTTCGGGTGATCTCCTACAGGTTTGGTCGGCTGGGGCGGCCGAGCAACCGCCAGAAAAAGTTACTGATGCCGAACTGCGTGGTGTAGCCGGCGAGACGGTCACCGTGGCGGTCGATGAGGCAGATGCAGAGTTGCTCTCACCAACCGAGAACTATCGACTGGTAACAATGCCCGCCGAACCGCAAGCAGACCGGGAGTTTGCCACCTTACTGCGTGGCGTTGATGAGACGATGTCGGCAATCACTGTCGGCGCGGCAAGCCAGTTGGTCGACGAGAGTGCTGAGTCGATCAAAACGGCCCTGTTGGCGATCCGACCCGCTGGAGGGAAACTCATTGCACTTCCGAACCAAAACCGTGCGTTCGCGGCCAACGATACGCTCTATGTGTTGGACCGGCCTGACGTGCTCCGACGGCTCGAGCAGCGGGCGAAAACGCCCACAGAAGCACCCGAGGCCGGTACTACCGAGACCGCCACAGACTCACCGGCTGACGACGAAGGTGACAGCAAGTAGGCTCTTGTGGGACACAATTCTCATGAGACCGGGGCCCCCAGTGGCAGTATGCACTGGAAGCTGTTTGCGGATCTCGCCGAGATTGCCGGCGACAATGAGATTGCCGTAGAGGTTACAACCGACGACCCAACAGTCGCCGACGCGCTGGGTGGGCTCCTCAAGGCCACCCCCGAACTCGAGGCGCGTATTTATGCTGAAGACGGGACACTCGAATCGCACCTGAACCTGCTCAAAAACGGCGAGACACTCGAGGATGGCCTCACAACTCCTGTGGCAGCTGGCGACGAATTGGCACTGTTTCCGCCCGTCAGTGGTGGATAATGCTACTCACGCCTGGAGAGAGTTGCCACCGGATCGTCTCGAGCAACAACTCGCTGGGCTCGAGTCTTGGTGTGTGGCGTCTGTGAGTGCGTTTGGTGAGCAGACTCCACGCATTGTGGGACAGACGTGAGATAAAAATCATTATAAATTTGGTTGTATCAATTTTAACTACGATTCGAAATAAGTCTTCGCGAAAAACGGCGATACAGGGGAGTCTAACGTGTCGTATCCACAGAATTGACCACAGCGTTTTTATCCTAGATTACGGCACATACAACTGATGATCCCACACGCTGATGATGCAATCACCCGCGACGGCAAGTCGCTCATTCTCGCCTATGACCACGGCCTCGAGCACGGACCGGTCGATTTCGAACCGAACCCCGCGACCGCCGACCCGGCGCGCGTGTTCGATATCGCCACCCATGACGCCGTCACCGCCGTGGCGGTGCAGAAAGGCATCGCCGAGGGATATTACCCCTCCTACAAGGACGACGTAACCCTGCTTGCGAAACTCAACGGCACCTCGAACCTCTGGATGGGCGAACCGAACTCATCGGTCAACTGGACGGTCGAAAACGCCGCGGAGGTCGGTGCTGAGGCCATCGGCTTTACGGTCTACGGCGGTTCGAACTACGAAATCGAGATGGTCGAAGAGTTCCGCGAGGCCCAAGAGGCCGCCCGTGAACACGATTTGGGCGTCGTCATGTGGTCGTACCCTCGTGGTCAGGGGCTGAAAAACGCAACCACCCCCGATACGATCGCCTACTCGACTCGACTCGGGTTGGAACTCGGCGCAGACATCACCAAGGTCAAATATCCCGGCTCACCCGAGGCGATGGCCCACGCAGTGAACATGGCCGCCGACTCGAAAGTCGTCATGAGCGGCGGGTCGAAAACCAACGACCAGGACTTCCTTTCGACGGTGAAAAACGCGATGGACGCCGGTGCAGACGGCCTGGCCGTGGGTCGGAACGTCTTCCAGCGCGATAACCCCGAACAGATTCTCGATGGGCTCGAGGCAGTCATCTTCGATGAAGCCACTGTCAAAGAGGCGCTCGAAGTAATGGGCTCGGAACCAACCAACCCGGCGGCACTCGAGTGATGAGCGACACCTACGACGCCATCCTCGATGAAATCTTCGAGACGCTCGCCGAACTCGGCCCCGAAATTCGGGCCTCGCTGCCTGGTCGGCGCGTCGAAAGCAGCGAGATCAACCCCAGCGGCGAAACCCGCCTCGAGGCCGACGCTTACGCGGATGAACTCATCGAGGAGGCACTCGGTGCGATTGATGGCGTCGGCATCTACGCCAGCGAAGAGCAGGCCGAACCGATCGATGTCGGCGACGGTGAGGTCTCGATTGCTTGCGATCCGCTCGATGGCTCGTCAAACATCAAACCCAACAGCCCGATGGGAACGATCATCGCAGTCTATGAGGGTGAACTGCCCGCAGGCGGCGAGAGGCTGTTGGCCTCTGGGTTCGTTCTCTTTGGGCCGATTTTGACGATGACTGTTGCCCGCGACGGGCACGTCTACGAGGCAAACATCGGCGACGGCGACATCGAGATCATCAACGACGACGTAACAATCCCTGACGACCCAGTCGTCTACGGGATGGGCGGCCGCGTCCCCGACTGGACAGAGGGCTTCGGGTCATTTATCCAAGAGATCGAACAGGAGTACAAACTCCGGTACGGCGGCTCGATGGTCGCTGATGTCAATCAAGTACTGACCTACGGTGGGATCTTTTCGTATCCCGCGCTCAAGTCGGCTGAAAACGGCAAGCTCCGCCTGCAGTTCGAGGGCATCCCGATGGCAGATATCGTCGAGTCTGCGGGGGGTGTCTCCTCGGACGGCAGTCAGTCAATCCTCGAGGTCGAACCAACAAGGTTCCACCAGCGTGTGCCCGTCCATCTCGGCAACGAACAGCTTATCGAGCGCGTCGAAGCCCACCTCGCCGACGAGTAACGTTCGAAGACGAGTTATTTTGAGTGGTTGTTAGATACCCGATTTGCCACAACAGACGGCTTAAATACTCGATTTGCCACAACAGACGGCTCCAAAAGAGATGTCACACACTCCGCGATAGCAGTATCATTTTCAGTCTCTGGTGAAAATACAGGATATGCAAGCTGCGGGGGTTGTGACACGGCTGGAGTCTCTGTTAGGAGAGTTCGTCTCAACAGAGATACGGATCGCAGTGAGTCTGGGGATCGTTATCGTCGCAGTGGCCGCTGCGGGGTTGGTTATCCCTCGAGCCGTCGGTCGAACCCAGCGAGTGACCGCCAACTGGACGCACAACCGGTTCGGTGATCGTATCGCAGACGCCGCCGAACGCATCGAGAATCTAGTCCCAATCAATCAGATACTGATACTTCTGGTCAGAACCGTTCAGCTTCTGTTGTTCGTCCTGACTGTGATTGCACTGCTGATTGTCTGGGGGCTTGTAGACGTTGCATGGTGGCTTATCGGCTTGATTGAGGCGGCGGTGCCAACAGTGACCAGAGTCGCGATCACGGCCGTACTGCTTGTTCTGGCCGCGTTGGGTAACAACGTCCTCAAGGACATAATTACGGAGTTTACCACAGATACCAGCCACATCACCGCCCACCAAGAACAGATCCTCACTCGTATCGCACAGGTCACACTGCTCATCGTAGTCGGGATTGGTGTCCTCAGTGTCTGGAACATCGAAATCGGCGGCATCCTGATCGGGGCCGGCTTTCTGGGTATTGTCTTCGGGATGGCCGCCCGACAGACGCTCGGATCGCTCATTGCCGGGTTTGTCCTCATGTTTGCCCGTCCCTTCGAGATTGGCGACTGGATTGCAATCGGTGACAACGAAGGAATCGTCACCAAAATCACGATCATGAACACCCACCTGCGTAACTTCGATGGCGAACACGTCGTCATCCCGAACGACAACGTCGCCGACCGCGCAGTCGTAAATCGAAGTCGCGACGGCAAACTCCGGGTTCATCTCGAAGTCGGTATCGACTACGATGCTGATCCGAACCATGCCGCCGAGGTCGCTGCCGAGGCCGTCAAAGAGGCGTCGTTTGTCGACGGCAATCCGCACCCACAGGTGTTTCCTGTCGGCTTCGGTGGCTCATCAGTGGAACTCGATATCCGGTTTTGGATCTCGCCGCCGACACCACAAAAGCGCTGGCGAGCGACAGCCGAGGTCGTCGAAAACGTCAAAGACCGCTTCGATACCGAATCGATTTCGATTCCGTTCCCGCAACGGACGGTTGGCTACCGCGAGGACGGGTTTGCATCTCGAGAACAACCACGAACCCTCGAGACAACCGACTGATTCGCCGTTCTGCTGCTGGGGGTCGAACTGCTTGCGGGCAGGTTTTAGATGTAGTCGAAAACACCGATAGACGACACAAAGACACCTGTTTGGGACGCGAAATCCGAACGCTCAAATGTCGTTTGGATCAATGATGGCTATGGATGTTGCGACGGCCCGTCGGCGCTTTAGCCGTGCGTCGTGGGTCAACGTCGTCGGCAACGCTGCCAAAATCGTCGTTGAGGGTGCCGCCGGCATCCTATTTGGCTCTGTTGCGTTGATTGCCGATGCGGCCCACTCGGTTGCGGATCTCGTCGCCAGTATCGTCGTGCTCATCTGGGGGAGCCGCTCGTATGATTCGGCCGACGAATCGCATCCACATGGCCATGCTCGCATCGAGCCGTTGACTGCGCTGTTTGTCGGTGCGGTAATCGTTCTTTTGGGACTCAACCTGCTGTATGAGTCCGCCCGCGGCGTCCTGTTTGGGACTGACGTGCAGTTCAGCGTCTTTCTGCTCGGCGCACTCGGGTTTGCGATGGTCGATATGTACCTGGTGTATTGGTACACCCAGCGGGCCAACGACGGGTTGGGCTCGACGGCGCTGTCGGCGCTGGCAACGGACTGTCTGAACGACCTGTACACAACGGTTGCGGCTACAGTCGGCGTGTTAGGCGTGCTGGCTGGCATCCCACTGTTGGATCCGCTGGCCGGTGGACTGGTCAGCGCACTCGTTATCCACCAGGGCATCGAAATCGCTCGAGAGAACGTCGATTATCTGGTCGGGGCTGCTCCCACAGACGACAAACGAAGCGAGATCCGCCGTGAGCTTACAGCCAACGACGCCGTCGAAGGGCTTCACGACTTTATGGTGTTTTATGACGGCACCCGACTCGAGGTCGAAGTTCACGTTGAAGTCGACGGCAGGATGACGATCCGGCAGGCCCACGACCTCGAGAGCCGGCTGGTCGATGATCTCAAAGCCCTCGAAGAGGTCGGTGACGTCCATATTCATCTCGACCCGTCCGGACTGGGCGAGTGGAAAGAAGCAATCGAACCAGACACCGACGGCCAGCACTAATCACTGTGAGTGCGCCTCGAGCACACCGCGGATCTCTTTGATCGTGGATAAGACTGCCTGCCACTGTTCGGTCGAGCCGGGAACGTCTTTGCTCCTGTGGCCGATTTCGTCGTTGATCGTCTCCTGGACAGCCCGGGGTGTGTCGATCCGGCGAAACGTGAGATCGCCTCCGCCGGCAACCTCGAGTGTAACCGTTCCATACCCAAACAGCGACCCACGAACCGACTGTTCGTAGGCGGTGTTTTGAACCTTCGACAGCGAGAGTCGCCGAACCGACCGGCCGAAGACACCTGTTTTGACCCACACTGCTCGAGTCGTCACCAGATAGGTGGTCTGTTGGATCCACAGATAGCTCCAGGCTGGAACAGCCAGCCCCACGACTCCACCCACAGCAAGCCGGGCGTCGGCTGTGCTGGCGAGTCCGAGTGCCACAGCAACAATGACCAGCCCGATCCCGGCGCTGCCGAGTACTGTCGTCAACCGGGGCCGGCCCTCCCAGACGACCGATTCGCCCTGCTGAAGCCAGCACCACTCGTCGCTCATTGGTCTGTGTGCTCGGGACTCACACTCGAGTCTGTGGTGTCGGCCTGATCTGTGCTGCCGACATCCGCGTTGTTGGCTGCAGCCGCCGGATGGCTCGAGTCCGCAAGCGTCTGTCGGATCGCCTGCAGTTCGGCCAAAATCGCATCCAGAACATCCTCGTCGGCTGCATCGTCCTCATGTCGTGAGTCTTCGCGGCGTTCGATCTCTCGAGAGATTAGCTCTTGGATATCCGCCGGTGTCGGGATGTTGCGGAATCGGAGTTCGACACCCGAACTGCCGGCGGTGCTGATCTCGACGGTTCCGTACCCGAGTTGTGCGCCGACGGCAGTTTGTGTATAGGAGATGTTTTGAACCTTATCGAAACCGATTTGCTTGACATCTCGTGAAACGATACCACGCTTGCGGTACAGTCCACGGGTAGTGACGACGTAGTTGGTATTTGTATAGCTCAAATACGCACTGAGGAGAATCGGAATGCCGATCAGAACGAACGACAGCGGAATGCCAACGACAAGCGCTGGAACAAGACTGCTTTTGTGTGGTGTACTCGCCCATAAAACGTGCTCGCCGTCATCGACGGTGAGCCACGACAGATCGACATCGGCAGTTGCGTCCTCATCACCGACAGGAGACTGGGGGTCTTTCTGCTCGAGATCCATATCGCTACTGTCTTTTGGGTTGACAAAATCTTATCGCAGTCTGTACGGTGTGTCAGCGACAAAAAGAACGCACTGGTGGGTCGAACCCAGTTGCCGCTACAATCCGTCTTCTTGCTCTTCTTCCATTGGATCGTCTTCTTCTTCCATTGGATCGTCTTCTTCTTCCATTGGATCGTCTTCTTCTTCCATTGGATCGTCTTCTTCTTCTTCCTCCATCGGATCGTCTTCCTCTTCTTCCATCGGATCGTCTTCCTCGGGTTCTTCTTCAGGTTCTTCTTCAGGCTCTTCTTCCTCGGGTTCTTCGTCTTCAGGTTCTTCGGCAGGTTCCTCTTCTTCGGCACAGCCTGCGAGGAGTCCAACGGTTGCGATACCACCAACGGTTTTCAGTAGTGTACGTCGGTTCTGTTTGGGCATTGGCGCGTTCGGCGGTTTGCGTCGAAGCCTTTTGTTCGATTTCCGGATTTCGCCCTGTTTTGTTCCGTATTTGTTCCATAGTTGGTAATAATACTAATAGCAACTGGACTGTATCTGAAGTGTTTTACAGCGTTGCTATCGAATACAGTTTCCAGCCGCGTCACGATTTGCAGCCGCGTTTTCGAATACTCCAAACAGTCGCCGCAAGTAACCTATCAACTACTGGCCGTCAGCCTTAGTTCGATTCGTTGCAAAAAACGAACAATGAACGGAGTACTGTGGTATGTGCTGACTGGAACGAGTGGCGGTCGAAACCGACTGCGTGTACTCCGTGTACTTCGAGCCCGCCCACGGAACGCCAACCAGTTGGCCAAACGCCTCGAGCTTGATTACACCACTGTCCGGCATCATCTCTCAGTACTCGAAGAACACGATCTCATTACAAAAACAGGCGATGGCTACGGCGTTATCTACCAAATTTCGTCGTCGGTTCGAGACAACTGGGAGACGATCGAACAGATCGAAACCGAGTACGCTGACTCGGCAGTCTCGTCATAACTACTCCCAGCGGTCGCGGGTGAGAACCTCTCCCGGCTCTGTTGTGGTTGCCGACCCAAGGACGACGCCCGCGTTGAGACTCGTATTGATTGCTGTTTTGACATCGTCGCCGGCGATGATGCCGAGTTTCCGCCGGCCCGTCGAGACGCGTTCGCCTTTTATCGTCAGCGAGACAGACTCACCGTCGTGTCGGAGATTCGCCACAGCGGTGCCGGCTCCAAGATTGACTCGCTGGCCGAGGACGCTGTCGCCGACATACGAGAGATGACCCACACTCGTCTCGGCCAGCAGGATGCTGTTTTTGATTTCGACAGCGTGGCCGACTTTCGTGTTAGCCCCGAGATATGTCGAACCGCGAACGTAGGCGTTCGGACCGACTGTCGCACCACTGGCGATATAAGCCGGCCCCTCGATGGTGACGCCAGCTTTGAGTGTGGCACCCTCTTCGATGATAACCGGGCCCTCGAGTGTCGTCTGGTCGTGGACGTCGCCGTCAATTCGGGTTGGGGCTGCCTCGAGGAGCCACTCGTTGGCTGCCAGCAGTTCCCAGGGCCGACCGACATCCAGCCAGCGCTCGAAGGGAACTGCAGTCACTGACTCCCTATTGCAGACGGCCTCGAGGACGTCAGTAAGCTCGAGTTCGCCGCGTTCTGAAGCTTCGACACCCAACAGCTGTTGGGCATCGGCTGGAAAAACGTACGCGCCGGTGTTGATCAGATTCGAATCGGGATTAGCCGGTTTTTCGACAACGCCCCGTACGCGAGTGTCGTCGCGCTCGTCGAGTTGAAGGACGCCGTAGGAACTCGGATTATCGACGCGGTAGGAGCCGACTGCAGGACCGCTGCTGTAGAGCGTCTTCAGGGATGTTTGATCGTACAACGCATCGCCGTTGAGCACGACAAACGGATCGTCATCCAACAGTGGCTCTGCTTTTTTGACCGCATCTGCAGTCCCACGTTGGGTGTGTTGGACTGCGTACTCGACATCGACGCCACAGTGGTGAGTACCAAAGTGGTCTCTGATGTGGTCGGCTTTGTAGCCGACGACGACAATCAGACGGCTGGCTCCAGCCTCGACCGCGCGGTCGAGGGTGTGTTCGAGCAGCGGTCGGCCCGCCACCGGCAACATCGGTTTCGGTTGGGCGGCAGTGAGCGGACGCATTCGGGTCCCCTCACCAGCCGCGAGGACAACTGTTTGCATATTAGCGTCTCGTATCAATCAGAACGTTGTTAGTCAGTCGCTTGCTGTCTGTGCTGCACAAACGCATCATACAAGCGGTCAGCGGCATGAGCGAGAGATTCATACAGCCCGTCTCCAAGACATACGCTGTTGAACGACCGAATGCTGTTTTGTTAGCCGGCCGATAGCGGTTTGATGTCGCGATCCTAGACGAACCGCCTCACAGTAGACGGACAGTCTGCATCAACGTAGCCACGGACTACCAGCCGTTCGAACGCTGTTTGACTCCAAGTAGTCGCCACATCGACGGGGCCCTCTCAGATGGTGGCTATCAAAACCAGAATTTTATATGTGGTGTGTTATATATGCACAGTATGGGTTCGACTGGTGGGCGTGGTGGGCCGCCATCACAGTGGCATCGACAAGATTGGCTCGTCTGTATCGAAACGCTGGTTACACTCACAGATCCCGAGGCGGCGACGCCAAAACAGCGACATGCGTGGTGCTTACTCGAAACGATTGCGGCCGGCTGTAACGTCGATCCGACCGCATATATATTGGAGATTGACGACAGTTGGGGCCCAGAGACTGCCGTCGAGGCTCCAACAGACGCCCCACAGCCATCGGCGTCGTTGGATGCCGACGACTGGAAACTGTTAGAGACTGCCTTGCAGTCGTTTGCTGAAGACCGACAACACACCAAACGCGGCCAGCGCGCCTGCCAGCTCGCTGCAGCTATCGCTGACTCAGCACACCTGACCGCCGACCACTAAGAGTCGAAGCGTTTTGGCCTACTGACCACAGACCAGGAGTATGGCCGAACTCAGTAGTCATCATATCGGTATTACAGTGTGTGATCTCGAGCGTGCAGTCGAATTTTATACAGACGTATTCGGTCTCGAGGTTCTCGCCGAGTTTTCGGTCAGCGGCGAGGCCTTCGAGACCGGCGTCGGTCTCGAGGCTGCAAGCGCACGCTTTGTCCATCTCAAGGCCAGTTCGATCCGCCTCGAACTTGTCGAATACGAACCGACTGGCGATCAATGCGAGCCTCCACAACTCAACGACCAGGGGGCGACACATATGGGTCTCGAAGTTGCTGATCTCGACAGTTTTTATGAATCTCTTCGGTCGGACGTAGAGACGTTGAGCCCGCCGCAAACAACCGAAACTGGAACCAAGATTCTGTTCGTCCGAGATCCAGAAGACAATCTACTCGAAGTACTCGAGTTGTAGCTTTCCGACAGTATCACAGACCGTTATCGGCTCGTAGGCGCGTCAGTATCAACGCGTCGAAGGCCCGTCTCATCGAGCCGATACTGCTCGCCGTCGACGGCTAGGGGCTCTTCGAAAGCTTCCTCCGGCGGATAGTAGTGGGCCGTATGGACGATTCGAATGTGGGCTGCATCGAGATCGTCGGCCAACGCGAGAGCACCTTCGCGCGTCATATGTTTGGTGCCAAACGTTCGCGGGATGCCAGTGGCGTCTTCGTGTATTCCGCCGAGCGGGTGGTACTCACACAGTGAGGCCGGGACGATCCCGTCGGCCAACAGGAGTTCCGGCTCCCGAAGCCGTCGGCGAGAACGGTCCGGAATGTCGTAGCTCGTATCGCCCGAAAGCGAGAGTTTCGCTCCCGTTTGTGGGTCTGTGACCACCAGCCCGAAACAGATCAATGGTGGGTGATCAACTGGGACGAGCGTTACCTCGAGCCCACAGATTTCGCGCGGCTCGAACGGTGTGACATCCTGAACGGTCACCGTATCCAGATAGTGGTATTTTTCGCGGATAGTATCGGCCACCGAACTGCCTGTCTTCGGGTCGATGCTGTCTGCGGCATACACCGGCAGCGAATCGAACAGCCGGTAGGCATTGCCTAACCCATCGATGTGGTCGAAATGGATGTGGCTGATAATCGCTGCATCCGGCAGTTCGACGTCGTGGCCGAGAAACTGGTGGCGAAAATCCGGACTCAGATCGATGAGAATCGACTCTTCGGTTCGTTCGTTTTCGATGTGAACTGAAAACCGCGACCGTTCGATCCCGCGGTCGATCGCTTCCTGACAGGTGTTGCACTCACAACCCACAGTGGGCGTGCCCGTCGTATCGCCCGTCCCCAACAGTGTAACCAGCATCGACATCCCGATTAGTGTGTTTGATCCTGCGGTTTGGCCTCGACGGTTTCGCTGTCGCCGCTGGTGGCCAGGCCGTCGTCGGCTGGTTCGCTGTGATCATGGCCATGGTCGTGATCGTGGTCGTGGTCGTGGTCGTGGCCGCTCCCACTGCCGGTTATATGCGCACCATCGCCGCTGATCATATCCATGTTTTTGAGATTATCCCGCTCTTCGAAATCAGAGACTGCATCCAGCAGATCCTGCTGAGTGAGTTCCATGCGCTCTTCGGTGAGCGCCTCGAGGACGGCCTCCCGGAGAACCATCCGCAGGTCACTTCCAGTGAGTCCCTTGGTTTTGCTGGCGATCTCGTCGGGGTCGAAATCAGTGATACTCATTTGTCTGGTTACGACCTCAAGGATGTCTGCCCGCATTCCTCGGTCTGGTTTTGGGAAGTTGACGATCTCATCGAAGCGTCGCCACGCCGCAGCATCTAATTGGTCGGGGTGGTTCGTTGCCCCGATCAACAGCACATCATCACGGATCAGCGAGATGTCGTCGATAGATTTCAACAGGGTGTTAACCGCGCGTTTAAGCGCGGCGTGTTCGTCGGATCGGCGGGTTTTGGCGACCGAGTCGAACTCGTCGATAAACAGAATACACGGCGAGAGACGCTTTGCGACCTCGAAGGTCTTTTCGACGTTTTTGGCCGTCTCGCCGAGATACTGGCTGGTGATCATCGAGAGTTTGACCTCGACAAACGGCAGGCCGAGTTCATGGGCCAACGCGCGTGAAATCGTGGTTTTCCCAGTTCCTGGTGGACCGACAAATAGCAGTTTGCCGATCTCCCGAAGACCAATCGAGGCCAGATAATCGCGGTGTTCGATCGCTTTGACGATCTTTTGGATCTCGCCTTCCTGGTCGCCGGTCAACACGAGATCCTCGAGTTGCATTTCGATTTCTTCGGGAGCCCGAACCTGGACGAGATCTAGCATCTCGCTTTCGTCGTCGTCGTCGGTATCAAAATACTGCGAGAGCAATGCATCAATCCAGACGCGGTCGGCCTGAATCGGCCGGTTGTTTTCGCGGGCTTCGGCGTGGGTTACATCGACGCCGGTTTCGTCTTCGACAGCAGCAACAATCGTCGGATTCGTCGAGAGTCGCTCGTCGTCGGCTCGCTCGAGGTACCACTCGATGGCCATCTCCGGTTGGGTAATCGATAACTCTCCGGAGAACTCTTCGCGTTGGGTAAACAGCAGTTCCGAGATTGCCTCCCAAGGGCGCTCGACGCCAGTTGCAGTTCGGGCGACAGAGCCCGTCGCCCGGAGTGGCCGCTCGATACTGCCGGGCGGCCGTGGCTCGCCAGTCGTCGAGTCACGTTCGGTGTCGCTGTTGGATCGTTCTGTCCAGAATACTTGTCGAAAACGGGGTGGGAGATCGTTCTCGTCCAACGACCGATCATCAGTATAGAGGTGGGTCGTCAACACGAACTCGACCACATCCAAAGCCGGGTCACTCATCCCACAAACATTCGTTCTGCTGTCGCTTAAGAGCGTCGAAGCAGTGGGCATCTCGCCACCGAAACCGTTTGTCTGTGGCCTCGAGTCTGCCAACCCCACTCACAGCATCCAGCGATTATACGTACAAAAGTACGGAGTTCCGAAATCCACCGTATGAGTGTTCAATGTTGATTCAGTATTCCACGGATATAAAGATATAATGTACTTATATTGGTTGATATATTTGCCGTTTGTCCAGTAAACTCTGCTCGAGTGGCATTTCATCAACAGTCATCGTTTTAATCGTCTATCCGTATAGCTATCCATATCTACCCGTGACATGTAAGTACGATTCAACTCGTCTGGTTACTATTTGGGCACACAACCGTCGAATCAGTACCCTCCCGTTGGCATGAGCGACTACGCCGAGACCACCAACACCTCGAGTGCAGACACTGGGCGTGCCGGTATCATTCTCGCCGGGGGCCGCTCAAGGCGGTTTCCGACCGTTGATAAAGCACTTGCACCGCTGGACGGCAAGCCACTGCTGTGGCATGTCGCCGACAGCCTCGCACCCGCAGTTGATGAGTTGATCGTCAGCTGCCGGCGAGACCAACGCGAGTCGTTTGCTGAGACACTTTCGGCGTTCGACGTTCGGTTCGTTGTCGATGCGATTCCTGACCGTGGGCCGCTTGTCGGGCTTCGGACTGCGCTCGAAGAAACCACAGCCACCTACGCAGCTGTGTTGCCCTGCGATATGCCCGCCGTTCCGGCTGGGTTTCTCGATTTTCTGTGTACCCGCGGCCGAAACCAAACCGGCGCACTCCCGGAGTTCGACGGCCGACGCCAACCGTTTCCGGCCGCTGTCCACGTTCGGGCAGCCACTGCAGCCTGCCGGGAGGCCGAAGCCGACGGCGAGGGGGTTGATGCGTTCGTCTCCCAGCTCGATCCGGTTGTCGTCGATGAACGAACTGTTCGGGCCCACGTTGAGCCGACAGCGTTCTCCAATATCAACACTCACGAGGATCTGGCAGACCTCCGAGAATCACTGTAATCGCGGTCGGAGATACCGAAAGCGACCCCGTTTGTGGTGTATCCGAAGTTCCAAGCTTCTGGGATAACTGATGACTCTCGATATGTAGCTCGCGATGGATATTGATATCCAGAACCACGAGGCGGATCTCGAAGCCGAGGTCGAACACCGCCTCGAGATTGCCGGAGAGGCTCATAAGGCTGCCCGCGACCGCCAGCAGTTCGCCATCGAGGCATCCAAAAGCTCCCAGCGTATCAGTAATCTCACTGACACCGAAGCCGGTAACAACGAACAGATCAATGAGGTGGCCACTGCCAATGGACAACAAACTGCTACGGTGTTGAAAACCACCTCTGATCTGCCGCAACTAAAGAACTGAGGATGCTACAAAAACACTGACGATGCTACCACTATTGCTCAAACCGAACGCAACCACTAGACGTCGCAAGCTTTAGTTTCCTCTCGGCCACCTTTTCTGTATGAGTCTCCAGATTGCGGTCGCCGTTCCCTTTCGCCAGCAGGGCGCCCGCGAGCTGGGTGAAGGCGAGTTTGTCGTCGCACTGTCGTTAGACCGCGAGTGGTTTTCGCCTGATCAGGCAAAACGGCTGGTCGACGTGGCAGTTGGCCGCGGCCTGCTCGAGAACACCGACGGTGAGCTGCGACCAACGTTCGACGTCGGCGACGTCGAGATTCCGGAAGGGTTCACCCCGGATACCGAGATCTTGCGCGAGCAGTCGACGTTCGAACAATTACTTGATCTCATGGTCTCGGGGGGGCTCTCGAAACAGGAGGCGGTCGCCGAAACTAACGAAACTCAACGGCGGCTTGGTATCAGCTTAGAGGCGGCAGCGATTGTCGTCTCTCGGCGACACGGAATCGACTGTTCGAGCGTCCTCGAGAGCGTGCAGTCGGAACTCGAAGCCTCTTAAGCTGCCACCTCCGAGACGTGATATGGTTCAGGATCGACTCCGCGATGGCACCCGCATCGCCCAACTGCTTGCCTCCGAGCTAACTGGCAACCGTGGCCGGCTCGAATCGGTTGTGGTTGTCGAGGCCAACCCCGACGTTGAACCGACAGCTGACGGCGCGTTGGCCTACCGGATTGTGCTCGTTTCGACACCTGAGGCGATCACTCTCGAGCGCGGACAGACAACACTCGACGAAGAAATCGAGGCCGAACCACGACCTGTCGCCAGTGTGTTCGTCCAGCCCGAGCGCGCCCGCATAGAGTTCACACTGGCACCGGATACTGCCGCTGAACTCGCCGAAAAAGCAGACTTACGAACGCGACCAAAAGCCGTCGAACCGCCGCGAACCCTGGTGTTTCTCGAGGACGGTGCGGCCGCAAAACAGGTGCTTCCGGTTTTCGAGGCTGTAGTTGAGGCCGTCGGCTCACCACACTCAGCAGAGTGACTCCAAGACGGCCGGCAGATCCTCAATCAGTCGATCTCGATCAATATAGGCGTCGGCTCGTGGGTCGCGGTCGGGACCGCCTTCGAACAGCACCTGGATCGCATACAGCCCAGATTCGGTCGCCCCCTCGATGTCATCCATCGGCGTATCACCAATGTAGACTGTTTCGTCGGCGGTCGTCCCAAGCTCCTCGAGCAGTGCCTCGAAGGCGGCCGTGTCGGGTTTGCCTGCGGGCAACTCGCCAGTGACGAGAGTAGTATCGAACAGTCTCGCCCAGCCAAGCTGTTCGATTTTGGATCGCTGGGCGAGCACCGAGCCGTTGGTGAGCAGGCCAACACGGTACGTTGACCGTAGCTCCCGGATGAACGGCTCGATGCCAGCCAGCGGCTCGAGAGCCTCGCTGATTTCTTGGCGGTAGGCCGCGGCCATCGCCTCGGGATCGGTTTGGCTTTCTCTGTCGGCCAGTATATCCCGAAACACCGGCGTTCGGCTCTGTTTGGTCAGGTTTTCTCGATGAGCCGTGAGATACTCCTCGCGGTGTATCTGTGGGCCGTCAACCGCAGCGATGGCATCGCGCAAGATCGCATCGCGGTCTTTCGTCGTCACCGCAAGGGTATAATCGAGGTCAAAGGCGACCCCCCGTATCGACATAGCCGACTGTTTGGAAGCCAAGGGTTTGAGCCTAGCGACTCCGAGAATTCAAATTTGGGCTCTGTAGTTTCGCTAGACGTAACGGCGAATGATCCTTTATTGCTGTAGAAAGCGAAGAGACAAATTACGTTGAATTCCGAAATCCGTCTCTTGACCCGGAATGCGGTCACGAAAGCTCTAGATTGTCTGGGCCCACATAGAAGCCAGCCGAGACTTGGTTGTCAAGACTGCCACCGTTGTTTCTGACTGTCGCAGTCAGTGTAATCGAATCACTGTATGTGACCTGACTCTCGCTTAGACAGATATTTGTGACCTCAAAGTCTGCCGGTTAAATTGAATACACCTTGAAGTTATTAGTTTTAAATCCACTCTCGGGGATCATGACCCAATAATCAGAGTCGTATCCTGGGAACCTGTGCGTCAAATCGATCCTAGTTGTTTCACCGGGATCAAACGTATACGAGGTCGAATCGACAGTCCATCTATCACCCCCGCTGTCTTCATGTAGCAGATTTATATCTTGGCTTCTTGTGCTACCACTATGGTTCGTGACATCTACCGAGACGTGCATTGTATCACCGCTCGATAGACTAGTTGCCCAGGTTTTCAGTTCGATCTCCCAGTCTCGATAAGTATCAATGTTCCTACCATCCCAGAGATACTCTACTTTCTCTTCATTATCTTCGACGCGCCCTTCGATACTACCGATATTGTAGTTGTCGACTTTGCTCTCGAGGCTGTCGATGTCACTCGAATTGCTCGAGACGGAACTCTCGAGGCTGTCGATGTCACTCGAATTGCTCGAGACAGAACTCTCGAGGCTGTCGATGTCACTCGAATTGCTCGAGACGGAACTCTCGAGGCTGTCGATATCTTCTTCCAAGTTCTCGATATCTTCTCTGAGTTCATCAACTGTATCATTAAGGCCATCAAACGCAGACTCACTCACACCGAAGTCGTTTTGATCGAAGGTTAGGCTGAGTGTCCCGTGGAGTTCCTCGTTTCTGTCCCAATGGTATCCTTCGACAGTTGCACGGACTGTATCTCCCTCATTGACTTCGATTTCCCTGGTTCCTGTGGCGGTGAAACTCCATGTGCTTGAGTCGTCTTCTTTGAGCGTTGTCTCGTCGCCATCAACCGTGACATACGATGTCGCTACGGCTTGGTAATTAGAGTGTCTCCCATCGTGGACAAACTCGAATTCTACCTCTCCTGAATCCGGGGCGGTTGTTTCAAATTCCCATACTTTTGTACTTCCGCTTGGAAGCCCATCGAATTCATAACTGAATTCAACAGCGTCATCATCTAATGAGACGCTGTGATCGTCTGGGCCGGATGAACTCCAGTTGTCCGGATCAGAAAAGTGGTTTTCTAAGACTCCTGGAGTATACTCAATGTTGTCAACATCGTCTTTTATTTCATCAAGTTCGTCCCTGAGATCTTCAATATCATCAATGTCTAAATTATCGATATCTTGCTCAAGATCACCAAGATCTTGTTCAATATCCTTGAGAGAGTCTCTCAGACCTTCAATATCATCAATGTCTAAATTATC
>LKMJ01000903.1_pt1 | contig 24905 bp, 35 predicted proteins | sample 643391 | NCBI WGS metagenome assembly LKMJ01 (sample SAMN04112250, study PRJNA286221) | soda lake metagenome | biome: soda lake; feature: Kulunda Steppe; material: water; isolation source: sample PL-Br10 brine of Picturesque Lake | place: Russia: Kulunda steppe | collected 2010-07 | reverse complement strand
CTCTTCCGATCTCTAGCATACGCACCAATCACTGCTTGGCCGGGCGTCCATCATAGCCCATTGCGCTTGCACCGTGCCATGCGTCAGCTGCTGCCCTGTGTCAGCCATGCCTTGTGCTGCTTACCTGCGTCAGCCATCCCCTTCCCCCCTCGCTGGCCTGTGTCAGCCATGCTCTATGCTGCTTGCTGCCCTGTGCTGCTCGCTGCTGTGTGCCGGCCATGCCCTGTGCCGCTCGCTGCCGCGTGTCAGCCATCCCCTGTGCTGCTCGCTGCACTGTGTCAGCCATGCCTTTCCCCAGGGCAATGGCAGCTGGCGTGCAGGTCCCTCAGCAGCAGGTCCCCTGGCCTCCCAACTCCCCCAAAAGTGCACAAAACATCTGCCAAGAAAGGCAGCCGCGCTGCTGGCGAGGCACGAATTCTCCCAACAGGGCACCCGTCTGGTGCCCAGGCTCCTCGGCAGCAGTTGACCGCCGGCGTCCCACGCATCACCAGAGCCTCCCTCAGCGGCTTGCCTCATGCTTTCCACTGAGTCCACAGCTCAATGCCCAGACCTGCAAGGTGCCTCTCTCTGCCTGCAGGTGCTCCAGCTGGGGGCATTCCTGGATCACCCCAACAGGGTGCGCGGCCCGGTCTCATTTGTACTCCCGAGGCCGAATCAGGGTGCCGGCGCCAAACCCACCAAGAAGAAGGCGGCCCTGCAGCTGGCCAGCAAGCTGCACCCTGTCACGCACATTGTGGCGATCAACTTGTACCAGTGAGTGGGGTGTGAGCGGCTCATATGAGGAGCAGGCGCGAGTGCTTTGTCATGGACGCGGCATTGGGTTTGGGAGGGATGCGCTCCGTGGGGGATGGCTCCTATAGATGGCAGTTGCGTAGATCCAGAAAAGGCCACTGATATCGCATGGATCCAGATGGATCCAGCCACTGATATCGCATGGATTGCATGGAAGATGGCAGTTGCATGGATCCAGAAAAGGCTACAGATATCGTCAAAGAATATAAAGGGGCATCAGAAGACACAGACGTGTTTGGAGCAAGAGTAAATGGAGCCCAGCCGGATGCGGGCAAGGCCGGCTGGCGCATACCAACTTGTCTGAGATCTGATTGTACGACACTCCAGACCAAGAGTCTGCTGTCTCATGCTTGATGTTGCGCACAAGGCTGGAGCCCGTGACGGCCGCTCTAGCAAGCCACACAAGCAGCTTACAATCAGCAGCAGCCCAGGAGGCACATGGGAGTCTGAGATGCGGACAATTTTTCTGGGTGGAATGTACACTGACTTTATTCCAAGATGCGTAGGATTGTGCTGTGGGTGGAAAAATAATCGGCTGGCTTTCATTCCAAGTGAAGACAGTGGTCTCGTTGAAAGCAGTGAGCCTTCAGGTCTGCTTGTGCATGAAGCAGGTCACGCTGGCAGTTTGCAGGTCTGGGGCAAACCAGAAGGCAGAGCATCTAAAGTTCTTCTCTTCTTTGGCAGGCATTTTGGTCATGTGTGCAAACACAGGACAGGTCGCAATCCTCCCTGTGTTGTGCAGGCAAGAGGGACGCCAGCAGCTTGCGGAGGCCCTGAGATTTTTGGTGGACAGAGGCCAAGGCTCAGACCGTGCGCGCGTGGTGCTTGTGCTCAACCTGCCACCTGAGTGGTCTGGGTTCAGCCTGCTTGAGGTACTCTTCCTTTCCGGCACCTCACAAACAGCTGGCCTGTTCCATGATAGCCATGCCCGAGCATGCCCGGATATTTGAGAGGCAGAGCACCATTTCCGTGCTACTTTTAAGTTATCTTGGTGGCTTGCATGGTCAAAGCCACAAACGCGAGGTCCTCACCAGAAAGGCAAGCGCTTTCCCTCAGGTGTTTCAACTCCCTCCTTGTCTGTACCACCACTGCACGCTGTGTGCATTGCTAAGGGTTCATTGCCTGCCCCCACAGCTCTCATGTGCGATCTACTTTCTTCTCTGGTCACCTGCTTGCACGTGCTCAGGTGTGTGTGCACACCATCCGCAATCTTCAGAGAGGTCCCTCGCACACTAGCCTGATATGTTTGTTTCCTGGCCTTGTCTCCACCTGCGCAGGCATTCCTGCATGCTGCTGTTTCGCAGCAGCTGTCAAAGGCCTCGGGCTCCGCAGAGGGTGAGTGTGCCAGCCATGCCACCATTTCGGTGGCCCATGCCACAATCTTGGTGGCCCAAGTGCTCCCTAAGCAAAGCCACGTGCGCACAGTTGCTGCAAGCTGGTAGAGCTGTTGTAATGATGGCAAGCGAGCATGCAAGGCCATATGGCAGGCAGGGAGTGGGAATGGCTTGGAAGCATTGTTCTGCACTGGAGGCCATTGTGTGCGCCTGTTATTGTGTGCATCTCTTACTTGCTAGGAAACAGCTCCTTGGCTTTGTACATCCCAGGGCACTGGGTTATTTATGAAGAGCGCAGCATATGTATAGCATACGTGACCAGCCAGGCAAAAGCCCTGGCAAAAGTGTCTTAGCACAGCCACCCTCATGTCTATGGGCACAACCACCCTCATGTCTGTGGGCACATCAGTAGCCACCAGCACACAGAACATGACAATGTTAATGATGTGTCAATGTTCTCGCAAGCCATCGGCTGAAATCCGCCCCAACGCCGTATGACTCTGAAGCCAGAGGAGATATTCAAGTATCACCAAGGCATACACTCACATGGCTAGTATTGATAAAGTTTGAAACACGACTGCCTGTGCTTTTGCAGAGGGGACCGACACAAGCATGATGCCTGTAGCGTCCTTCTTGCTGTCACTGCTGCAAGACTCAGCCCTGTCTTCGGCCATGAGCGAGCCCATTGGGGAGAGCTATGAGCACCAAATAAGCGTGGCCTCTGCCTTTGCTGACAAGGTATGTAACTTCTTTGATGCACATGGCCCATGTGATGGGGTCAAGATGAAAAAGGGCACCATGCACGCAAGACAAGATGGCGTTTCACCCCACTCATCGCTAAAGTCATTGCGGCTTTTCAGGACGGTGGTGCGTTGTGTGTGTTGCAAAAAGATGCATCCCTTTGTCAACTGCCCTTGTGGTTATGGTACATGCCTCTTGCTTGGGGTAGATCTCTTGAAGTAGGTAAGTAATTGGCCAATTTTGCACAACATACTTTACAACAACAGACGGACGACAAGTCCCACAAATACCCTTTACACTAAAAGTGCTGGCAAGTAAGCTGATTTTTACAACGCATGAATGCCCTCTCTCTCTCTCTCTCTCTCTCTCTCTCTCTCTCTCTCACAAACACACACACTCCCTTCATTCCCCTCCCCTTACCCTATGCCCCTCTCTCAAGCCCTTTCACACCGAAGACGGACAACACAATGTGCACATGCATGCCACAAACAGGCAGGCCTGAGCGGCAAAGAGCTCACGGACACATTGGTAGGCATCCTTCTGAAGGGGATGAGCCACGATGACCAAGTGTTCACCCTGCCGTCCCCCATCGTGAAGCTGCGGGAGGTGCATTCTCAGCTGGTCAGGTGGGAGCACCCCCTTGGCAGGCGCAGTCAGCAAAAGCAGCTAAACTACAGATGGCAACCTTGCGTTGCGCAAACTGGCTTGCACATCAACACTTAACTCAAAAGGGCCAAGCTTAAGTGGTAGTTGAGCATGCACATTAAATGGCCAGCAAGCTTCTCAGAAGACTTCAAGCCTGATCACCTACTGAACCCTCTTGCCCGCCCTCCCACTTAATAGAACCCCCTCGCCCGCCTTCCCACTCAATAAAACTTTCCCGCCTGCCTTCCTGATGATTCCTGCTGCCTGCCTACCCATTGAGCCCTCCCGCTCACCTTTCCCCTGAACTTCCCTTCCTGCCTGCCCAACGAATTCTCCTGCCTGCCTACCCACTGAGCTTCCTTGCAGGTCCTTGGGTGTTGCCCCTGGCATGAGCGCCGTGATTGCAAACGGCCGCTTGTACCCCACCCCCTTGGCTGACGAGGACTCCGTGCAGCAGCAGGTGTGTGTTGCTGGGGTACGGGAGGGCCAGGTCCGCGCTGCTACAGGTGGGGAAGGGAATGAGCAAGCTTGCATGTGCATGCATTTCATGTACAGGAGCAAGTACAAATGTCCTCCCTGCCTTGCCATTGTGGGTGTGGCATGCTATCAGGCAGCGCTGGCCCTGGTGTGTGTGGCGCATGTTGTGGTCTGTGCGTGGCGCATGTTGTGGTAGGTTGTGGTGCATGTTATGGTAGGTTGCGGCACATGTTATGGTGGGTGATGGCCCATGTTGTAGTGGGTGTGACGCATGTTGTGAAGGGTGTGTCACATGTTGAGGTAGGTTGCGGCGCATGTTGTGGTGTGATGTGGCATGCAAATAGACATAGGCCATCGTGTCATTCAGCTTCGACCCTCAGCCGGGCATCAAACCAAAGCTGGTGAAGGATCAAGCCAGTGGATTTTGGTGCTACACTGGCCCCGACATGTGGGCAGGTGTACAGGCGCAAAAAGGAGGGAAGGAGGATGGCAGGAGGTGTTGAGGCACATTCAGACAGGCAGGCAAGCAAGAAGATAGGAAGACAACCGTGAGACTGGCGCAATAAACACAAAGCTGTCGCACTGAACACAAGGCTAGCGCACTGAGCCTAAGGCCAGCGCACTGAAGACAAGGCAAGGACACCGAACAAAAGGCTGGCACGTTGGACACAAGGCAGGCTGGCACACAGGCGGGCGAGCAGGCCAGCGGGGCTGTGGACAATCACAAGGCTGGAACATTGAACGCAAGGCAGACAGGCAGGCGGATGGCCTGACCTGGAGGCTGCTTGGTGTTGCAGGCCTTGGTTGTTTTGCTAGCATGCAATGGCCTTCAAAGTTGGGCGCTTGCCATTAAAGCTCACGGGCCAAGCTATGGGGCAGTTGGCCACCAGGACTGGCAATACGCAATCTAGCACTGGGCTGCAGCACCAGCAGCAGCGTGCCAGCGAACACCAACTTGATGCCTCGTAGGACACACACACACACACACACACACAAGCAGCTTGGCTTAATCGCAGGGGAGCCGTGTTGTGCTTGCATGGCAAAAAGGTCACTTCGTCGTGCCAGCGCTTGACTTCCGCGCTTGCACACACGCCCGAATGCACACCCGCCTCATTTTGCTGCGATGGTGTCACGCATGCACAACACTAATACTCAAATACACCTGTTTTGAAGCCAGCGCAATGGCCGGCGCCGCGATTGCGGGGGCAGGAGTGTGCAACTGCCCTGCTCCCCGCGCATGCATTCACTTACTCCCGCACCAACCCCCAGCCACCCACGGCTCGTTCGCACCCCGGGAACTCAGCAACGCCGCAAAAATGGTATGATTGCGTCACTTTTTTGCTCCCGACCCATCCCTGCACCGTTGGCCGTTCCTGGCTCCGCAAGCCAGCGCCGGCAGTGCTCGGCAGCTCACAACTCAGCTCACAACTCAACGAGGCTCCTCGTTGGTGTCAGGCCTCCTCGTCGGTGTCCGCCTGCAACTTGCTAGCCATTGACGGGGGCCTCATGCACCGCAGCAAGACTCATGCACCGCAGCAAGACTCATACGCCGCAGCAAAACTCATGCACTGCAGCAAGACATGTTACACGTCGGAAGTGCTGCAGCTCTTCCCAGGCGCAGCCTTTGCAAGGGCTGGGTCCTTGCTGTGCCCCCATGCCTTTGCCCTCGCCTTTCTGCCTTTGCGCATCTTTTCCCATGCACCTCACCCCGCCCTCAGCGCTCATGTGAAGGGCACCTGCCCTTCACGCACTTGCCGCAACTAAGCAAGCACACAGTTGGAAGGCACAGCAGGCAGTGCGAGTGCTCTCACCTATTGCCACCAGCCACAGCAGAAGCAAAGTATTATTCACCAGCAATTCACAGCCAAGCGGCGGGGCTGTCTGTGGCCCCTGCCTGCAGGCCCTTGTAGCAGAAGACCTAGCGCTGCTGACGCTGCTGGGGGTCAAGTACCAGCCGGGGCCGGCTATGGCGTCCGTGCTCGCGGGCGCATACGAGGAGGGCAAGCTGGAGGGCGTGGTGCCCCCTGGGGGTGGCACGGCAGCGCTAGAGAAGTGAGTGAGGAGGGCAAGCTGGAGGGCGCAGTGCCCCCTGAATTGTAAAGTTAAGGGTGAGTTGTCAGCCTAGTCGTCAGGCTGACTGGTTTGTGGCTTGTCATTCCTGCCTAAGATGGTGTTGCCCTGGGGCCGCCTAACCTCTGCTTGCCCATCACTGAGATGAACTGAGGAAAAGCAACGCGCGCAACGCAAGTCCTCGTTCAACTAATTGCCTTGGCTGGACCATCAGCTGCTGCTGCTGTTGCGTGCGTGTGTGCGTGTGTGTGTGTGCGCGTGTAGGCTGGATGACCTGTTGGCTGGGGCGTCTGCGGCCATGGCATCTGCAGCCGCGAGCCTTACGCCCAGTGAGGAGAGGATCGGGGGCGGGGCAGCCAAGGGCCCGCAGGTGTCTGGGCAGGTTGTGCAGGTGTGTGAGGCGGGGTCAGAGGGGAGTTGAGGAGGAGCGCTGCTGGCGGGGCACTGGCATGTGGCCTGCTGGTGTGGAGGCAGGTTGTGCGGGTTGGTGAGGGGGAGGCGAAGGGTGGGCCCACAGGAGGAGCGCTGCCGATGTGGCTCTGGGGTGCATTGCCGGCACGGCTTTGGGTGCTGCTGGTGACAGCGATGGTGCTGGTAGGGGTGGGCGGTGGTGACAGCGATGGCAATGATCATATGCTCTCTCCTTGACAGCGGTAGGGAGAATCTAGAATGAAGCCACTGGTTTCGTTTGATAAATGGGGGGCTTGTGGGGAAACGCTGCATGTGGAGAAGCACTGAGAGCTCTTTCAGACCACTGCTTGTGCTAGTCACAGTGTGCCATGGTCACAGTGTGCCATGGTCACGGTGTGCAATGGAGAGCCAAGCTTGGTCGCATGTACCCCACAGCCAGACACATGCAATACTTGTTCACTTGTGCGTACGTGTCTTTGGACCTGAGACTCCCTGAAATGTGTGTGTGAGTTCATGTGTGTGTGTGTGCATGCGTGTGCGCACGCGTGCGCGCCCCCGCAGGTCCTCACCTCCTGAAGGTCGTATGCGTGTGTGCGTCTGTGCTCGCAGGCCCTCAACTCCCTGAAGGATGGGTTTGTGGAGGCAGGTCCGGCGCGCGGCACCAGCCCCAGCGGGCTCCACATCGTCTGCATCTTGGACCCTCTCACGCGAGCAGCGCAGCGCGTGTCCCAGGTGCGCGTGCGCGTGAATGCAGCGCAGCGTGTGTCCCAGGTGCGCGTGCGCGTGCGTGTGAATGCAGCACAGCGTGTGTCCCAGGTGCGCGTGCGCACCTTCATTCGTGTGCGTATGTACGTGTATGTGCATGCGCTGGTGTGTGAGTGCGAGTGTGAGTGGGCATGGTGGTGGGAGGAAGCAATGCAGCGCGGCTCTCTGCCAGGGGCTTGCGAGTCCCTCACCCGGCCTGTACTACTTGTGCATGTGTGTGCGTGCGTGTGTGTATGTGTGCGTGCATGTGTGTGCATTTGTGTGTGTGCGATCAGAAGTGGGTATCCGTTTGAAGTCCAGGACCTTGGCAGGCCTGCATCAAGGCTTGCGTAAGTGCTAGCCCCACTGCAAGCCCCCCCAAGGTTGTGTGGACTCCTGTTTGTCTGTGTCGGTGCGCACGCCGCTCAGGGCCCCTGCCCCTTGCAGGTTCTCGCGTTCCCCAGGCCCCTGTGTCAATTTCAGGCCAGATGCATGCGTTTGGCCTCTCGCCTTGTTGTCCTGTGCCCCTGCCCCTTGCAGGTGCTGGCGTTCCTCAGGGACTCCGCGCTGGCCCCATCTATCTCTCTGCTCCTCAACCCGCGCCGGGACACAAGCGACATGCCCCTCAAGAGCTACTATAGGTTTGCGCTGCCAGACCTGCGTCCTGGAGGTGGGTGGCACACTTGCAAGCGCGCGCACACAACCGCTTACACGCGGCAGCATGCATGCTTGCACATACACACACACGAGCACACACGAGCACGCACTTCCAGAGCTACGCTGTTGGCAGCTTGTTTATTTTCCCCATTCACTTTGCACCCCACACACTGCACATGAATACTCGTTGCTGCCTGTGGGTGTTGGGCCGTCCATTCTGGCCCCTTCTTCAAGCCCTGCTGCTCAATTACCCTAGTATTGTTGTGCTTGCCCCCAACTTCTTAGATCCACAGCCAGAAAAGTAGAGCCTCCAGGTAGCCTTGGTACGACCGGAATGTGCCAGCTCTGGTGTGTCTCCCCCCCTTCTCTGCGCAAAGTGCTGAGCCGTCAGGTGTCATCTGCAGTGTGATCCTCCCCCAAAAACATCCCAGCACTGATGTGCCTACCCCTTTCCCCCTGCCCGCAGCTGCCGCCTCTGCTTCAGCCCCTGGCCCTCCAAGGGCCCACTTCCAGCGCCTGCCCACCAAGAGGGTGCTCACGATGAACATGGATGTGCCTGAGGCATGGCTGGTTGAAGCCACTCGGGTGTGTAGGTGTGGGTGTGGGTTGGTGGGTGTGAGGGAGATGTGCGGGTGCATGAGGGCGATCTCCGTGGGCGTGGGCGTGCATGGGGCATGGCAGGCTGAGGCCACTAGGGTCGGTGTAGGTATGAGCGATGGTGTGAGGGAGATCTGCAGGCGCGTGAGGTTGCTCACCGTGTACATGGGCATGCCTTGGGCATGGCAGGCTGAGGCTACTTGGTCGTGGGGTGCGTGACACCGGTGAGGAGAGATGTGGGTGCATGATGATGATGGAAGTGGGTGGTGGGAGTGGGTGCACACACCATGACTTCAGACTGGCCTGAAGCATGGCAGGCTGAGGCCAGGTGGGTGTGTGAGGTTGTGTTAGGGTACATGTGGCAGTGTGGGTGTTAAGGCGTGTGAAGATTCCACCCAGTACGCAGTATGCCCAGGGAATCTGATGCACGCGCTGAAGCTCGCAATGTGAGCGTGCATGCAAAATGGCACAACCTCCTGCTGTGTTGCAAAAGGCCACATGCACATGTGGCGTCCTTTGCCTCTGCACCCACCCCCCGCACTCCAGCAGCAGAGGAATGAGGTCACCCTGCTTGAGAACCCAAGCCCATGCTTGTTGTCGAACGATGGTGCATGTCACTGGAGAGCTGCAGTCTATGAGTGATGCACGCACAGCACTGAAGTCTACGTGTCACACGCGCTCAAACACACACGCACACGACACACTGTATGTGTGTGCACACGCGCATGCGTGATGGTCGTCACAATATCAAATTTGTACGCTGGCACTGTACCGTGCCCACGCTGTGCCCACGCTGTACTGTACTGTGCCCACGCTGGCACTGTACTGTGCCCACGCTGGCACTGTACTGTGCCCAGGCATTGCCCAGGCACATTTGTACGCTGGCACTGTACTGTGCCCAGGCCGACCATGATGTGGACAACCTGCGGCTCGCGGACATCGAGGACTCCCTGGCAGTCACTGAGTACGAGCTGGATGCCCTCATGCTCACTGGGTCCTGCGTGGATGTCACCCAAGGGGCCACCCGCATGGTGGGCGCGCAGAGGCGTGTGCGCGCATTGGATGTCCGTGTGTGTATGTGTGTGCTTTTGTGTGTGCACGCATGTGCGCGTGCTCAGGCATGCTTGGGAATTCATTCCGGTGCTTGCGTGCATTTACAAACTGTGTGCAGGGATGTGTGTGCAAGCTCACTGGAATCTGTGTGGACATCACCTTAGGGCATGCTTGCCTTGAGTGCGTGCATGTGTGTGACAAAAGGGGTTACAGACAAGCGCTTGTGAACCTTTGTTTGTTCATACACGTGAGCCCAGGGTTGCATGGATGTGTGTCATCTGTGCGTGCTTGAGTGGATGTGCCTCGTGTTGCATGCTGTGACGTCTATGAGCCTGCCTATGTCTACACGTGTCTGCCTATGTCTACCGTATCATATGCGGGTGCTTTAAGTGTATATTGATTTGCACCATCCCCAACACAGTTCAGTTGTGCAAATGTGAGTGTGCATACTTTGTTTTGGGCAGGATGCCGTGGCACATGGGGTGTGTGCAACGGAGTGTGTCCCATCACATTTATGCGCGTGTGTGTGTGTGACAGCACTTGTCGACCTGTGCCCGGGCAAATGAAGGCTGGACGTTAATTCTGTATAGAGTTGTTCACTTGGATTGCGTCAAGCCTTGCTCTGCACCCACACCTGCAGACCCCTCCCCGAGGTCTGCAGCTGCACTTGGGCACCGTCGCGCAGCCGCACATCAGGGATACCCTGGTCATGTCCAACCTGGCTTACTTTCAGCTGAAGGCGGCACCTGGCATGTGCGTGCGGCGTGCTAGTGATAGACTGCGTCTGGGCAGAGTTATCCACGCGTTTTGTTTGCAAAAAGTTTGCATGCGGAAAGTGTGCATAAGGTCACTGCGTGATGAGGATGACAGTTGGGTAACCCTGGCAGGTACATGCCAAACGATATGGTCTCAGTCTTGCAGCCACCCTGCCGCAGCGATGCAGCCCTGGCGCGCGGCAGTGCACCACACCTGCAGCGCAGCAGTGCTGCCCTGCAGCTTTGCAGTTGTATCACATGGTGCAGCGCAGCAGCAGATCGGGCGGGTGCATGGGTAGGCATGGCTTGTTCAATGCAGCAGCAGACATTCATTTCAACAAGCCTGACCGGCATCGCGATTACAGGGGCGCGGCGCAAGCTCAAAGATTGACGGCCTGTTCATGAGCTTTGCACACGACCGTGCGGCACGCGCGTTTGCATGCGCGCAGGTGGCAGCTGAGCCTCGCGCCTGGGCGCACCCAAGAGGTGTACGTCATGCAGTCGCCCCACAAGGCCACGCAGTCTGCGGCAGCCGCATCGATGCCGGCCGCAGCAGCGGCAGCGGCGGGGGGAAGCACGGATGGGGAGGGGCAGGTAGCAGGCAGCTGCTCCCTGCAAGGCCCGGGGTCAGCTGGCGGCTCTGCAAGCTGTGATGAGGAAGACAGGCTGACAACCCAAGTTGTTGTATCCAGCCTGGCAGGTGTGCTGGGCTGGTGCTTGAAACGTGCTTGGCTGGCCACATGAGCATACAAGTTGCATGTCCTCTGGCAGGTGTGCACGTAAGTGGCGGACATGCGCATTTGCCCTCGGGCGCAACCTTTTATCCTCTGAAAGCTTGCCAAGCAGAGTGCCTTGTTGTGACAGGCCTACTTCAAGGCTGTCCGCCAGCAGGTCAGGGTCACGCCCCTGGCTTGTTGTGACAGGCCTACTTCAAGGCTGTCCACCAGCAGGTCAGGACCATGCCCCTGGCTTGTTATGACAGGCCTACTTCAAGGCTGTCCGCCAGCAGGTCAGGGTCACGCCCCTGGCTGTAGGCAAATGGGAGGCCAAGGCGCTCCAGGGCCACATCATGGTGCCTCCTTTTGGGATCAGTTTAGGTGGGCATTCAATAAGAATAGGAACAGGTATCGAGGATGTGGGCAGGGGCAGGAAAGCAAGGCCTTCAAAGCCACTTGGCTGTAATTGCGTGCTTGATGCTGCTTCAGGAAAACACATGATCCTGCGCGTGCGCAAGCGAGCTGGTAAGGAGAAGGAAGACGTACTGAAAGCGGCAGGGGAGGCAGCAAGCGAGCGGGAGGAGTATGAAGAGGTGGGTAGAGGTGCTTGTGATCTTGTGCCCTGGCTGACACGAGAAAAGCTGTGCATTTGCTGGGACCAATTGTTGCCAGTAGCTTGACCCACAACGCTTTCATGAGGCTGGACAACATCTGGAAATGACACAGTTTCATGCCTGATGCCGAATCCCTTGCATTACTTTGGCCGCTTTAAGATATGGCGCTGTGGCAAATTCTTTGTTAAGCATAACTTGCGCCTCACCTTCTTGGGGTTGACTGATGTGGGCTGTTTGCGCTTGGATTTCTTGGTCTGCAACACGGTGAACCGCATTGGGCTCTTTTTCTTGGGCAAGGATGAGGTACGGAAAAAAAAGAAACCCATGCGGGCACAAAAAAGAAACCCATGCGGATCACAGTGTTGCAGACCAAGAAAGCCAAGCGCAAACAACCCTCTTCAGTCAACCTTGGCTATGATGCACGATGCATTTGCCTTTGGTGCGCACTTGATGGCGCGTTTCTTCTTGCGTGCATGCTGTGCTGCGGCAGCAAATGATAGGGTATTTTTATTGTCAGGTTGGGCTTGGCACGGAAAGATAATCCATCATTTGCTTTGGCTGGGTACTCGCAAAGCATTTTGGTTTTGAGCCCTGTCAGTCATGAACAAGCTCTTGAGGTCATGCTCACAAGTTGGAGTACCTTGAACAAATACACGATGTGTGCCTGCTCAAGACATTTCTGCGCGCAGGAGCAGCACTTCTTGGCCCATGTAGCCGCAGTGATCTCACACCTTTTAACACCTATTGGGTAGTGGAAAATGCACAAAACGTGCACTTATGATTATATTGCTGCTGCATGCGAACAGCTTATTGACAATAACTTATTGTATTTTCTTTCTCTGCAACTTCAGGACATGGATGAGTATGAGGAGATGCTTCTGGAACTCTCAGGGCAAGCCAAGCAGAAGCCCCTTGCAAAGCCTGCAGCACCCCCGCCTGTTGCAGATGGCAAGGTGGGCTGCATAGGACAAGCCCCCTCTCGTTCTCCCTCTCTGCTCAGTTCATTCTCCCTTCCTTTGACTTTTTACCTTGATCAAAAGTTAAGCACCCTCGCCAGCCGTATGTATGGTGTCCATGGTTGCATGCCGGGCTTTCACGTTCAACTCTTCAAATTGAAGCTGTCACTCAACGAGGAAGGAAGGAAGCTTTGATTTGCACCTCCTTATCCATCCAATACATCTTGTTGCATGAACCAAAATATGCTCCCTGCCTTTCAACTGCAACCTGGCTATTACAACCTGGCTGAAATGTAGGGCTTAGGCTCCATGAGCAAGAATAGAAGCTAGCCAGGCCACAGCAAAGATTCTGCACTTAGTTTGCCCCTTTTATGGCAACATATGCACGAAGGCTATCTTTGGCATGCACAAACAGCCGTTTGTAGGCAAACCCGCTCACGTTTCACTACCTGCGCTCCTGCAGCCTGCTCAGTTGCTCGGGGGAGAGGTGATCAACATCTTCACGGTGGCGAGCGGCCATATGTACGAGCGCCTGCAAAAGATCATGGTGCTCAGCGTGATTAAGAACACCCAGTCGCGCGTTAAATTCTGGTTCATAAAAAACTATATGAGCCCACAGCACAAGCAGGTGGGCGGCGGAACTGGTGAAACCTCCCTGCCCCTCAGCTTTGTGGCAGCCACGGTGTGCATGTGCCAATGCACTTCACAGCTTTGTGGCAGCCGCGGTGTGCATGTGCCAATGCACTTCACAGCTTTGTGGCAGCCGCGGTGTGCATGTGCCAATGCACTTCACAGCTTTGCATGCCTTCCACTGTGTGCTGCATCGGGCCATTTTGACCAGGGTGCGTGCTTGACCTCTTCGTTGGCATAACACTGTGCGCAGCACAGGGCCGCAGAACTGCTGTACCCAGCCTCAAGTGCTTACACGAATGTGTCAAAAAAGTTCAAGCCTCAGGTGCTTACATGAATGTGTCAAGAAGAAGCGCAACCCTAGAAAAGTGGATGTGCGCAGAGGCATTGCACATTGAACCATACGCTTTGCTTCCCTTGCAGGTCATCCCCGCAATGGCTCAGCACTACGGCTTTGACTATGAGTTCGTGACGTACAAGTGGCCCAACTGGCTGCACAAGCAGGTGTGACCGCCACTGCTTATGCATTATCATTGCAACTTTGTGCCTGTCACTCTTTTACCCTTTCTTTATGACTTGCAAGTGGCCCAAGCAGGCTGCACAAGCAGGTGTGACCGCCCCTTTGTTGCCTGTTCTTGCTGCACCCCTGCACCCGCCTGACACGGCATCCCCTGCACCCGCCTGACACGGCACCGCCTGACACGGCACCGCCTGACACTGCACCTGCACCCGCTTGACATGGCATCTCATCAGCTTATCCAATTGGGTGGTCATACATGTCAAGTGAGGCCTGTGCCAACCAAACAATTGGGTGGTCATATATGTCAAGTGAGGCCTGTGCCAACCAACCAATTGGGTGGTCATACATGTCAAGTGAGGCCTGTGCCAACCAACCAATTGGGTGGTCATACATGTCAAGTGAGGCCTGTGCCATCCAACCAATTGGGTGGTCATACATGTCAAGTGAGGCCTGTGCCAACCAACCTATTGGGTGGTCATACATGTCAAGTGAGGCCTGTGCCAACCAAACAATTGGGTGGTCATACATGTCAAGTGAGGCCTGTGCCAACCAACCTATTGGGTGGTCATTCATGTCAAGTGAGGCCTGTGCCAACCAAACAATTGGGTGGTCATACATGTCAAGTGAGGCCTGTGCCAACCAAACAATTGGGTGGTCATACATGTCAAGTGAAGCCTGTGCCAACCAAACAGTTGGCAGCATGTCTTGAGGAAAGGGATACATGTGCAGGGAGCAGTGTTTACGGGGCTCAAGATGCCATGGGCTTGGCCCCAGGGCTGCGAGCCAGGGAACCAGATTCATTATCGATGCCACTGAGCTTTCCAACGGCAGTGCCTGCAAACAAAAGCTGTGACATGCACACTATTTGCACCTGCATGCAAAGCTCTGCATACTCACGGTCATGCCCCCCTTAAGGACACGTTGCCTGGATTCCTGCAAAGCAGACAGTGTTGCCTGCATGCCACCTCTGGCCTTCTGTGAATAAGGCAGCTCACCCGACTCCAGTCGCAAAGTGCCCTGTTTTTCCTATGCGCGTGTCAACCATGATACGCACAGGACCTAATGTGTCACGCATCTTGTGCGAGGCGTTGCAGAGGCGCGCTGTCCGGTCTGCTATCCTTCATGCTGTTCCCCCCTCGTCCCTTTACCTCTTCAGTGCTAAATGGAGTTGTCGTGTCACAAGGCTGTTTTGGGGGCTTCTTCTTCCAAACTTTTTTTCTGGGCACTCTATAAGTTTGATCAAGGCGTACTCATCATTTGCTCACAAAACACACAAATCAGAAAAAAAATGGCAAAATGTGCCCTGGATTAGAGACAGGAGGTCTGGAAGCTGGCAGAAGCTAGCTGTATTTCTTGCGTGCAGGCTTGGCCCAAGGTACCGCAGCTGGTGACCATTTTGCACTAAAATGCATCAATTTGAACCCCTATGCAGCCCTTAGTGAGTTTAGAAGGAAAGCATTCAGGTCTGAGAGAATTATTGTCTCCTCCCCTAGGCTGATGCTGCCTCCCAAGGTAAATGACCATAATACAAAGCTCCTAGACCTTCGTGTAGCTTTTCATCCCGTTATTTTTCCTGTGCAACAGTATTGATAACAAATCCCCTCAAAAGAACTATGATGTAGTTCGGTGCTCTATGTGATCCACAATACCAACTTTACTCAGATAAAATGCAAATCCCACATTGGGCGGCTTTTGTTGTTGAGTGCCAGGATGCAAAGAATAAGGATGAAAAGCTTTCCAAAGGTGTGCCCATCATCCTGGCACTCACCCACGGACCTGCCCCAAAGTGCGCCCAAAGTTCCACACACTTGTGACAACCCCAGCTGGATATTCCTGCCTGGGTCTCTGTTGCTCGTTGTCTCTTCCTCCTTTCATTTAAACACTTGCTATTTTTGTGCACTGGGGTGATCCGCACATTCTGAGGATGGCAGAACAGCAAGATTCTGTCTGGCCTTGTCGTTCCATCCATCTGCCATACTATAAGCGTTCAAGCTACTCGCATTCCTCCGCTTCTCGCCTTCCCCTGGGCTTGCGCTGACCATACACGCGCGCGCGCACACACACACACACACATCTCAGAGGAGGGCAGGGAGCAGAGGAATGAAAGCGATGCAATGCCCAGAAGGAAGCGGCACATGGAAGAACCAAATCAGACAGCCAGAGTGTCTTTAAGCATTCGGGATCCTGCACTTCGCGCGCTCCCCCCTCATTCCCCCTGTTTTTCTCTGCCCTGCTGCAGACCGACAAGCAGCGCATCATTTGGGCATACAAGATCCTGTTCCTGGACGTGCTGTTCCCTCTGGGGGTGGAGCGCATCATCTTTGTGGACAGCGACCAGGTGAAAAACAGGCCTGCGTGTGTGCATCAACCGCACGCATGTCGGCTTCTTTCTTGCAACACACGTGTGTGGGCAGCAGCAAGGCAGCAGCCAGGCCTGCACATTATCCCAGCTTGTGTGTTGCGCGCCTGCCCTGGGAAAGGAATGCCAGGCATGCAGCACACAAATAAGGTGTGAGTGTGCCCTTGGCAGGCGTGCCCCAGAGAGTGTGTAAACAAATGGGAAGTGCGGCTGCACATGAGTGCAAGCAGAGGGGGGCAACCTCATCTGTGCTGCTGTGCAAGCAAAGCAACATATGGTGATCTGGTGTAATTGCCTCATTTGATCCGCAGGTTGTCCGGACTGACCTGGCAGGCTTGTACCACATGGACATCCAGGCAAGTTTCCTCCGCAGCACCAGCTTTTGCCACCCGGGCACTGCTGCGCCCTGCTGCAATTGCCCCCCTCGCCCACCTGCGCTCGCCCTTCCCCCTTAGGCACTGCTGCGCCCTGCACTCGCCCTCACCCCTGAGGCACTGCTGCAACATCCTGCACTTCCAGATTTTGCTGCGGCTTGCATCTGCCTTGCATAAGGGGCATTGCTGCTGAAATGGACATCCTGCTATGCAGCAATGATGGCCATCGTTGGCCGCCCAGTGCAGCACTGTTGGCATGGCCTGAGCCCTAGAGGTCTCGCTCCAGCCTTTGGTAAAGGCTCATGCGACTAAGGAGATGCTGTTACAGAGTTGCAGGTAATCATGCTGTGGGTGGGTTGGCTGTGCTGCGTGCACACAGGGGAAGCCATACGCCTACACACCGTTCTGCAACAACAACAAGGAGATGGACGAGTTCCGCTTTTGGAAGGGAGGATTCTGGTCGCAGCACCTTAGAGTGAGCAGTGGAAAAGACCTTGCGCCATGGCACAGACGGAAATACACAGCATAGCAGCATAGAGGCCCTGCACTGAATCAGACACATAAAAGCAAGAAAATGGGTACCAAGCAGATGATAGGAAGCATTTTTCCATTGGCATTTTCAAATGGCAACACCTTTGCTCATGCTGAGGCAGCGGACACACCATATAAAGTGCGCTAGGTATGGCAAGCTTCACATATGGCCTGTCCTTGGCTTGCTGTGGTAGTGTAAGCACCACAAAGGCTGGGGGATACATACAGATCACTATTTGTGATGCGATGTGCAAGGACACAATCCAGAGCATGGTACAAGTACCAAAAGTGTGAGCAAGCGTGTTGAGCACAAGTGCAAGTAGTTTCCATAACAGGCTCAGTGAATTGTGCAATCTGTCTGCCTCCTGCCTTTTACTACACTTAGCACGGCAGACTCTTTTATTGCCCCTTTAAATGAATAGCATGGAGACCTGGCTGAGGCCAAGCATACAATTAGCAAGCCTCAGGCTGCTGGGAATAGCAGCAATTTTTGCTCCCTAGACCAATGAACAAGAAGGATGTGTCGGTAGAATGCCAGCCTCTGCGTGGCAGTTATATCGAGCGCTGCTGTGCTATGTGGTGCTGCGGATCACAGGGGAAGCCCTACCACATCAGCGCGCTGTACCTCGTGGACCTGAAACGTTTCCGAGAGATGGCGGCTGGCGACCAGCTCAGGTGTGTGAGCGCACTGCTTCTAAAGGGAATACCCTCAATTTAAGTTGCCTTGATTGCCTTACATCAGCATGGCAAAATTTTTGCCAGACATGCTGGAGCACATAGGTTAGCATGTACAGGGTGCATGCCACTTAGTTATGACCTGGCCTGTGCAACAATTTCCCATTGCCCTTTGAACCAAAAGTTGGAGAACATGGCACTTGACTTGCCTGAAGCACCTGCTGCGCCCTGCCTCTGAAAGAGCTCCTTGTTTCTGTTTAGACCTGAATCGATGGTCCAGCTGCTTTTGTTGCCCTTGCTTGTGCTCCTTGCCAGCGCTCCTTGTTTGTGCGTGTTTGTGCTGGACTGCGCGGTGTGCTTGCTGATCAGGCATGGTTTGCCTGTGTGCATGGTGATGGCATGTGCATGGTGATGGCATGTGCATGGTGAGGGCATGTGCATGGTGAGGGCATGTGCATGGTGATGGCATGTGCATGGTGATGGCATGTGCATGGTGAGGGTCATGACGTGCCTGTGCCTGCGTCAATAGACTGTGCGAGGCTCATATTGATCATGCACCTGAGTGTGATGCGCGCAGGGTGGTGTACGACCAACTGTCCAAGGACCCCAACTCACTGGCCAACCTGGACCAGGACCTCCCCAACTACGTCCAGCACTCCATCCCCATCTTCTCCCTGCCCAAGGAGTGGCTGTGGTGCGAGTCCTGGTGTGGGGACTCCACCAAAGCAAAGGTGATTGCCGGTCACAATGTCTTGGCCAACAATTGTAGTGCGTTCCCTGTTCTGTGATGGGCATGGATTTCACTGAGCCAGGATCCGTAAAAGGGCGCGCAGGGAATCCATTTCAGCCGGAGAGATTGACACAATTCTCAAGCTAAGATAGCAGGGGTCTGACCTGACCCAAAACCCTGATCCCTTGCCTGAACCCTAAAGCCTAACTCAAATAGCAAGAGCAGCTGGTTGGGGTATATGCACTGAGTGGGCATCCTGGACGGCGTCCTCATGCCAGCTTAAGGCAAATGACCTACCCACATGAAATCTTTATAAGAGTCAGTCACTCAAGGCAGCCAGTGGCAGGACAAAGCGCAAGTCTTGCTTGAGCTGCTGCTGCTGCCACTGCCACAAATTTAAGCCAGCATGGCACCCCTTATGGTCTGGGAGGCATCATAGCATAGCCAGGATGCACCAGCTGCGCTTCCAATTTAAGCTTGCCATCTCAGTTTGAGTCAAGTGGTTGAAGTTGTTGGTTGGAGAGCATGCATGGAGTGCAAGCTTTACTTGAGCTCCCTTGAGTTGCACCAGGACCTTTGCATGCACATCATATGCAACCATGTGGGAAGCATTCTTTGAAGCTTGGTTTCAAGGACCCTCATTGGTTAAAGAAGCCAAGCTTTCAAATCAGGACTTCGATCATGGGTGCCCACCACCAGTTTACACACAAGCAGACTGTCAGATTAGACGCCTCCGGCTGCAGGTATTCAGCTCAATGCAGACAGAGCTTGTGTCTTTGTACTGAGAAATCGAATTTGCAGGCCATTGCGAGTGTCCAATAATGGCTGGTATTGCAAAGTAAACAAGGCCTTTGCTTTCGGCCTTGTGCGAGCTCAACACAAAGAATTACATGCCATCACTGGGCAATGTGCTGTGCAGGCCAAGACAATAGACCTGTGCAACAACCCCAAGACCAAGGAGCCCAAACTGACAGCGGCGCGCCGTATTATCAGTGAATGGCCGGCCTTGGACGCGGAGCAGGTGCGGGTGGGAGCTTCAACTTATTGAAAGAATAGGTCCTGTGTTCTCCTGGAAGAGGAAGCCAAAAAAAAAGTTCATACCAGCTCAAGAGCACCCACAGGCATGTAGGTTTCCAGACGCAGTGTATCCATTCAACTGATTGCTTGCTTGAATCCACACGTTCCTTGTTGAGATCATGCCATGGAGCAATTTAGGATCATGATTCCTGGATACAGCGCACCGCTCGCAGTGCCCACCTGCAGCAAAGGCCCACTTGGCGCAAAACGAAGTCCTGAGCAGGCCACACATTTGAAGCTGCGATGACGCCATAATTTACTTTTGGCGGGTGTTCTCCCATGTTAGCCATCCTCTAGCAATTCCTCATGACACCAATTACCTATGCAGGCTGAATTTACGCGCCAGGCTGAGGTGGAAATAGCTGGAGCTCACCACGGAGTCCATGATGCTGAGACGGACAGCCCAACTTCAGACTCAACTTCGGACATAAGTAAGATTGACGAGGTTCCAGCAGGAGATAGTCCTGATGGTGCAGGGGTTCAGGTGGAAGGGGTCAGGGATGAGCTGTAGAGGAATGTTAGAGGTAGCCATTCATGAAGGGCAGCTGACTTGTTGGATGGGGATTAGTGCCACAGTAACAAGTTTAGGAATAATCACCTGTCTGCAACTTGATTGATTCAACTATTCAACTTAATTGATTCAAGTTGGCGTAAGCTTTATTTTTTCTGCCAGCCCGGTCTATAGCTTAATTGTTTGGTGGCCAGCCACACCAGTGCGACAAGAAGCTTAATGCAGAGCCATGCTGATTATCAAGCTTTTGAGTTTTGGGGGCTGAGTAGGCAGGAAATGCGCACTTTCCTTGGCAAGGAACAAGGTAGAATAGCTGCTTTGGCTTAATGCTTATGAAGATTTGGAAACTATCCGCTATTAGTTATACTTCAGCTCAGCTGAAGCCTATCAGGCCCAACATGCAATAATGTGGTTGAGCTAGAGATGCAAGGCATTGTTCAGGATTCATTTCAGTCTTCAGGCCAGTGTGTCCCCTAATCATTAAATGGTCATCATGATGTAAAGGCAAGATACAAAGGCAATTCAGAGTCATGGCAGGCCAAGCATTTTTGCACAAAAAGCTGCTAACTACTGTTCTGGTTGACAAAGTCCTTCGGCATGCCTAAAGCACCAAAGTGTGTGAGGCTACTATTCTGGATACGAGTCCCTCAGCCTGTTAGAACTTCTTGTTGGCCATTGAATTGGCCAAGGACATTGGAGACACAGGTACTTTATACTTTGACAACATCAGAGCTGAAAATGCGAAATTGTCTCTTGAAGCAGACGTACAAATCATTTCTTTTTCTCTCTGAGTCTATGGATATATTTTGCCTAGCTGGCAGTGTCTAGTAAGCCCAGCAGTCAAACCATCTGGCTGAAGATCTAAACCCATTGTAACTTAACCTTAGGATTGGCTTTGGACACAACCCATGAGAGCATACTCCTCATTTTGAATACTGCGCAACTCGCATTTTGCTACTGCTCTGAGTTTGCTACCGCTCTGAGCTTTGGGAACTGTGTGGGTTAAGAGCAGGTAAGACAAATTGTCCCCCCTAGATGCGCTATCACTGCTCTTGATGCATCCCAGGGCCTGCGCTTGGCTAGTTAACAAAGGGCTGACCATCTGGCTCTGGATCTCTTATGGCTCTTTTAGCCTTGAAGGTCCAAATTTGCAAAGTTACAAGTAGAAAGTGGCCCTATGGCAGGGGCATAATCATACTTTTATTCTGGTACATAATAACAGTAATAATAACAGCGAAGCATGCTGATCATCAAAGTCACCACTGGCAGGTATTTACACATTTGAATAACATCGTAAACCATGAGACACATTGAGACCAAAAGCAGGCAAGCTTGCACTAGATTGATCTATAGTGAGACCTTGCAGGGCAAGCTTCATTGATACTCCTACACTCAAAGGTACAACCTGAAGTTGCTGAAAGAAGGAATGAGAAGAAAATTGCACAAGCTAACCAAGGAAGCAGATGACCTAACAAATGAGCAGGTAGCGTGCCCTCTCTGCTGCAATCCTAGTATACGACTAGCACCCTAGGATAAGGCCATTCTCTTGAGCTACGTAACTGAATTGCTGGCAGACAAGCTAGGTCATTGAAATCTGAAGGGCCATCAAGGGCTCAACTATACAGAACATGCCTAAAAACCTACCTACCGCTTCGTGAGCACCTACAATGATCTGTCCGTAGGCTGCAAAAAGATAAGCAATGCTCAGAACGTCCTTGACAAGACAACAACACACAAATCAAGGAATCTAGGACTGACCCATCACCAGAAATCTAATACTTGTGCGCAGGCCACAACGCCACTCAGCCCAAGGGGCAGCTCATGTGCACACTCAACTCATGCACACTGACCTCTTACCGTCCGCACGGCTCCTGCATGACTCTGTCACTGAGACCGCATCAAAGGGGCTTGTGGCAAACGCATGCGTAGATGCAGCGCCACAGAGATCAGCGGACCAGCGGATGAGTGGAGGCAGCGCAGATGCGCTGCCATAAGGACCAGTGGACCAGTGGACCAGCGGATTAGTGGACCAGTGGACCAGTGGACCAGTGGACCAGCGGATTAGTGGACCAGTAGACCAGTGGACCAGTGGACCAGTGGACCAGTGGACCAGTGGACCAGTGGATTAGTGGACCAGTAGACCAGTAGACCAGTGGACCAGTGGACCAGCGGACCAGTGGACCAGTGGACCAGTGGACCAGTAGACCAGTGGACCAGCGGACCAGCGGATTAGTGGACCAGTGGACCAGTGGACCAGTGGACCAGCGGACCAGTGGACCAGTGGATCAGTGGACCAGCGGATTAGTGGACCAGTGGACCAGCGGATTAGTGGACCAGTGGACCAGTGGACCAGTGGATTAGTGGACCAGTGGATCAGTGGACCAGCGGATTAGTGGACCAGTGGACCAGTGGACCAGTGGATCAGTGGACCAGCGGATTAGTGGACCAGTAGACCAGTGGATCAGCCACAGCAGCAGGCGCAGCGCCTTCAGGTGTGCGACCTGACGTACGCTGCAGCAAGCTCACGGAGTGCCAGGAGGTCCCTGTGCAGCGCGCCGCTCACGCGCTGCCAGGTGCGCAACTGCAGAGGGCAGTGCAGTGCGCGCACACAGGGGAGGCGTGGGGTGCGTGGCCCAGCACACAGAAGTGGGGCCGTGTACACACGCAAGGGAGGTGCAGGGCGTGAACTGAAGCTTGGGGGATGCGGGAGGCTCCTGGTCTTAAATGCGGGTCCAGCATGCTGCCAGGCTGTGGCAGTCGTTTGCCAAGGCCCCCACGAGGCAGGACAAGGGCATGCAAGTTTGCGCCATGTAAATGCAGCACACACACGCAGCATGCAGCGCAGGCAGCTGATGCACGCTTGCCATGCTCCAAGCAAACTGGACATGCACTGTGTGCACACGCAAGTGCATATGCCCTTTACGTCGGCCCAGACAACAACCCAGGTTGGGCGCTTGCACAGGGCACGTTCACACACACACACACGCACGTTCACACACACGCGTGTTCACACACACACACACACACACACACACACATGCACACGCACGCACACACGCACACGCACACACACGCCTGCCAGAACCTGCACAGACCAGGCAGGACTAGCACGTGCCTCAGCACATGCACACACGCCTGGCAGGACTTTTGTGCGCACACCCCAGAATGCACACGCGACCACACGCACCTGGCAGTACTTGCGCGCGCCTTGCACCCAAAGCGCGCGCCTCCACTTGGAGAATTCGTCCATCCTGCCACACTGCTCCGCCCGGTCTGCCTCCATCCGCAGGCTCTGTAGCTCCGTCATGACAGCAGTGTACTTCTGGTGCACCTGCACAGGCAGGCAGTCGGTTAGGCAGGCAGGTAACGCTCAATCATGATGGCGGTGTATATTTGGCACACCTATTGCAGGCAGCTTTGTAGTGGTAGCGAGGGTATGGTAGGCGCATCCACACAGGCACACTTGCAGGCAAAATTGCCTGAACATCAATTTGGGTAGACAGGAGCAACGAGCCATCCTCTCATGATCATATGCCAGCATGGCTAGGATTTGCTCATGGCACGCCCTGCACACGCTCTCGCCATCCCTGGACACATGCTTAAGCATCACCCGGCATCCCCTGCCTTGCCCCATTTATTTGTTAATGCATGTTGCTCATGCACCGGGATTCCCAAGGACACGACGTGTCCGTGCGCAAGCCATGGAGCCCCAACTTGCAGGCCTAGGCTTGGCGTCTGGACGCAAAGGATCACTTGTCAAATGCACCTTGACCCAAGCGCTTGCAGGCAATCTCACACAGACACGCATGCACGCGCACGCACGCTCAACTTGGAGCTGCTGCACTGCCCACCCACATGCTCTGCCGCAATAAGAAGAGGAGGGTAAAGCGACGGAGGCAGTGTAAGCAGTCTTTCAGGCGCGGCAGGCGCTGATGACCCTGGGGCCCCGACCCCAAAAGCGCACCCGTCGCGCCTGAGGGAGTGCTTCCACTGCCTATGTAGCTTCTATTTTCTCTCTTTTCCTTTTTGTTGACACTGGGGCCCTGAGCCCCGTCGCGCCTGAGGGAGTGCTTCCACTGCCTACGTAGCTTCTATTTTCTCTCTTTTCCTTTTTGTTGACACTGGGGCCCTGAGCCCCGTCGCGCCTGAAGGAGTGCTTCCATTGCCTATGTAGCTTGTCTTTCCTCTCCTTTCCTTTTTGTCGACACAGGGGTCTCGACCCCAAAAGCGCACGCGCAAAGGTGCAAGCACAGGCAGAGCATGCCAGCACGCGAGCATTCTCACCAAAAAGTACACGTCATGCTTCCTGCGGTACTCCGCCTCCACGGCTGCATGCTCTGAGGGGCTCTTGATGGAGGGCCTGCTGGCGGGCGGGCACCAATCCAGGAACCTGCGCGCATGTACATGCAAACACACAGGTGGCCTTCAGCAGCAGGGGCCAGACCAACTGCAATGTAAGTGCATGGGCAATCGCAACCGCGGGCACACACACCCATATGGGTATGCGCCCTGGCGCGGCTACGTGAGGAGGCTGGCAATCGCACACTTGCCCTGCCCAGGGGTTGAAGCCACGGATGGCCGGCAAAAGCACGCGCGTGTCCCTTTCCCAATCGGCTATCACACGCCTGCCCCTGCCTTGGCAGATGCATGCCTGGCTCGTCAGCTGGCAATCGCGTGCCTGCGCCCCAATTTGCCCAGGGGTTCAGATTGTATGGATCCTTCAAGCAAGCCGCATGTTCTCCTCCAAGCTTTATGGAATTTTCAAGGAAGCCACGTGTCCTTCAAGCAAGCCAACCATCCCTTGATGCACGCCGCCGCACCCACCCAGCCAGTGGCCCAAACCGATGGCGCGGCCAAGCCTGACTTTCAAGAATGAAAGGGTGGCCTGTGCTAGCAGAGGCGCAGCCAGAGGAACCAAGGTGCCCCCCCCCCCCCG
>LKMJ01000900.1_pt1 | contig 24936 bp, 17 predicted proteins | sample 643391 | NCBI WGS metagenome assembly LKMJ01 (sample SAMN04112250, study PRJNA286221) | soda lake metagenome | biome: soda lake; feature: Kulunda Steppe; material: water; isolation source: sample PL-Br10 brine of Picturesque Lake | place: Russia: Kulunda steppe | collected 2010-07 | reverse complement strand
TCGCGCTCGGGCTGCGCGCGTCGCTGCTGGTCGCGGTGGCGATCCCCGGCGCCTTTCTGGGCGGTATCCTGGCGATCTACCTGTTCGGCTTCACGCTCAACATCGTGGTGCTGTTCGGGCTGATCCTGGTGGTCGGCATGCTCGTCGACGGCACCATCGTTGTGGTCGAGCTGGCCGAGCGCTACCGCGCCGAGGGCGAGAGCCGGCGCACCGCCTTCCTGAGGGCGGCGCAGCGCATGTCCTGGCCGATCACCGCGGCCATCGCGACGACACTCGCGGTCTTCGTGCCGCTCCTGTTCTGGCCGGGTATCGCCGGGCAGTTCATGTTCTATCTGCCCGCCACCGTGATCCTGACGCTGTCGGCCTCGCTCCTGATGGCGCTGATCTTCGTGCCGCTGATCGGGTCGCTGTTCTCGGGCGGGCGGGCGCTGGTCGGGGTGGCGGACTCGGCGGCGCGGCCGGCCTTCTATGACCGCAGCCTGACCTGCGTGATCGCGCGGCCGGGCTTCGCGCTCGGCGTGAGCCTGCTCGCGCTGGTGGTGACGTTTGCGCTCTATTCGGCGCTCGGGCGCGGGGTGGAGTTCTTTCCCGCCGTGGAGCCGGACCGCGCGCAGGTCCAGATCGAGGCCGATGGAAACTTGTCGGTGCACGAGGCGGACCGGCTGGTGCGAATGGTGGAAGGTCGCATCACCCGCACGGACGGCGTCGAGACCGTCTATGCGCGCACCATCGGCTCCATCGAGCAGCGCCTGCGATCGAACCTCACCCCGACCACGATCGGCACGCTGCAGCTGGACTTCGCCGACTGGCGCGTGCGCCCCCCGGCCTCCGAGATCATCGACGCGGTCCGCGCGCGCACTGACGAGCTGCCGGGCATTCGCGTGCTGGTCGAGGCCCAGCAGGCCGGCCCCGGCGAAGCGCGCCCGATCCAGATTCGGCTCGCGGCCGATGACCGGCGGCTCCTGCCCGACCTGATGGAGCAGCGCGGCACCTTCACCGACATCGCCAGCGACGTGCCCGATCCCAGCCCCGAGATCCGGCTGCGGGTCGACCGGCAGCAGGCGGCGCGCTACGGCGTCGATATCGACACGCTGGGCAGCACCGTGCAGCTTCTCACCCGCGGCGTGACGCTGGGCACCTATCTGCCCGCATTCGCCCCCGACGAGGTCGATATCCGCCTGCGCTACCCGGTCGAGGAGCGCACCTTCGCGCAGCTCGCCAATCTGCGCGTCGCCACGCAGACCGGCATGGTGCCGATCTCCAACTTCGTCGAGATCGCCGCGGCTCCCGCATCGCCGGTGATCAACCGCGTCGATGCGCGCAACGTGCAGACCATCTCCGCGGGGATCGCGCCGGGCACCACCGTCGTCGAGGAGATCGACGCGCTGCAGGCGGCCATCGATGCCGAGCCCTTCGCGGAAGGCGTCGATATCCGCTTCGCCGGCGAGATCGAGGATCAGCAGGAGACGCTGAATTTCCTGGTCGCGGCCTTCGTGGTGGCGATCTTCCTGATGTTCGCCATCCTGCTCGCGCAGCTCAACAGCTTCTTCCAGAGCGTCCTCGTGCTCTCGGCGATCGTCTTCTCGCTGGCCGGGGTGCTGCTGGCGCTGGTGATCCGGCAGGAGGCGTTCTCGGTGGTGATGAGCGGGATCGGCATCGTCGCGCTCGCCGGGATCGTGGTGAACAACAACATCGTGCTGATCGACGCCTATAACGAGCACCGCGCGAAGGGTCTTTCGCCGCCGGATGCCGCCTTTCGCGCCGGTGGCGAGCGGTTCCGCCCGGTGCTGCTGACGGCCGTGACCACTGTGGCCGGGCTGATGCCGATGGTGCTGGGGCTGACGGTGGATTTCTTCGCGCGCGACATGTTCTTCGGCGCGCCCTCGGGGCAGTTCTGGGTCCAGCTTTCGACCGCGATCGTGGGCGGGCTGGCGTTCTCCACCTGCATCACCATCCTGCTGACCCCCGCGCTGCTGGCATGGGACGGCAACCGCCGCGAACGACGCGCCGGCCGCGCGCAGGGCGCCGCCCCGGCGTGACCGGCGCGCTCCACCACGGCCGCCGCGCCCGGCTGATCAACGCTGTTCGCTTCGCGTTGACCCTGCCCGGCCGGGCGCCTATGCTGCGGCGCAGCAAAGGGGCGGCGCACATGGCAAAGACATCACGCGGCAAGCCGATCAACCTTGCCCTGCAGGGTGGCGGGTCGCACGGGGCGCTCACCTGGGGTGTGCTCGACCGCCTCATGGAGGATGATCGCCTGGCGATCGCCGATATCAGCGGCACCAGCGCGGGGGCGATGAATGCCGTGGTCCTCGCGGACGGTTATGAGCGGGGCGGGCGCGACGGGGCGCGCACGGCCTTGCGCGATTTCTGGAAGGCGGTCAGCGACGCGGCGCGGTTCTCGCCGATCCAGCGCAGCCCGTGGGACCGCGCGGCCGGTAATTACAGCCTCGACCTGTCGCCCGGCTATCTCTTCATGGAAAGCGTCAGCCGCCTGTTTTCGCCCTATGATCTCAACCCGCTGGGCATCGATCCGCTGCGCGGGATCCTCGAGGGGCAGGTCGATTTCGACAACGTCAACAACTGCCGCGATATCGCCGTGCATGTCACCGCGACCCATGTGCGCACCGGGCGCGCGCGGATCTTCTCGCGCGGGGCCGTCACGACGGATGCGGTCATGGCCTCGGCCTGCCTGCCGCAGATCAGCCGGGCGGTGGAAATCGACGGCGAGGATTACTGGGACGGCGGCTACAGCGGCAATCCGGCGCTGATGCCGCTGGTCACGAGCGAGGCCAGCCCCGACATCATGATCGTGCAGATCAACCCCGTCGTGCGCCACGACACCCCGCGCAGCGCACGCGAGATCATCAACCGGGTCAACGAGATCAGCTTCAACACGTCGCTGGTCAAGGAGCTGCGCGCGATCCACCTGATGCAGCAGATGATCGAGGGTAAGCAGCTCGATCTCGGCCCGGCCGGCCAGACCTATCTGCACCTCGTCCATGCCGACGCCGAGGTTCAGGATCTCTCCGCCTCGAGCAAGTCGAACGCCGAATGGGGTTATCTGAACCAGTTGTTCGAGCGGGGCCGGGGCTGGGCCGATGCCTGGCTCGCAGAGCACTTCGACGCGATCGGTGAGCGTTCGACGCTCGATCTCGATGCGTGGTTCGACGATCCGGGCATCACGGCGCGCCCGGGGGCGTGACATGACCGGGATCGCCGTCATCATCCTTGCGCTCGGCGCGCTGATGTATCTGGCCTATCGCGGGGTCAGCCTGCTGCTGCTTGCGCCCGCCCTGGCGCTCTTTGCCGTGACCGCCTCGGAGGGCGGACCGGTGCTTGCCAGCTACACGCAGGTCTTCATGGAGGCGACGGGCGGCTTCATCATCCAGTATTTCCCGCTGTTCCTTCTCGGTGCGGTGTTCGGCAAGCTGATGGAGGCATCGGGCAGCGCGCGGGTCCTGGCCGACGGGATCATCCACAGACTCGGGGCGTCGCGGGCGATCCTCGCGGTGATCCTGTGCTGCGCGGTGATGACCTATGGCGGCGTGTCGCTTTTCGTGGTGGCCTTCGCGGTCTATCCCATCGCCGCGGCGCTGTTTCGCAAGGCGGAGCTGCCCAAGGTGCTGATCCCGGCGGCGCTCGCGCTGGGGGCGTTCACCTTCACCATGACCGCGCTGCCGGGCACGCCGGCCATTCAGAACGCGATCCCGATGCCCTATTTCGGCACCACGCCCTACGCCGCGCCCGGGCTCGGGATCCTGACGGGCGCGGTGATGCTGCTGCTCGGCTGGCTCTGGCTGGAGCGGCGGGCGCGGGTGCTCGGCCCCGGCTACGGCGATCATGACGATGCCGCACCCGAAGCGGAGGAGATGAGCGATCCGCCGTCGCTCGCCGTCGCGGCGCTGCCGCTCGGGCTGGTGATCGTGCTCAACCTCGCCTTCACCTTCTTCATCATCCCGGCGCTCGACACCGCCTATCTGGCGCAGCCCGAATACGGCGAGACCGATGTCGGCACGCTGCGCGGGGTGTGGTCGATCATCGCGGCCCTGACGCTCTCATCGGTGATGCTGGTGCTGCTCAACCTAGCGCGGCTTCGCGCCATACTGGGCGACACGCTCGATCGCGGGGCGGCGGACTCGCTCAAGCCGATCTTCAACACCGCGAGCCTCGTGGGCTTCGGCGCGGTGATCGCGTCGCTGTCGGCCTTCACCATGATCCGCGACTGGGTCGTGACGGTGGGGGGCGACAACCCGTTGATCTCGCTTGCCGTCGGCACGAGCCTTCTGGCCGGGATGACCGGTTCGGCCTCGGGCGGGATGAGCATAGCGCTCTCCACACTGGGCGACACCTACCTGCAGATGGGCGAGGAGGCGGGCATCGCGCCCGAACTGCTGCACCGGGTGACGGCGGTGGCGACGGGGGGCCTCGACGCGTTGCCGCATAACGGCGCGGTGATCACGCTTCTGACGATCTGCGGGCTGACGCACCGCGAGGCCTACCGCGACATCGCGGTGGTCGCCGTGGTGATCCCGATCCTCGCGCTGATCCTTCTGATCACCCTCGGCACGCTGCTGGGAAGCTTCTGATCGCATGCCGCTGCATCTCCTTGTCGGTCGGGCGCCGGTGCAACGCAACGAGATGCGGGGATGTCCCTGAACGCCCGAAAGAATGGCCTGGGCGCGTCGCGTTCGCGATTGAGGGTGGCATGACCTATTTCCAGACCCTTTCCGCCGCCGGCTTTGCCGCAACAGCCATCAGCTACGGGCCGGGCCGCATGGGCTTTGGCCTGTTCGTGCCGGAGTTCCGGTCCGAGTTCGGCATGTCCACCGCGACGATCGGCTTCGTATCAAGCCTCGGCTTTCTTGGCTTCTTCCTTGGCTTGCTGGTTGCGCAGACCATGCTCGTGCGGAGGGGACCAGCAGCGCCCGTCCTGACCGGACTGACTTGCGCCACCGCCGGCCTCGGGATCGTGGCGCTCGCGCCGAACCCGATCGTCCTGGCGGTCGGCGTGTTCCTGGTGACGTCGAGTGCCGGCTTCGCGTGGACCCCGTTCAACGACGCGGTGCATCGCAAGGTCTGTGACGTGGACCGGCCAACCGCACTTTCGCGGATCAGCACCGGCACCGCCCTCGGCATCGCCGCCGCCGGCCTTGCGGCACTCCCTATGGTCCTGGCCGGCGTGTCGTGGCGGTTCTGCTGGGCCTTCTTCGCGGTCGCGAGCGCCCTCGCGCTGATCGCCAACTGGGCCGCCCTGCGCGATGTCGAAAGAGATCCCGACGGCGTGGTCGAGAAGGGCTGGCGCACCCTCTGGCAGGGCGCGGCGCTCCCGCTTTTCGCCATCGCCTTTGTCTACGGCACGACCTCGGCGATCTACATTTCGTTCGCGGCCGATCACATGCTTGACGCGGGCGGCGTTGCGGGCGTGCCCGGCGCGGCGACACCCGCCATGGTCTTCGTGGTCTACGGCGCATTCGGTCTCGCAGGACTTCTCACCGGGCGTGTGAAGGAGATGATCGGTCTGACATGGCTCCTGCGGCTCCTGATGCTGGCCGGGGCATTGTCGGTCGCACTCGCCGCGATCCTGCCGGCCAGCTGGGCGGGGCTGATCCCGTCGGCCGGGTTGCAGGGGATCCATGTTATGATGACGAGCGCCGTGCTCGCCTTCTGGTCGGAGCGCCTGTTCCCGTCGCTCCCGTCGCTCAGCTTCACGGCGGCACTTCTGGCCATGGCCGCGGGCAGCGTATTGGGGCCGGCGATCGCTGGCGTCGTGGCGCAGGCTTCGGGGGCCGGGGGGATGCTTTTCGCCACCGCCGCACTGCCGGCGTTGACGGCAGTGCTGTTGCGCGACGCGCACGTCTTCGAGCGCCCCCTCGGAACTGCGCCAGCGCCGCAGGCCTGAGCCTTGATCGCGTGAGATCTTCCGGACCCGGCGCGGCGGAAGATGCCTGCATGAAAACAATGCCGGAGGTCCGGCGCAGTCAAGGCAGCGCTCGAGGGTGCCTCGATAATGGCGCCCGCCGAGCCCGATCGCCGCGCGTGACGAGATATCAAACCTGACTGCACCGCGCGCCGTCCCGGCTCGGCCCCCCGAGGGTCACGACTGGTGGACATAGCTTCCGGGTGCCGGGCCGAGATCCGGATAGCCCTGCTGCGGTGCCCCGGCGGTGCGCGCGGCGACCTTGCCGCTGCTCCTGGCGCGCAGCCAGCGCTCCCATTCGGGCCACCACGACCCCTCGATCGGATCATGCGCCGCCAGCCAGCTATCGGGGCCGTGGTAATGCGCGCCCGCGTGGCGGTGCCCGACGCGGTAATGCCGCCGGGGATGGCCGGGCTGGGACAGGATGCCGCCATTGTGGCCGCCGTTTGTCAACAGCATGTGCAGGTCGCAATCGGTGAACAGCGCGGTCTTGTAGACCGACCGCCACGGCGCGACATGGTCGGTTTCCGTGGCCACCACGAACATCGGAACCGCGATGTCCTTGAGCGCGATCACCCGGCCCTCGACGGCAAAGCGCCCCGCGGTGATCCGGTTCTCGAGGAACACCCCGCGCAGGTATTGCGAATGCATCCGCGCGGGCATGCGGGTCGTGTCGTCGAGCCAGACGCGCATATCCGTGGGCAGGTCGGGCTCGCCCAGGAAATACCGCCGGATCGTGCGCGTCCAGATCAGATCCTCGGACCGGATCGCGGCGAAGGCCCCGGACATCTGCGGACGGTCCAGGTAGCCCTGCGTCCACATCATGTCCTCGAGGCAGGCAACCTGGCTTTCATCGAGAAACAGCAGCAATTCGCCCGCCTCGGCGAAGTCCACCTGCGCGGCCATCAACGTGACCGAAGCGAGCCGGTCATCATGATCGCGCGCCATGGTCGCGGCGGTGATCGCCAGGAGCGTGCCGCCAAGGCAATAGCCGTTGGCATGAACCTTCTCGCCCGGCGCGATGGTCGCGATCGCGTCCAGGGCCTGCATGATGCCGTGCTGGCGGTAATCGTCCAGCGACCACTCGGCGTGTTCCGGGCCGGGATTGCGCCAGGAAATGCAGAACACCGTATAGCCCTGCGCCACGAGCCAGCGGATGAAGGAGTTCTCCGGCGACAGGTCAAGGATATAGTATTTCAGTATCCAGGCCGGCACGATCAGCACCGGCTCGGACTGAACCTTCTTCGTGGTCGGCGTGTACTGGATCAGCTCCATCAGATCATTGCGGAAAACAACAGTGCCGGGCGTGCAGGCAAGCACCGTGCCGAGGGCGAACTCCTCGGGCACGGGGCGGTGCTCCTTGGCGATGATGTGGCGGGCATCATCGCTGAAATGCGCGGCGCCATCGAAAAGGTTGCGCCCCGCCGTCTGCCAGGTCTTCTCGAGGATCTCCGGGTTGGTCAGCGGGAAGTTCGCCGGCGACACGCTGTCGAGCAGCTGGCGCATCATGAACCCGGTCCGGTCCGCATTCTGCTTGCGCAACCCGCGCAGGTCGGAGGTCGCGGCCTGCCAGGAGTCCTGCAGCGCCAGGAACCCCTGTTGCCACGCCGCGAACGGGGGCTGCGCCCAGCCCTGATGCGACCAGCGCGTATCATACCGCCCGGGCTGGAAGGGCGCGGATGGCGCCTGGCCCAGCATGCTCGCGATCGTGAACTGCGTCAGCTTCAGCCAGTTGGCCTGCGCGCGCTCGATCAGCTCCATCTGCCGGCCCGGCGCGCGCGCCAGGTGCATGGACCAGTCGCTCCAGGCATCCAGCATCGCATGCGGCGACAGGCCAGCCGAAATCCGCGCGAGGCTGGCCATTCCGCCGCGATCAAGCCCGGCATGCGGACGCGCATCGGCGCTGCTTGCTGCAGGCGCGATGTCGCGCGCCGCATTCGGAGGCTCGGCCGTAGATGGCTTGCGCGGTGAAGCCTTCTTGCGCGTTTGTTTGCGGGCCATGTCCTGGGCTCCTGCGATCTGTCGACAGAACTCGGTCCGGTCGTATGAGTGCCCCGAGCGTAACAGCACTGCCGGTAATTTTCAGCCAGCAATGCCGAACCGGGCCGGCGCGAGGCGTCGGCCGAAGGAACCTGCCGACCATCTCGAGTCTTGCACCGGGCGGGCTGATGCGTCGCTGATCCGCATCAGTTTCGTGAATACGATACATGCCCGCGTGAAGTCCTGATGCGGGTCGACTTGGCCATGCCAAGCGCAGGGCGGCTTGATCCATTTCTTTTCTGCCGCGTCAATAACTTACCGCCAGGTCGAGGCAAAGGCGATGGCCCTTCTGTCCCGCGGAATGGGCCCTTCGGACCTTCATAGTCCGGGGGCCGACATCCTTGCCGGCGCTGCGTAGTTCTGAAATACATGAAATCGGTGTTCGGTGTCCCCGCCTCGGGGCGCGGGGGCGCATGGAAAGCGGTCATGATCAGACGTTTCTCGTCAGTTATGGTTCGGCGCGGCACCGGGTGGCGCGAAGCCGCTGCAGCTGCACTCCCGCCTGGCTTCGACGCCGATTGCTATCTCGAGGTCAACACCGATGTCGCGGCCGCCTGCACAACGCCCGAGGCAGCGGCGCGGCATTTTCTCTCGCATGGCGCGGGCGAAATGCGCCGCGTGTTCCCCGAGGGAACGGGTATCCACGATGCGGCCGCGAGTCGTTTGCTGCAGTCCGCACGCGACAGACGGGGGTGGCGCGACTGGCTGTGCAAGCAGAGCGGGGGGCGGCTGGATGCGGACTTCCTGCGCCGGCATCCCCGCGCCGCGTGGCTTGATACCGGCTTCGCTCTCGCGAGTTATCTTGCACAGAACCCCGATGTCGCATGCGAGGTCGATGATCCGCTGGAGGCGGCGTTTCACTTCCTCGAATTCGGGCTGGAAGACGGCCGCTACGGGCGCCCCCGGAGCTGGGACGCCGCGTGGCTGAAGATGCGCTATGGGCTGACGCCCGAGCCGTCACTGGGCGTTGATGCCGTTCGCGCGATCCTTCACGGCCGTGGCGTTGACCCGTTCGAGGTCACATTCGATGAAGGCGAACACTGGCATCTTCGCGGGAGCGACGCGCGCATGGCGCGTTTCTTCGATCACGGGTTCTATTTTGCCGCGGCGGCTGCCGCCGGGTTGCAGCCGGGCGACCCGGGCCGATACGGCTGCATCGAGCATTTCTGTCGAAGCGGCTGTCAGGCGGCGCTCCCGGTCGCGGCAGGTCACGAGCTTGATCCCGCGCATTATCGGGGGCAAGCGCGGGCGCGCCAGACAGAACGCCGTGCAGACATGGATGCAGTTGACGCGCTTGCGGATGGCGACCTCTATCGGCACTGGGTTTTCAGGGGAATCGGCGAGGGTTTGTTTCCGAACATCCGGGTCTGGGCGAAGCACGAATTCGATCTGGAGGTGCCCGATTGGCTGACCGAGGTGCTTGCGGGCTATCGCCGCGCGGCTCCGGACCTTTCGCAAGCTGATCCGGACACCGATATCCTGCGCCATCTCCTGAATAGCCCCATGCCGGCGCTGGCTGGCGTTGATATCGGGGGGCACCCCGATGCCGCCGATTTCATCACGTTGCTCGGGGATCGCCAGGTCAGGGCCCGCGATTACGTCCAGGGCGAATGGCTTTACTGGCTGGCGCTGGAGATCGATCCGGCAAACAGTCTCGCACTGCGGCATCTGGCTGACCTGCTGCAACGTCAGGGCCGCACCGCGGCGGTGGGATTTCTGCGCGGCCGGGTGAGCGAGCGCAGCGACTCCGGCTGGAACGCGTTGCTGCTGTGCGAGATCCTTTTTCAACAAGGCGCGTGGCACCGGGCACTCCAGGTACTGGACACCCTGCCGGAGTCGGTCGAGGGGGATGTGGCACTGCGCCGCAAGCGGCGAAAGCTGGCGCGTGACATCTTTCATCATCTGTGGTCGAACATCACGGCACATGCCGAAGCGCATGGAGTTGCGCAGGCGCAAGCCGATCTGAGGGAAGCGCTCGCGGCGTGCACCCCGCGCTTCACGAGCGTGGCCTGCTGCGGGATCGTTCGCCGCGTCGCGCTGATCGGCAACGAGGATCTCGTCCAGTGCCGGCTCTACCGCGTCGAGCAGAAGGCAGAGCAACTCCGCGCTGCGGGCTACAAGGTATCGGTGTTTTCCCCTTCGCGTGACCTCGCGAATTTTCGCGCCCGGCTTGAAGACTTTGACGCTGTCATCTTCTTTCGCGTGGCGGCCTTTCCGGAGATGATCGAGACGATCGCGGCCGCGGCGCAGCGGGGTCTTCTGACCTTCTATGAAATCGACGACCTTGTCTTCGATGCGGACCAGTTCCCGCCCGCGCTTGAAACCTATGCGGGACAGGTCGACGCGGAACACCATCGCGCCATGGCCTGTGGCGTGCCGCTGTTCGAGCACGCGATGGGTCTTTGCGACCATGGCATCGCCTCGACCGAAACCTTGCGCGCCATGATGGCGGAGCGGGTACGTTCAGGGCGGGCCTTCGTCCATCGCAATGCGTTGGGGCGGCTGCACCGGGTCGCGATCCGCGATAATGCGCCCCGGCGCGCGGCGCGCGGCGAAACCGGGGGTCAGCGTGTCGTCATCTTTTACGGCTCGGGAACCCGGGCCCACAAGCAGGACTTTCACGAGATTCTCGAGCCCGCCCTCGCGCATATCGCCCGCACCTGGCCGGATCGGGTCGAGATACGCCTGATCGGGCATTTCGGACAGTTTCTGCATCTCGATCCGGGGCGTGACCCGGTGACGGTGATCGAGCCGGTATGGAATTTCGAGGATTTCTGCGCGCACTTGGCCGATGCCGACATAAACCTCTCGGTCCTTTCGTCGTCGCCGCTGACTGATGTCAAGAGCGAGATAAAGTGGCTCGAAGCAGCCATGCTCGGCATTCCTTCGATTGTCAGCGCCACCGCGACGCACCGCGATGCGATCATGAACGGCGAAACCGGTATGCTGTGCGAGACAACGGAGGATTTCATCTCGGCGATCGATGGTTTGGTCAGGGATCCCGATTTGCGCACCCGCATCGGCGCAACGGCGCGCGAGGTCGTGACGGGCGCATATTCCCTGACGTCCATGGGCCGCAATCTGGTGAGCATTTTCGCCGCCCTGTGCCCCGCAAAGCCTCGCAAGCCAAGATTGCTTGTGGTGAACGTCTTTTATCCGCCGCAGGCCATCGGCGGTGCAACGCGGGTCGTGCACGATCATGTCACCCTGCTCGGGAAATCCTTCGGCGACCGATACGATATCGAGGTCGTGTGCACGCTCGAAGGCGGCACCAAGCCTTACGAGATCCTGACATATACCAGGGATGGCGTGCGGGTCTGGTCCGTGACACCGAGCCCGGATATCGATGATATGTGCGCCAGCGATCCGCGAATGGGAGGTATCTTTGAGGAACTCCTGGAGCGCATTGGCCCCGATCTCGTGCATTTCCATTGCGTCCAGCGCTTGACCGCAACTGTCGTCGAAGCGACTCGCTTGGCCGGTATCCCCTATCTCATCACGGTGCATGACGGCTGGTGGATATCACCGAACCAGTTTGTTGTAGACAATCAGGGTGAGCCGGCCCTCTATGATTACGCGCATCTGAATGATTCCGGGACGCCTGAGCGGCCACGCACCCTTCACCGCGCGCTGTCCGGCGCGCAGCGCATCATCGCCGTATCGGAGAGCTTCGCGGCGCTGCATCGCAGCTGCCACGTCAAGGACGTGGTGACCATCGAAAACGGTGTCTCCTTCCTGCCCGAGGTCGAACGCAGCGCCGCCCCGGATCACCGGATCCGCCTCGCTCATATCGGTGGCGCGACGGTTCACAAGGGATTTACTCTGCTTCGAAATACCCTTCTGACGAATGAATACGAAAATCTGCGATTGCTCGTTGTGGATCATTCTCTCGCACCGGGAACGACTCGGCATACGGTCTGGGGCACGACGCCGGTGACGATTCAGGGCAAGGTCCCGCAGTCGCAGGTTGATCGCCTTTACGGCGCGATCGACATCCTCGTCGCCCCCTCGGTGTGGCCTGAAAGTTATGGCCTTGTCGCGCGCGAGGCGCATGCAGCGGGCGCCTGGGTCATCGCCTCGGATCGCGGCGCGATCGGCGGCGATGTTGTGGAAGGGCAGAACGGTCATGTCGTCGACGTCTCCACGCATCTGGCCTTGGCTGACATTCTGCGCAAGGTGGACGCGGACCCGGGACGGTACCGCAAGTCCCCCGCGATGCGCCCGAAAATGCGCACCGCACAGGATCAGGTGGACGCCTTGGCACAACTCTACGCCGAGGTTCTGGAGAGTGCTCGGCCGGGGCGCGGAGCTTGAGGAAATTCCCGGCGCCGACAGGGAAGCTCCGGTTCGACTGATCGTGCGATGCTCGAAGCGTCTAATGCGGCTTCCGGCTGTTGTCGAAGCCCGGATAACGCCCAGTAGAGGTCCGGGCCATCAGGCCGGCTCTTGCAGGCCCGAGGCGCCGAGGCGTTCGTCCTGCTACGGGCGGTCTTGCTGGTGCGGTGCCGGGAGTCTTCTGGATGCGCGCGCGCAGGTCGCGCGCGGGTCACGGACCGAGGCCATGGCCTTCGAGGTCGTGCCACCCCCTGCCGCGAGCCGCCGCGCTCAATGCCGCGATCGACCCTGCCCCGAACCCAGACATGCGGTGTTCCCTCGACGACCCCGGAGCGCCGCACACGCGGCGAATTGCGCAAAGTGCAGAGCCTGACAATGATGACGAGGGCGGGCGCGATCACGCCCGGCTGCGGCCTTGCAAGATCTGTCGGCAAGCTTTAACCACTGCGATCAAAGTGGACCGGATTTGATCGAGAAGTCATGGATATGCCATTTCCGCGACTGGACCAGGCCCGGCCCCTCTTCATCATCGGATGCGTGCGTTCTGGAACGACACTGGTGCGCGACCTGTTGCGGCGACAGCCCGGTGTCATCTGCCCCGAAGAAACGCATTATTTCCGATATGGTGAACCCTTCCGCACTGGCGCGCACAAGCAGCCGCTGAGGAACTCGAAGACGCTGCAAAAGCACCGTGAAATCGACGGTATTCGGCCGGAGGACTTCGAGCGGATGCTCGCGCAATCGCGCAGCCGCGGCGAACTGATGTACCGGCATGTGGATTACATGGCAAAGGCGCGGGGCTTGGAGAACTACAAATGGTTCGACAAGACACCTCAGAATGTTTATGGCCTGCCCCTGATCCGGGCGGAATTTCCGAAAGCGCGTTTCCTACACCTGATCCGCAATCCGCTGAACGTCGTTGCCAGTTTGAAACTCGGCAAGGTGATGAAGGTCACTGACATTCACGGCGCCTGTAACTACTGGATCGAGGCCGTGAGCATAATCAGGGAAATGTCTCCATCGATGTCCGACAGGATTCTGGAAATGAAATATGAAGCATTCGTTTCAGATCCGGTTGCAAGTATGGAGCGCCTTCTGGAATTCTCTGAACTTGGGTGCGATCCAGGGCTGTATAGTGAAGCTGACGCGCGCCAGGAACGCAATCAGTTTCGAGATATCCTGTCTTCCAGGGAGCAGCAGACAGTTTTGCGAAGATGCGGTCCACTTGCGCAAACCTATGGTTATGCGCTGAAAGATGTGCTCAGCGATGGCTCGATTTGATGGCGGAAGGTGGCAGGTTCTTCCGCATGCTCGGATCAATTCGGAGGATAACGTCGCTCGGAGGGTCTGCTGCTCGCGATGCTCCTAAGGTCGAAGCGAGCAAAGTGACGCAAGATGCAGCGGAAACTTCAATGGGTGATCCACGAATAAGGAGTTTCAAGCTCGAGCGCCTTCCCGGCGCTGGCCGGCGCCAGACCCACTTGAAGGACCAGAGAGTCCTCATTATCGGGTCTGACTATGGCTTTGTGTGTTTGGAAGCAGCGCGGCAAGGCGCCGCTCGGGTCGTGTTCCTGACCCGGGATGAGCTTCCGGAAAATGTTGAATTCGCTGCGTCTGACAGGGTTGAGCTTGTTCAGGGGGATCTGAAGTCAATTTCAGGTGAATCTTTCGACGCTGTCTTTCTCCCGAATGCGCAAGCCTGCGATGATTTGGGCAAGACGGTAGCCCGCATTGCAGAGTTTCTGGATCGGAGAGGTGTTCTCTTGATCGAGTGTGGATGTGTCGGCTCGGAAGGACGTGCGCAGTGGACAATTGCCGGGCCGCCGGAAGCAAGGCGTCGATATCCGTCGATTTCGTTGCTCGAGAACATCATACTTGAAGATTTTGCCGTCAGGCGTGTCGGGAAGGGGGTCCTGTCCAACGAAGACAGGGTTACGCAAATGATGTTCCACTGCACGCCGATGGAGACAACAGCCCTGGTGATTACCGGAAAATCGGGGTACGGAAAATCCAATCTGCTAAGGTTTTTCAACCCTTCCGATTTCCCGTCCATCTCTACGGATGGTTTCTTGTCGCGGCTGGCTCGCGCAACGGGAGATGCGCAGAGTAATCTCGCTCGCCGGATTTCGGAAGAGATCGGTGCCGGCGAGGCGAACTGGGGAGCCGTCGGCCGGATGATCGCCTCTGATGTCGAGCTGACTGACGAGTTTTGCGCAGCCTTGATAAATACGTGCCCCCTGGAGGCGAAGATATTCATTCTTGAGGGTGAGATTCTACGTCACGACAATATCATGATCCGGCTGACGAAGCAGTTGAAGAAGAAACATGTCAGGGTCTGGCGCGCGATGCCGAGCGGGGCATGACGCAGGGCGTCTTGCCTTGGTGTAGCGGTATACCAATTCGTGACCATCCGAAGGTCGCCTTGCGGGGCGATCTCTTTGCAACGGCGCTACGATTATCCATGCCATTCGGGCTTCCGGACACCGATTGCGAAAGCCGGATGCGGCGCTCATCGAGAAACCGGTTCCGGGTGTTACGAAAAACGCGCTAGTCTCCGAGCTTGGCGTGGACCTCTTCGAGGTCGATCGCGCGCACCGGGCGCTTGTTTGACGGATCGTCGATATCATAGCCGAAAAGGTCGAAGTCCCGCTTGTACATTTCCCGGACGAGATGCACCGACAGATCGTCGAAGAAATCCTCGACGGGATGGGCGCGTTTGGGGCCGTGGCCTTCGGATTCGTTGAATCGCGGCACCGCGGCGAGATCGACGGGATGCGGTGTCTCGATGACGTCGAGCACCGCCTGCATGCCGGGAGTGAATTCCTCGGTGTGGGCAATGTGGTCGTAGCGGCCGCCATTGACGATCAGGGTCGAGACATGGCCCGAGACGGCGGACCAGTGGATGTCGGGCTCCATCGGCTTGCGCCAGCGGATGGTGTCGCGCGCGAAGAGCAGGAAGCGGCGAAAGCTCGCGATCTGATCGAACTCGCCCTCCACGGAGATACCGTATTGCTGCACGAGCTGCGGGACGAGCTTGCCGCGATAGCGGCTGCCGTTGCGCTGGATCCCGCAGATCTTGTCGAAGAAGGACGACAGGACGCGGGTATAGGGGTTGCGCACGAAGGTGAAGGCGGGGGCGCGTCGGTTCTTCACGACGTCTGTGATGCGCGGCTGGCTCTCGGCGAAAGCCCATTTGTGCAGGCCGGTCTGCGCGTCGTGGATATCGCCGTCGAAGAAGCTGCCGTGATCGGAGTAGTGCAGGATCTGTCCGATCGTGGAGCAGGCGCATTTGGGCACCACGCGGTAGACCACGCTTTCGCTTTCGGTCATCCAGGTGCCGGGAAATGCCATCTGCTCCGCCTTCTTCCGGGCCGCATCGCGGTTTTACGATGCCGGCGCGCGCGTCGCAAGCGCGCGGCTTTCCATCGGCGCGGCTTCGCGGTTAAACACGGGTCCAGACTCGCGCGGGAGCCCGGATGGCCCGGATCGCCTTCATTCTGCTGTGCCACAAGGACCCGGAGGGGATCATCCGGCAGGTCCGTCAGCTCACCGAGGCGGGCGACTGCGTGGCGATCCATTTCGACGCCGGCGCCCCGCGCCCCGCGTTCGAGCGGCTGCAGGGCGCGCTCGGCGATGATCCGGCCGTCGCGTTCGCCGCGCGGGTGAAATGCGGCTGGGGGGAGTGGTCGCTGGTTCAGGGCACCCTCAACGCGGTCGAGGCGGCGCGCGCGGCCTTCGCGGATGCGACGCATTTCTACATGCTCTCGGGCGACTGCATGCCGATCAAGACGGCCGAATACGCTCACGCGCTGCTCGACGCGGAGCCCGCCGACTACATCGAGAGCTTCGACTATTTCTCCTCTGGCTGGATCAAGACCGGGCTGCGCGAGGAGCGGCTGATCTACCGGCACTATTTCAACGAACGCGCCAGCAAGACGCTGTTCTACGCGGCGATGGGGGCGCAGCAGCGGCTCGGGCTGCGTCGGGCGCCGCCGGCGGATCTGCGCATGCGGATCGGGTCGCAGTGGTGGTGCCTGCGCCGCGCCACCATCGAGGCGGTGCTGCGCTTCATCGCCGAGCGCCCCGACATCGTGCGCTTCTTTCGCACCACATGGATCCCCGACGAGACCTTCTTTCAGACGCTGGTATCCCATCTCGTCCCCGAGGCCGAGATCCGCGCGCGCACGCTGACCTTCCTGATGTTCTCGGATTACGGGATGCCGGTGACCTTCTACAATGACCAGTACGAGATGCTCCTGTCGCAAGATTTCCTGTTCGCGCGCAAGATTTCGGCCGAGGCGGCGACGCTCAAGCAGCGGCTCGGGGAGCTCTATGCGCGCCGCGGCGTCGGGTTCGAGATCGCCGGTGGCGGGCGCGCGCTGCACGGGTTTCTCACCGGGCGCGGCCGAATCGGGCGGCGTTTCGCACGGCGCTTCTGGGAGCAGCAGACCACGCTCGGGCGCGATCGCGAGCTCCTGATGGTGATCTGCAAGAAATGGCATGTGGCCAAGCGGCTGATCGCGCGCATCACCAACCGCACCGGCCTGCCCGTCGTCGCCTATCTCTTCGAGGAGGAAGGAACGCCGCTGCCCGATCTCGGCGGGCTCGAGTCCAGCCTGACAAAGCGCGCGCGTCACCGTCGTGCGGTGATGCGGATCCTGTTCGACTATTATGCCACGCAGCGCATGGCGATCTGCGTCGATCCGTCGCATCTCGGTCTGATCGCCGATTTTGCCAGGGCCGGCTGCAGCCTGCGCCTGCTCGAGGTGGAGTGCCGACTCGATGACGGGTTCGTCGAAGGACATGCGCGCCGCCGCGGGTTGCTCGCGGCCGCGACGCCCGGCCCGGTCCGGCGCCAGGTCCTGCGATCAGTGCGCCAGGATATGCAGATCGAGGCCGAGGAGTTGCGCCATGCCGATCTCGCGCCACTGTTCCGGCTACGCGAGGCCGGGTCGGCGGCGCTCAATGCGCGCGCGCTGGCCGGTTTCCTGCGCGATGACGCGGCCACGGCGCACGAGATCATCGACGCCGACTATCTTTTCAGCGACTGAGGGAACCCATGGCCTACAGCTACGACGACGACAACATCTTCGCGAAGATCCTGCGCGGCGAGATCCCGAATGACACGGTGCTCGAGACCGAGCACTGCCTCGCTTTTCGCGATATCAGCCCGCAGGCGCCCGAGCATATCCTCGTGATCCCCAAGGGCCGTTACGTGACCTACGATCACTTCGCGCAGGAGGCGAGCGACACCGAGATCGCAGAGTTCACCCGCGTGATCGGGCGCATCTGCGCCGATCTCGGCGTGCAGCCGGGCGACGGGGGCAAGGGCTACCGGCTGATTTCGAATGCCGGCGAGAACGGGCTGCAGGAGGTGCCGCATCTGCATGTGCACATCCTCGCCGGGCGCCGGCTGGGCCCGCTTTTGACGAAGGGCTGAGCCGTCAGGCCACGCCCGCGCGCGCCGCCGCGCCCCGTTCGGATGTCAGGGCGAGGAACACGTCCTCGAGATGCGGGTCCTCGCTCGCGACGTCGCGGATCGTGACCCCGGCATCGCTCAACGCGGCGAGGACGGCATTTGCGGCGATTTCGCTGCGCCGGTAGGTGAAGGCGAGCGCGCCGCCGGCGCGCTCCTCCATCGTCACGCCGGCGGGCAGGCGGATCTCGCGCGGGGCCTCGCCGTCGGGATGGATCACCAGCGTCTTGGTGTCGAGCTGGCCGAGCAGGTTCGCCGTCGAGTCCTGCGCCACGAGACGGCCATGATTGATGATCGCGATCTCGTCGCACATCGCCTCGGCCTCCTCGAGGTGGTGCGTGGTCAGGATGATCGTCATGCCGTGCTCGTTGAGCTTGCGCACATTCGCCCAGAGCATCTGCCTCAGCTCGATGTCCACCCCCGCCGTGGGCTCGTCGAGCACCAGCACATTCGGGTGATGCACCAGCGCCTTGCCCAGAAGCAGCCGCCGGCGCATGCCGCCCGAGAGATTGCGCGCATAGGCCTCGGCCTTGTCCTCGAGCCCGATCAGCGCGAGGATCTCGTCGGTGCGCCGCTGCGCGCGGGGTACCCCGTAGAGCCCGGCCTGCACGTCGAGCGCGGCGCGCGGCGTGAAGAACGGGTCCATGTTGAGTTCCTGCGGCATCACCCCGATCGCGGCGCGCGACTGGCGCGGGTTCACGTCCTGATCGAACCCCCAGATCCGCACCTGCCCCGAGGTCTTGGTCACGAGCCCGGCCAGGATGTTGATCAGCGTCGATTTGCCAGCGCCGTTAGGGCCCAGAAGCCCGTAGATCGACCCCGAAGGGATTGTCAGATCGACCCCGCCGAGGGCTTCCTTGGGCGGCTCGGTGCCGCTCGCGGCATAGACCTTGCGCAGCGCTTCGGTTTCGATGGCGTTGGGTCTCACGACACCCCCTCTGATGGCGCAGCGTCTTGTCCGCGCAGTGCGTTGCGTTATGCTGCCCCGCATCTAGGCCGGTTCGCCCGCATCCACAAGCAACGGAGCTTCGCCATGACCCCTGATGCGCCCGAGACCGAAATCGTCAGCCGCTTTCGCGTCGCCTGCGACGGCGGCGACGGGGCGCTTGGGCATCCGCGGGTCTGGCTGTCGATCCCGCTCGATACCGGCCGCGTCGAGTGCGGCTATTGCGACAAGCTGTTCATCCACGAGGATTATCTCGAGGACGAGGGCAGCGCCGCTTAAGCCCGCCTTAAGCCTCGCGCCGTATCCATCGCGGTGGGTGATATGAGGCGGGGTGTGCGATGCGGCGCAGTCTGATATGCGCGGTTGCGGTCGTGCTGGCCGGGCCGGCGGCGGCGGTGGATGTCACCAGCCGCGCGACGATCTTTGCGGGCCCCTATGAGGGGCGCGTGGTGCGGGTGATCGACGGGGATACCGTCGTGGTGCGCGTCGGAGTGTGGCCGGGCATGTCCGCCGAGACCTCGGTGCGCATCCGCGGCATCGACGCGCCCGAGATGCGCAGCCCCGATTGCGAGGCCGAGCGTGACTGGGCCGAGCGCGCGACCGCGCATGTCGAGCGCCATTACCCCGAAGGCGCGGCCGTTCGGCTCACCGAGGTAAGCTTCGGCTCCTTCGCGGGCCGGGTCGTGGCCGGCCTCGCGCGCCATGACGGCGAGGACTGGATCTCCCTCGGCGCAGAGCTGATCGGCGAGGACCTCGCCGTCGCCTGGGAGCCCGGCGAGGACCGGCCCGACTGGTGCGCCATGGCCGAGGCGGGCGACGCGCCCTGAGCGCAAGGGGCTTGAGCCTTGCCCCCGAGCCTGCCACAACCCGCGTCATGCTGTGACGGGGAGCGGGCGGGATGGATTTCGGCAAGGGATGTCATCTGCACCTGATCGACGGGTCGGGCTTCATCTTTCGCGCCTATCACGCGCTGCCGCCGCTGACGCGCAAATCCGACGGGGCGCCCATCGGTGCGGTCGCCGGCTTTTGCAACATGCTGTTCAAGTATCTCGACGGCCATGACGGCCCCGACGCGCCCACCCATGTCGCCGTCATCTTCGACAAGGGCAGCCACACCTTCCGCAACGATCTCTACGCCGATTACAAGGCCAACCGCGACGAGATGCCCGAGGAGCTGCGCCCGCAGATCCCGCTGACGCGCGACGCCACGGCCGCCTTCAACATCGCCTGCATCGAGCAGGAGGGCTATGAGGCCGATGACATCATCGCCACGCTGACGCGGCGTGCGCGCGAGGCCGGCGGGCGGGTGACGATCATCTCGTCGGACAAGGACCTGATGCAGCTCGTCGGCGGCGGCGTCGAGATGCTGGACGCGATGAAGAACCGCCGCATCGGCCCCGAGGAGGTCGAGGAAAAATTCGGCGTCGGCCCTGACCGCGTCGTGGATGTACAGGCGCTCGCGGGTGACTCGGTGGACAACATCCCCGGCGCGCCCGGCATCGGCCCCAAGATCGCCGCGCAGCTCATCAACGAGTATGGCGATCTCGACACCTTGCTCGCCGAGGCCGAGGGCATCAAGCAGCCCAAGCGCCGCCAGACCCTGATCGAGAAGGCCGACCAGATCCGGCTGTCGCGCGATCTGGTGCAGCTCGACGGGGACATGCCGCTCGACGTGGCGCTCGACGATCTCGAGGTGCGCGATGTCGCGCCCGACGCGCTGATGGACTTCCTCGCCGCGATGGAGTTTCGCACCCTGTCGAAACGCGCCGCCGAGAAGCTCGGCGTCGAGCCGCCGGTGATCCAGGAGGTCGCCGCCCCCGCGCCCGAGCCCGCCGCGGCGGCCGAGAGCGCGCCCTTCGATCACGATGCCTATGCGTGCCTGCGCGACCTCGGGGCGCTCGATGAGTGGATCGCGCGCATCCGCGAGCAGGGCTTCGTGGCCATCGACACCGAGACGACAGGGCTCGACGAGATGCGCGCCGAGCTTGTCGGCATCTCGCTCGCGCTCGCGCCGGGGGAGGCGTGCTATCTGCCGCTGGCGCACCGCACGGGCGATGGCGACATGCTCTCGGCCGAGGGCCCCGCCGAGGGGCAGATGGACGCCGAGGCGGCGCTGGCCGCGCTCAAGCCCGTGTTCGAGGATGACGCGATCCTCAAGATCGGGCAGAACATGAAATACGATGCCAAGGTGCTCGCCCGGCGGGGCATCGCGGTCGCGCCGATCGACGACACGATGCTGATGTCCTACGCCATGCATTCCGGGCTGCACGGCCACGGCATGGGCAAGCTCTCCGAGGAGTATCTCGGCCACACCCCGCTGCCCATCAAGCCGCTTCTGGGCAGCGGCAAATCCGCCATCACCTTCGATCGCGTGCCCATCGACAAGGCCACCCCCTACGCCGCCGAGGACGCCGATGTCACGCTGCGGCTGTGGCAGCGTTTCAAGCCCGACCTGCACCGCGCGCAGGTCACGACCGTCTACGAGACGCTCGAGCGCCCGCTCGTGCCGGTGCTGGCGGATATGGAGATGGCCGGCGTGAAGGTGGACCGCGCGACACTCTCGCGCATGTCGGGCAAGTTCGCGCAGTCCATGGCCGCGCTCGAGGCCGAGATCCACGAGCTCGCCGGGGAACGCTTCAATGTCGGCTCGCCCAAGCAGCTCGGCGAGATCCTGTTCGACAAGATGAGCCTTGCGGGCGGCAAGCGCGGCAAGACCGGCGCGTACGGCACCGGCGCCGACGTGCTCGAGGATCTCGCCGCCGAGGGCCACGACCTGCCCGCGCGCGTGCTCGACTGGCGCCAGCTCTCCAAGCTCAAATCGACCTACACCGACGCGCTGCAGGAGCACATCAACCCGGCAACCGGGCGCGTGCATACCTCCTACGTGATCTCGGGGGCGGCGACGGGGCGGCTCGCCTCGACGGACCCGAACCTGCAGAACATCCCGATCCGCAGCGAGGAGGGCCGGCGCATCCGCGAGGCCTTCGTTGCCGAGGACGGCAAGCGGCTCGTCGCGCTCGACTACAGCCAGATCGAGCTGCGCATCCTAGCCCATATCGCCGGCATCGATACCCTCAAGCAGGCCTTTCGTGACGGCCACGATATCCACGCCATGACCGCGAGCGAGGTCTTCGGCGTGCCGCTCGAGCAAATGGACCCCACCACCCGCCGGCAGGCCAAGGCGATCAATTTCGGCGTGATCTACGGCATCTCGGCGTTTGGCCTTGCGCGCAACCTGCGCATCCCGCGCGGCGATGCGCAGCGCTTCATCGACACCTATTTCGAGCGCTTCCCCGGCATCCGCGCCTACATGGACGACACCGTGGCCTTCGCCAAGGAGCACGGACACGTCGAAACCCTGTTCGGCCGGCGCATTCACACCCCCGAGATCAGCGCCAAGGGCCCCGGCGCGGGCTTCGCGCGCCGCGCGGCGATCAACGCGCCGATCCAGGGCACCGCCGCCGACATCATCCGCCGCGCCATGATCCGCGTGCCGCCCGCCATCGAGGACCTGCCCGCAAGGATGCTGCTGCAGGTGCATGACGAGCTGATCTTCGAGGTCGATGCGGACGCGGTCGACGACCTCGTCGCGTTGGTGCGCGAGGTGATGGCCGGGGCGGCGGAGCCGGTGGTGCAGCTGTCGGTGCCGCTCGAGGTCGATGCGGGGTCGGGGGCGAACTGGGCCGAGGCGCATTGAGCGCGCCTTGACGCGGGCGCGCGGCGGGCCTACCGGGGCGCGGATCGGAGGATTTGATGCCCACCTACACCGCCCTGACCACCCTCGCCGACGGCGATAGCGCCGATGCGCTCGGCGAAGCGATGGACGCGATGACCCCGGCGCCCACTGGCGTGGGGGTGTTCGAGCTCGAGGACGGCTCGGGCCGCTGGGAGGTGGGCGGCTACTTCGACGCGCCGCCCGATCCGGCGCAGCTCGCCCTGCTCGCTGCGGCGCATGGCGCGCGCGATTTCGCCGTCTCCGAGCTGCCCGAGACCGACTGGGTCGCCAAGGTGCGCCGCGAACTCTCCCCGGTGCGCGCCGGGCGGTTCTTCGTCTATGGCAGCCACGACGCCGATCAGGTGCCCGAAGGCGTGGAGGCGCTGCTGATCGAGGCGCAGATGGCGTTCGGCACCGGCCATCACGGCACCACGCTGGGCTGTCTACGCGCCATCGAGCGGTTGCTCGGGGCGGGGGTCTTGGCGCGCAACGCGGCCGATATCGGCGCGGGCACCGCTGTGCTGGCTATGGCGGCTGCGCGGGTCTGGCCCGAGCCGGTCATCGCCAGCGACAACGACTCCGTCGCCGTCGAGGTCGCAGAGGCGAATGTGCGCGCCAATGCGCTTGCGGGCCGGGTGCATTGCATCGAGGCCGAGGGCTTCGCCCACCCCACCCTCGCCGCCGCCGCGCCGTTCGATCTCGTCTTTGCCAATATTCTCAAGGGGCCGCTGCTGGCGCTTGCGCCGGAGATACGCCGGCACCTCGCGCCGGGGGGCCGCGTCGTGCTTTCGGGGATCCTCACCGGGCAGGCCGGGGAGGTCGCGGCGGCCTATGCCGATCATGGCCTCGCGCTCGAGCACCGCGAGGATATCGGGGATTGGGCCACCCTGACCCTGATCCGCCCCGAAAAATGAACGAGGCCGCGTCGGGGAGCGTTCCCGGCGCGGCCTTCAAGCCCCGTTATCGCTGGCCATGCGCGTCAGTGGTCGCGCTTGTCGAGCACGCTGTCGATCTCGTCGCGGGTCAGGCCGATATCGCTGAGTTCGTGGTCCGACAGCCGGGTGAGCGCGCTGCGCGTGATGCGCCGGTTGCGCCACGCGACGAGGCGCTCGCGCAGGCCGTAGACGAAGTCCACGACGTGATGGATCGCGATCGTGCCGAACGGCACGGGGCGACGGGGTTCCATTATTGCCATTGTCAGCACTCCGTTTGCAATGTGGTGAAGCATCGGGCAGACGCACTGCCCGACCGCTCAGCTAGCCCCGCGAAGGCCCCCCCACAAGCGGCAATAAACGCATGCCATCCTTGCAGGAATTGCATGACGGCGCGGCATCGCCCACCTGCCCGAAAATCGGGCGCCTCTGGCCCATGAGCGACACTTGCGCACCCGCCTGCGGCACATGCGCAGCGCGCGCGGCCGGGATCGACACTGGCGGATGTTCGCCGTTCGTGCTAGCGATGGCGCGAGGCGGCAGGAACGGGGCAGACATGGGGCAGATGCGCGTCCTCGGGCTCGATCCCGGCTTGCGGAATCTCGGCTGGGGAATCATCGAGACGGCGGGAAGCCGGATCACCCATGTCGCCAACGGGGTCTGCCATTCGCAGGGCACCGCCCTCGCCGCGCGGCTTCTGAGCCTGCACACCCAGCTTGCCGCCGTCATCGCCGAACACGCCCCCGGCTGCGCCGCCGTCGAGCAGAGCTTCGTCAACAAGGACGGCGCGGCGACGCTCAAGCTCGGCCATGCCCGCGCCATCGCGCTTCTCGTGCCGGCGCAGGCGGGGCTCGAGGTGGGCGAGTATGCGCCCAACGCCGTCAAGAAGACGGTGGTCGGCGTGGGCAAGGCCGCCAAGGCGCAGGTCGATCACATGGTGCGCATGCAGCTTCCGGGTGTCGCGATCGCGGGGCCGGACGCGGCCGATGCGCTCGCTGTGGCGCTGTGCCACGCCCAGCACATGCAGATGAATGGCCGGCTCGCGCGCGCCATCGCGGAGGCGGGGCGGTGATCGGGCGGCTGTCGGGGCGGCTGGCCTACCGGGCCGAGGATCACGTCCTCCTCGATGTGGGCGGGGTGGGCTATGTCGTGCATGTCTCCGAGCGCACCATGGCCGAGCTGCCCGCGCCGGGCGGGGCGGTGGCGCTGTTCACCGAGCTTCTGGTGCGCGAGGATCTGCTGCAGCTTTTCGGCTTCTCCACGCTGGCCGAGAAGGAATGGCACCGGCTGCTGACCTCGGTGCAGGGGGTGGGCGCGCGCGGGGCGCTGGCGATCCTGGGCACGCTGGGTGCGGACGGGGTGAGCCGGGCGATCGCGCTCGGTGACTGGGCGGCGCTGCGCAAGGCGCAGGGCGTGGGCCCCAAGATCGCGCAGCGCGTCGTCAACGAGCTCAAGGACAAGGCGCCCGGCGTCATGGCGATGGGGCAGGGCGCCGCGGTGGCGCCCCCCGCACCCGACGCCGCCGCCATGCCCGAGCCCGGCGCGGCCCCCGCCCCCGCGCCCCCGCGCGCC
>LKMJ01000898.1_pt1 | contig 24954 bp, 29 predicted proteins | sample 643391 | NCBI WGS metagenome assembly LKMJ01 (sample SAMN04112250, study PRJNA286221) | soda lake metagenome | biome: soda lake; feature: Kulunda Steppe; material: water; isolation source: sample PL-Br10 brine of Picturesque Lake | place: Russia: Kulunda steppe | collected 2010-07 | reverse complement strand
GATCACCACCACAACCATGATGATCAGCCCGGCGAAGCGCCTCCGCTGAGCGAAACACCCTGGCAGTGTGTGTCCAATGAGGGCGACGCCCATTACAGCTGTGGCTGGCGTATCCATCCGGATCGGGTCTTTGAGCACGATGCCGTGCTGGCTTTCTGCCACGGGGGGGAATGGCAGCGGCTCAAAGGGGTTGTGCGTACCGAGCGTGGCTGGCTGACCCTGAATCTGGCGGATGGCATGCTCAGTGTCCAGCCGGTGGATGAGGCGGCGGAGAACCGTCTTGAGATCATTGATGACGACCCCCTCGACAGCGCCGCGCTGGATGCCGAGTTGCATGGGATCGAATACGGCTGACTCAGCGTTCGGTGATGCCCTTGCTGACAACCCGGTTGCGGCCACGGGTCTTGGCGTCGTAAAGCCGTTCGTCCACACGCTGCAGCAGCTCCTGAATCGCCTCGCCCTCGCGCACCTCGGCGACACCGAAGCTGCAGGTGACTTCCATCGGGCGTCCACCGGCCTGAACCGGGGATCCGGAGATACTCTCCCTGATCCGCTGCACACTGGTGACGGCCTGCTCCAGATTGGATTCGGGCAGCATCAGCAGAAATTCCTCACCGCCCCAGCGGGCCACCATGTCAATCTGTCGGCAACCGGCATGGAGACGTTCGGCAATGTTGCGGATGACGTCATCTCCGGTGTCATGACCCAGTGTGTCGTTGATGCGCTTGAAATTGTCGATGTCGACCAGGGCCACACTGAAGGATGTCCCGTGGCGCTGAAAGCGGGCGTATTCGTCGGCCAGGCGCTGGGAGGCCTCACGGCGGTTGTAGAGCCCGGTCAGTGAATCGTGCTTGGCGGCGTATTCAAAGATCTCCGCCATATAGCGCAGCCGCTCGGTATAACGTCGACGGCTGCGGTCGAGCACGTAGCTGAAAAGCATGACAAAGCCCAGGGTGAAGACGAACACCATGGAGAATGTGGGGCTGTATTCATGGATGCCGGTCCAGATCGGTCCCAGCGGGGTGAGTGCGATGATCACCACTGCATAGGCCATGACACACAGCAATAAGCCGATACGCAGACTGGTGACGTAGAACACCATGGGTGGGAAAACATAGAGCCAGAGGATGCCCGCGCCCTGCTCCAGCCCGTTGAACACCACGAAACTCAACAAAGCGGTGATCACGGTTACGAACCCCCAGCGCATCAGTTCCAGGCTGCCAAGCCGGCTGTAGAGAAGCGTATTGAGTACCAGAATTGCGGCGAACACGATCAGGGCCACGCCGATCCAGTTGTCCACCTGCGCCAGGTAGAAATAGCGCACAGCGAAAAACACCGCGGAGATGGCTGCAAAGACCGAGAGAAACCCGATCATGAAAGCAACGTCGTCCCCGGATTCGGTGGTTTCCGGAATCGGGGAATTTCTGTGGATTGGCTCGTTCATCACCCTGGCTGCGTGGAAGGGGTTCAGTCTCATGAAAACGCAATGATGGTTTCAGAATAGTGTCTGAGGTGTAAATTGCGACTGTCTTTATGTTTCACTCAGTCAACCGGAGTCGCTTGACAGAGCCGGCCACTGCCTTAGTGTGGACCGGGTTGATATGAAAAAGGAGGTGCTATGAAACTGATCGTGCACGGAGTTGAAGAAGGTAAGCCGATTCCCGGGAAGTTCGCATTCGGAATCTATGATCCGGACAACCACATGGCTCTGGGGAACAACCTGAACCCGGAGCTGGAATGGTCGGACGTGCCGGAGGGCACCCGCAGTTTCGTGGTCATGATCAAGGATCCGGATGTGCCCAGTCAGGCGGATGATGTGAACCAGGAAGGGAAAACGGTCTCGGCCAGTATCCCGCGCGTGGATTTCTATCACTGGCTGCTGGTGGATGTGCCTGCTGATACGCGCCGTATTGCTGAGGGTCAGGAATCCCACGAAGTGGTCCCTGGTGGCAAGAAGCCGGTAACGGATGTCCTGGGCAAGCGCGGCATCAATGACTATACGGATTTCCTGGCCGGTAATCCGGATCTGGCGGGTACCTACGGTGGCTATGACGGCCCCTGTCCGCCCTGGAACGATGAAATCGTTCACCGTTACGTCTTCACTGTATTCGCACTGGATACGGATCAGCTGGATCTCGGCGAGGCGTTCCGGGGCGGTGACGTGGAGAAGGCCATGGATGGGCACATACTGGACCAGGCCTCGGTGATGGGAACCTACACCCTCAACCCTGACCTGCGTTGAGCGCGCTTGCCATCATCAAGTCGATTCCCTGAATGCTCATGGGGTATCATCCGTCAGGTTAACCAGAGAAGGGAGACCGGGATGACCCCAGCCGAGCTTGAAAGCTATCTGCACCTCCATATTCCCCTGTCACAGGCCATGGCGGTATCCGTGGTGTCGGTGTCGGACGACGCCATTACCCTGAGTGCCCCGCTGGAACCCAATATCAATCACCGCGAAACCGTTTTCGGAGGCAGTGCCTCGGCCGTTGCTACCCTGGCGGCCTGGTCGTTACTGCATGTCCGGTTGCGCAGCGCCGGATTGACCAGTCAGCTGGTCATCCAGCGCAATACCATGGACTATGAGCGGCCGATTGCAGGGCGGTTCCAGGCCACCGCGACGCTTGCCGACAGTGAACGCTGGGCGCCCTTTCTGAAGATGCTGGAGCGGCGGGGCCGCGGCCGCATCCAGGTGGCTTCCGTCCTGGAGTTTGAGGGCGAGCATGCGGGACGCCTCATCGGGGAGTTTGTGGCATTGCGTGACGAAACCGGTCAGTCTTCCGGATCCTGATAGCGGTTCTCGCTGACAAAGTCGGCCAGGGGTTTCCCCTGGGCCCAGCCCTCGGCTTCCAGCATGGGGCGATCATAGAATTCCGCCACATGCCCCAGGCACAGTACCGCAATGGGCCGACCACCCTCGGGAATGCCCATCAGCTGTGCCAGGGCGTCGGGATCGAAAAGGGATACCCAGCCCATGCCCAGGCCCTCGGCCCGGGCGGCAAGCCACAGATTCTGGATGGCGCAGGAGGCGGAGGCCAGGTCCATATCCGGCATGGTCCGTCGTCCGAATACATGCTTCTCCCGCCCGTTGCGCAGCGCCACCACCAGCAGTTCACCGCATTCGCGGATGCCCTCCACTTTCAGGCGCATGAACTCATCACTGCGTTCACCCAGTGCTTCGGCCGTGCGCGCCCGCTCCTCTTCCACCAGCGCATGGATGCGCTCGCGCCGGTCGGTTTCGGTGACCCGGATGAACTGCCAGGGCTGCATCAGCCCCACACTGGGGGCCTGATGGGCGGCGCCGAGCAGGCGTGACAGCACAGACTCGGGCACTGGATCGGGCAGGAAATGGCGCATGTCACGTCGTCCGGCGATGGTCCGGTAGAGCGCCCTGCGCTCCTCCTCGGTAAAAGCATGCTCTGGCATCATGATGAAGGCATTCCGTTATACTGTCCGTTACAAAAGCGCACAGGATAACGGATCCGGTCTGATCCTACCGAATTGAATCCACGGGAGCTGCTATGTCGCGCTGGTTGATCATTGCCGGTCTGATTCTCATCGCCGTGGGGCTTGTTCTTCACTATGCCCCCTGGCTTCTGAACTGGTTTGGCCGTCTGCCGGGGGACATACGCTCGGAAGACGGGGGTGCCCGGGTCTTCATCCCCATTACCTCCATGCTGCTGGTCAGTGTGATCCTGACGGTGCTGGTCAATCTTTTCTCGCGCTGATTGTGCGGCGGTGCTTTACGCCCGGGAGCATGGCGACAACAATGGGATTCGGACAATGTGCGGAAACAGGAGACAGGCATGACCTTTCAGGCCAATGGGCTCACCATCGAGTGTGTGCAGGGCGATATCACAAAGCAGAATGATATGGATGCCGTCGTTAATGCCGCCAACGCGGAACTTCAGAGTGGCGGCGGCGTTGCCGGAGCCATTCACGCTGCAGCGGGGCCGGAGCTGGCGCAGGCCTGCCGTGCTCTGGCACCGATCCGTCCGGGCGAGGCAGTGATCACTGAGGCGTTCAACCTGCCGAACCGGTATGTGATCCACTGCCTCGGCCCGGTCTATGGCCGGGATGAGGAAGCTGCAACGCTGCTGGCCAGCTGCTATCACCAGGCGCTGGAACTGGCTGAAGAGAAGCAGCTTGATTCCGTCGCGTTCCCGGCCATATCCACCGGTGCTTTCGGATTTCCCATGGACTACGCGGCCGAGGTTGCCTCAAGAGCGGTTCTGGCCAAAAGCGGTGAGCTGGACAGCGTCAGCCGCATCCGTTGGGTGCTGTTCAGTGATGAGGACCGCGATCTGCACAAGGGCGTATTTGAGCAGATGTTCAACGCCTGAGCTCCGGGTGGCCCTGCTGCCATGGAAGAAGCGTCAGTTCGGACTCGCCCTGCAACAGTAAGCGTGGCAGGCTTGGCTTCCTTTGCTGATTGATGGAGCCCCGAGTTGTCTGATCTGATTCTCTACCACTACGACATGTCCCCTTTCGCGGAAAAGGCCCGGACCATGCTGGGTTATGCCGGTCTTGGGTGGTATTCCGTACGGGTCGCGCCGATGCCGCCGAGGCCTGAGCTGGACGTGCTGACCGGGGGTTACCGTCGCATACCGGTTGCCCAGCGTGGTGCGGACGTGTTCTGTGACACCCGCATCATTGCCCGGGAAATCGCGCGCCTTGGCGAGTGCCCTGAGCTGGTTCTGGAGGATCAGCCGGAGGCGGTTCAGGCGTTTGTGCGCGAGACGGATCTGAACGTGTTCCTCGCCTGCGTACTGACCGGCAGTGGTCCGCGCATGCTCTACCGGTTCTGGAAGACGCACTCGCTGCCGGATGTGGGCCGATTCCTGCGTGACCGTCTGAGCATGGGGCGTGACGCCCGGGTGGACCCCGTCACGCCCCGTTCGGCGCCGGCACGGGTCAGAGCGCACATTGAGCGCATGGAGACCATGCTCAGCAGTGATTTCCTCTTTGGAGACACACCCTGCATCGCCGATTTCTCCGCCTACCATGGCCTCTGGTTTGTCACCGAGCTCGGCGGCAAGTCCCGCATGGTGGCCCGCTCGCCGCGCGTGAGTGCCTGGATGGCACGCATGCGGGCTTTCGGTCACGGCCAGCCGGAAGAGATAAGTGCTGAGCAGGCGCTGCGGATGGCCCGGGAAAACGAACCGCAACCGCTGCCCCGGGGTGAACACGAGCGGCTGGATCAGACCGTGACCATTGCTCCCTCGGACTATGGCCGTGAACCGGTCACAGGAACTCTCGTGAGTGTGCAGGATGGACGCCGCGTTCTCACTCGTGAGCATGAGCGCACCGGTCAGGTGCAGGTGCATTTTCCGGTGGGCGGGTACAGTATCAATCCGGTCTGAAGTGCTGTTGCGCTGGTCAGAAAATGGCCGGCGGATTGATTTCTGCCGGCCAGAGCCTATAATATCGAGACAGTGTCATCACATTGAGGGCTATCCAAAGCCTTTGAAATCAATCCTATAGGAGTGACAGGCAGAACAGCGGACCAGCTCCGATGCCTTCATGACAGATAGAGCGCATGAGTAGCGACACGCCCCGGGCGGATGCCATAGTGCTGCGCCAACCCTGCGGTGAGGACGGTTACCGGCTTCACCGGCTGATAGCCGAGTGCCCACCGCTCGACCCCAATTCCATCTACTGCAACCTGCTCCAGTGCACGCATTTCGCGGCCACGGGTGTAGCCGCTGAGCTTGACGGACGGCTGGTTGGCTTCATATCCGCCTACATCCCTCCGGAAAAGCCTGACACCGTTTTCGTCTGGCAGGTTGCCGTCCATGCGGACGCCCGCGGCACGGGACTGGGTAAGCGCATGCTGCGTGAGATTATTGAGCGCCCGGCCTGCCGGAATGTGCGGTTCATGGATACCACCATCACTGACGACAATGAAGCGTCCTGGGGGCTGTTCATGTCCTTTGCCCGGGATCTGGATGCAGAGACCGAGCGCTCGGTGTTTTTCGACAGCGATACCCATTTCGGTGGACAGCATGACTCCGAGTACCTGCTGCGCATCGGTCCCTTCCGGAGCAACACCTGAAGGTGCTGGCATGCATAACCGCAACGGCACCATCTATACTGGGCAGTAATTCATCAGGTCGGCGGGCGGCCTGGCCCACCCGCCGCAAATTCAGTACAGACTGAAGATCGAGACCATGGCCAATCACACGGTAGAGAAAATCGGCGGTACGTCCATGTCGGACTACGCCGCCGTGCGCGACAACATCATCATTGGCAACCGTTCCGAGGAGGAGGTCTACAACCGCATTTTTGTGGTCTCCGCCTATGGCGGTGTCACGGATCGGTTGCTGGAGCACAAGAAAACCGGCGATGCGGGCGTATACGCACTGTTTTCGTCCTCCGACTCCGACTGGGCCTGGGGGGATGAGCTGACCAAGCTTTCCAAATACCTGTGTGACATCAATGAGGAGCTTTTCGGCGACGAGCTTCTGAGTCAACAGGCTGATCAGTTCATTGCCGAGCGCATTGAAGGGGTCCGCAACTGCCTGCTGGATCTGCAGCGGCTGTGCTCCTATGGCCATTTCCAGCTTGAGGATCACCTGCTGACGGTGCGCGAGATGCTTGCCGGAATCGGTGAGGCCCACAGTGCCTTCAACACCACACTGCTGTTGCAGAATGAAGGCTACAATGCGCGCCTGGTGGATCTGACCGGCTGGCGGGATACTGAGACGCTGCCGCTTGACCAGAAGGTTGAGCAGGCGTTTGAGAAGCTGGATCTGAGCCGTGAGCTGGCCATTGTGACGGGCTATGCCCAGTGCCGGGAAGGGCTGATGCGCACCTTTGATCGCGGCTACAGCGAAATGACGTTCAGCCGCATCGCCTGTATCACTGAGGCCCGTGAGGCGGTCATCCACAAGGAATACCATCTCAGCTCCGCAGACCCCAAGATTGTGGATGCCGAGAAAGTGGTGCCGCTGGGACGCACGAACTACGATGTTGGCGACCAGCTGGCCAATCTCGGTATGGAGGCGATTCACCCCCGGGCCGCCAAGGGGATGCGTCAGGCGGATATCCCGCTGCGACTGAAGAACACCTTTGAGCCTGAGCACACGGGGACTCTGATCACCCGGGACTATGTCAGCGAGAATCCCCAAGTGGAGATCATCGCCGGCAAGAAGCATGTATTCGCGGTGGAGGTGTTTGATCAGGATATGCTCGGCGAGCCGGGCGCGGACCGGAAATTCCTGGAAGTGCTTTCCCGTCACGCGGTGCACTTCATTACCAAGGACACCAACGCCAACACCATCACCCATTACGTGGGCGCGACCCTGAGTGCCATCAAGCGGGTGGTGAAGGCTCTGGAAGAGACCTTTCCAAGCGCGGAAATTTCCACCCGCAAGGTGGCCATTGTGTCAGCCATAGGCAGCGACATGCGGGTACCCGGCCTTCTTCACACCTGTGTGAAGGCGCTGTCAGACGAGGAAATCACCATCCTTGCCATGCATCAGTGCATGCGCCAGGTTGATATCCAGTTCGTGGTTGAGGAAAGTGATTATGAGCGGGCGATCAGCACGCTGCACGGTATCCTGATTGAGCCGCACAAGCATGAGTATGCGATTGTTGCGGCCTGATGGAATGATTCAATATCGTTAATAATCCACAGCTATAGCCCGCCAGGCCCGCCACAGGCCGGGCCTGGCGGCATTCCTTTCCTTTCCCTCCGACGGGGCGCCGAGGCTGCTTGAGTCATCCACAGGCGTCTTTTTAGAGTATCAATTAAGGGGCCATGTGCCCGTCTATTCAATAAGCCAGAGTGATGACTATGGATACGCTGTTGGACCCAATGGAGCAGCGTGACCGGGAGCTGCTTGACGGCGTCAGGGCTGATACGCACATTGACTGGAAGGAACCGGTGTCAGAAGACTCGGATACGCTGTACGAAAACGAGCCAGCTTCGGTCGTCGGGCATTATTTCCGTGATGCGCACCGGTATTCGTTGCTGGGTAAGGACGCAGAGCGTGAGCTGGCTGCCGCGCTGCAGCAGGCACTGTCGACACTCACAGAAGAGATTGGTGTCGAGCCGCCCGAGGCGTTGACGATTCGGGATGTGCTCAGCCTGGTCGAGCCCCAGCTCGGTTCTCTCAGCCACCGGGCACGCGAGCAGTTGCACTCCATTCGTCGGCTGCGGCGCCAGCTCATTCACAGCAACCTGCGTCTGGCGGTGCACATTGCCACCGGACAGCAGGGGCGTGGACTGCCATTGCCGGACATGATTCAGGAAGCCAATCTGGGCCTGATCAAGGCTGTGGAGCGCTTCGATCCGTCACGGGGCTTCAAGTTCTCCACCTACGCCTACTGGTGGATCTCGGAGGAGGTCAAGCGAGCCATCAAGCGTGGCCGGCGTGTGGTGCGCACCCCTGATCACGTTGTGGATGAGATCCGCCGGCTTCAGGCCATTGAGGCGCGCCTGACCCGGGAGTCCGGTGTGGCACCGGATCGTGAAGTCCTGGCCCGGGAGGCGGAAACCACCACCGATCGGGTTGATCAGCTGCTGGGCTTTGCCCGTCCGGAGGTGTCTACCGCAACGCCCATCAGCAGTGAAGGCGATCTGGAACTTGGCGATACGCTGGCGGAAGAGCCGGAGGATGCCGATGAGGGGCCACTGGCGGCCCGCGATCGTGAGCGGATGCTGGCGGATCTGTTCCACCTGCTCCGTCCACGGGAGGCGGATGTGGTGCGGCGGCGCTTCGGAGTCGGGCGTGATGAGCCTGAGACACTGGAGGTGATTTCACAGCAGCTGGGCATCAGCCGTGAGCGGGTGCGCCAGATTGAAAAAGGCGCGCTGAAAAAGCTCCGTGATCATGCGGCGCTGTTCGCCGACGTGGCGGGTAACTGAGTGTTACCCGATCACGCCGAAAAGGGCCGCGCCCACCAGCAGCTGACACACAACGACAACGCCGGTCAGAACCAGCCGCAGCTTCAGGTACCAGTCCGGCCAGTAGCCACGCATGGCGAAAATGTCTGTCAGATAGAGCAGCACGTAGAGAATCGGGTAGATGAGAACCTGGAAGTGCCAGGGGCTGATCAGTGTGAGCCCGGCACTGACAAAGAAGAACTGGCTGACCAGAAGCGCATGAACGGGTGATATGGGGTAGCTGCGCTTCTCGATCTGCATGCTGATGGGCCAGTAGACACCGGCCATGAAAGCCAGGATGCCCGCGCTGTAGAGATAGAACAGGCGGCTGGCAGCCAGATCGAGTTCGGGCATGAATACCACGGCCAGCATACCCGCCACAAAAGGGATGAGCCCGAGCAGTCCAAAGGTAATGGCCAGTCGTTGTATCGCCAGCATCAGCGGAACTCTCCAGTCGCAATTCTGAGTGGGTCCACGCCTACTTCCTCAAGGCCGATCATTTCGTTGTAGGGAGAGTCATGGACGAGCATGCGACGGGTGACGCCCAGCTCATCGAGCAGCTCATTCATGGCGGCCGTGCTGGGCAGCAACAGCGTCTCCCCTTCCGGGCCGGAGAGTATACGTTGGCTGTCGCCCACGTGTACAACGGCCATGTAGTGCTTGCCCTCAATGGATCGGATGTCAGCCCTTGTGACCTGATCGCTCTGCTCGCGTAACTGTTGCGGCGTAATTCGCATGGCGTACGCTCCCTGCCGGTAAGGTTGGTTCAGAGGGGGAATACGCCGGGTCTCAGTCTTTGGATGCCTGGTATTGTGCAAGCCGGTATCCCACAACAGCCCCCGCCATCATGAGCATCACAGTGAGGCCTGTGTTCCCTGCCGCGGCCAGCCACAGGCCCTGTTCAACCAGTGACAGCGTCTCCAGCGTGAAAATCGAAAAGGTTGTGAAGCCACCACAGACGCCGGTCATGAGAAACTGCCGCCAGCCAAGCCGGCTCAGCCAGTGATGTGTTGGCAGCTTGAGCCCGGCAAGCCAGCCGATTGCAAGCGAGCCCAGCGTATTGATGCCAAGGGTGGCAGCCGGAAAGCTGCCGGGATCCGGGCTGGCCAGAGTGATCTGGATGGCGTGCCGGCCGAGACTGCCCAGCATGCTCCCCAGCGCAATCCAGAGCGTCAGCCAGGCGTTGGCACGGTTGATCATGACCAACCTCCGCTAACCCAGAGGCCAGACAGGGCCGCGGCAAACCCGAGCACCAGTGTCAGCACCAGGTTCAGTGCCAGCGCTACCGGTCGCTGTCTCTCGTAAAGCTCAAGGCTCTGCAGTGCCCAGGAGGATACGGTTGTCAGGCTGCCGCAGAAGCCGACGATCAGGAAGAGCCCGGCGTTTGAGTCTGTTGCGCCGGTCCCGAGCAGTCCGGCAAAGAGCCCGATCAGGAGTGAGCCCAGGCAGTTCACGGCCAGTGTGCCCCAGGGAAGCCACTGGCCGGCAACGCGGGTTGTGAGCAGGGTGACCCAGTAACGCAGAGCTCCCCCCAGCGCGCCTCCGACGGCGATGGCCACCAGCTCAGTCCCCTCCATAGGTGCTAGTCCGTCGGCATCCGTATGGGTTCAATGTTCAGAAGCCGGGCCATGGCATCCTGGTGCTGGTGCTGGACCAGATCGGCCAGGGTGTAGCCGTCGAGCACTGCGAGAAAGGACTCCAGCGCCTCCTTCAGGATGTGCGTCAGACGGCACACCGGCGTGATGGCGCATTGGTTGCCGGGGCGGAAGCATTCGACCAGACCCATGTCCTGTTCGGTTTCACGTAAGAGGACGCCCAGATTGATCTCGCTGGCCGGGCGCGCCAGACTGATGCCGCCCTGTTTGCCCCGTATGGCGCGGATGTAGCCAAGCTGGGTGAGCTGGTTCACCACTTTCATCAGGTGGTTTTTCGAGATGCCGTAGGCCGTGGCGATATCCTGAATGGTCGCCCTGTCGCCGTCTTTCACATCGAGATAGATCAGAACGCGCAGGGAATAGTCCGAGTACTGGGTGATTCGCATGCTGGGATCCCGCCTGTTATATGTATAAGCGATAACGCTATATAAACAAATTATACCTTCTCAAAACGGCCCGGATCGATCCCTGAGTGGAAACACGAAGGCGTCACTCAGCTTCCGTGTCTCTTCCCGAACGGGGCAGTCCAGGAGGTGATCGTTGATCATGCCCACCGCCTGCATGAACGCGTAGCAGATGGTTGGCCCCACAAACCGGAACCCACGGTGACGCAGCGCCCGCGACATGGCTCTTGATTCGGCACTTTCCGTGGGGACCTGATCCTGGCTCTGCCAGGCGTTGATCAGGGGCCGCCCGCCCGTGAATGACCAGAGAAACGACGCAAAATCCTCGCCGCCCTCCTCCATGGCCAATAATGCCCGCGCATTGCCGACTATGGACTCTATCTTCTTACGATTGCGGACAATGGCTGGATTGCCGAGGCATGTCTCCACGTCCTGATCCGTAAAGCGGGCTACGGATTCCGGTTCAAAACCGGCAAAGGCGTCCCGGTAGCCCTGCTGCTTGCGCAGTATCGTCAGCCAGCTCAGTCCCGCCTGCTGTCCGTCCAGGCACAGCTTTTCAAAGAGTTCATTGCGCTGCGCCACCGGCCGACCCCAGACATGATCGTGGTAAGCGATGTAATCAGGCTGATCCCCACACCAGGGGCAGCGCTGCCCGCGCCCGCTCATGAGGTGAGGTTGAGTCGGCGGGTCAGCCACTGTCCGATCACGGCAATCTCTTCAGGACAGACACCGTGCTCCATGGGAAAGGTCCGCAGCGTCAGGGGATGGCCCCGCTCCTCAAGCTGCCGCGCGGCCCGCTCGCCCAGAAGATGCGGCACAACCGGGTCTTCAGTGCCATGGCATACCAGCACCGGCAGTTCATCGTTGGCGCCGCTGGCAGCGATACTGTCGGCTGTGGCGAAGTAGGAGGACAGCACCATGAGCCCGGCCAGCCGGTGCGGGTAGGTCAGCGCGGCCTCAATGGCAACGGCGCCCCCCTGGGAGAAGCCCGCAACAATGATACGCTCCGACGCAACGCCGCGTTCGCGTTCACGCTCGATCAGCTCATGGACCTGTTCTGCGGAGGCGCGCAGCTGCTGAGTATCCACCTTCCGGTCAATCTGCATTTCCAGGATGTCGTACCAGGAAGGCATCTGCATCCCTCCATTGACCGTTACCGGGCGACTGGGCGCGTGGGGGAAGACAAAACGCACGGCCGCCGCCCGGGGCAGACCCAGTTCCGGCGGCAATGGCTCAAAATCATGGCCATCGGCACCAATGCCGTGCAGCAGTATGACGCTGGCATCGGCGGGTTGGTGGTGAGGTTCCACTTCGACACAGGGCAAGCTGGTCATGACTGTCTCCCGCCATTGTTGATGGTGATCGTTGGTTCCCACGACTGGGCCGCATCCGTGAAGGCTGTGGCTGGATCGCCAGCAAGCCGTTGGCAGATCAGTGCTCGGGGTGTCCCGTGGTGCTCCCATACCACAGTTGTCTGCAGACCGTGGTGACACGCAGTAGCAGCGTACCAAGCCCGTCCCTGTGTGTCAGCGGTCAGCTGCAGCTCATCCCCGGCTGACGGGGAGAGCTGAATGCTCTGCAGGTTGCCCGCAATGCCCCGGTGGTTGGCTTTGAGCCAGGCCTCCTTGAGCGTCCACAGCAGCAGGAAATCCCCGGTGCTGCCCCGGGCAGTGAGCCAGTGCTGTTCCGTCTCACTGAACCAGCGTCGCGCCAGAGCCCGCCATGGAGCCTGTCGGTTACTGAGTTCAACGTCCACACCAACGCGCCCCTGGTGAACCGCGCAGATGATGTGGCCGTCGGTGTGGCTGAGCCCCCACTGCAGTTGTGCGACCGAGCCTGGGGGGCCCGATGCCGGCAGGTCGTGGAATTCGGGCGCGGTTGCCCCCGTCTGTCCACCGGCATGGCACAGGGCCTGTCGTATGAGCAGTCGGCTGGCCAGGTACTCACGTGCCCTTTCAGGGTGCCGGATGGCCCCCAGGCGTGCCTGCTCAGCCGCATTGAGTCTGTCCCTGCCGGGCAGCGGGGTCGCTGAATCCAGCGTCAGCGTGTAGATCAATGGTGTGGTCAGGGCTGAAGCCGGTTGATCTGCCACTGTCCCTCGCTCCAGCGGTACTCAAACCGATCATGAAGCCGGCTTGGCCGGCCCTGCCAGAACTCGATGCGCTGTGGAATGACCCGGTAGCCGCCCCAGAAATCCGGGAGGGGAATGTTGCCGTCGCGGAACTTCTGTTTCATGCGCTCCAGTTTGCTTTCCAGTGCCTGACGCGACTCAATGGCGGCACTCTGCTGTGACACCCAGGCACCAAGCTGGCTGCCCTGGGGGCGGGAACTGAAGTAGCGCAGCGATTCGGCCTTGCTTACGCGCTCCACAGCCCCTTCAATGATGATCTGGCGGTTGAGCGCAACCCAGGGGAAAAGCATGGCGGCCATGGGGTTGGCCTTGAGATCCGCGGCCTTGCGGCTGCCGTAATTGGTGTAGAAGACAAAGCCGTGCTGGTCGAAGTATTTCAGCAGCACAGTGCGGATGGTTGGCGCCCCGGAGGCACCGGCTGTGGCCAGCGACAGGGCGTTGGCGTCCTCAATGCCCGCAGACTCCGCGTGCTGGAACCAGCGCTCGAACTGGCGGATTGGGTCATCATGCAGATCGTCACGTTCAAGGCCTGCGCTTTCAAAATCACGGCGCATGTCACCAATGTCCAAGCCGGCGTCCCCTTCATGTGGTCTCAGAGCTGTATTCTGGGGGTGGGGCGGCGCTGGTGCAACTCAATCCTGCTGCCACCCTCCCCAGAAGGGCTTTGCACCATTATACTGGGAGGCTGTTCAGAACGGGTGAATCCCCGAGGAGACGATCCATGTACCGTTACATTCTTATTCTGCTGCTGGTGATGGCGACCGGCGTCGCCCAGGGCCAGACCCGTATCGCCGTGGCAAGCAACTTTGAAAGCACGGCCCAGAGCATCGCCGACCGGTTTTTCGATGAAACCGAGGACCGTGTCACGCTCGTATCCGGCAGCACCGGCAATCTGGCTCAGCAGATCCGTCAGGGTACGGGATTTGATGCCTTTCTGTCGGCGGACCGGTCCCATGTGGAGGATCTGATAGAGGGTGGTGTCGCCCTTGAGGATACCGACTTTGTCTACGGCATAGGCCGCCTGGTGCTGCTTGCTGACGAGCCGGAAAACGATGAGGGCCATGGCCCGGAGGAGATGCTCCGTGAAGAGTCCTATCGCGCTCTGTCGTTGCCGGATTACCAGGACTCACCCTATGGAAGGGCGACAGTGGATGTGCTGGACGAGATTCATGGATCACGGTTTGGCGTGAGACGGACGGTTGATGCCAACACGGTCGCCCAGTCCATTCAGTTCATGCGCAGCGGTTCCGTGGACCTGGGTTTCGTGGCGCTGAGCCATGTGCTGGAGCAGGGCATTGATGAAGACCGCTGGTGGCTGATTCCCCAGGAGCTCTACGAGCCGCTGGAACAGACAGCCGTCATGCTTGAGGACGGATCGGAAACGGCTCAGGCGTTTCTGGATTTCCTGCGCAATGATGAGGGCGCCCGTGAGATCATCCGCGATGCCGGCTATACCCTGCCGGATGACGACGCGGATGATGAGTAAAGGTCTTACCAGCCCTTTTTTTGCCTATCTGGGCCGCCTGCGCTGGATCCGACGCTGGGGGCTGATGCGCAATGCCATTGAAGAGGATGTCGCCACGCATTCCTGGGAGGTGGCAGTTCTTGCCCACGCCCTGGCCAACATCCGCAATACCCACTTCGATGGTGATGTGGATGCCAGCGATGTGGCGGTTGCCGGGCTTTACCACGATGCGGCCGAGGTGATCACCGGCGACATGCCCACCCCGGTGAAGTACTACTCCAGTGTCATGCGCAACGCCTTCGCTGATGTCGAGCACAAGGCCCAGAATGAGCTTCTGGATCTTCTCCCGGCGACCCTGCGCCCGGCTTTTGCGCCCTGTATCCAGGAACAGCACTGGGATGAGCAGGTGCGTACCCTGGTCAAGGCGGCCGACAGGCTGGCGGCACTGCTCAAGTGCGAGGCGGAACTCCGGGCTGGCAACCGCGAATTTGAGCAGGCTGCGAGTCAGATCCGCGAACGTCTGAGTCAGGACCCGTTACCCGAGGTGCATTACTTTCTGGAGGTTTTTGCGCCGGATTACGGCACCAGCCTGGATCACCTGCTCGATACCGGTGAGTGAGCCCTCACCGGTCTGCTACCGGCACCTGATCCAGGATCTCGCCAATCCGCCGGGGGATGCCATCAGCAGCTTCCACCGCGTCGTCCAGCTGTGAGCGGTTGATCTCGACCCGTGGCTTATCCTGCTTGAGTCTGCTCACCTTCTCCTCGGCTTCGCGCCAGAGCTCGTCCCGATCCTCTTCAGTAAGCTCTTCCCGCTGTCCGTGGATCTGGAGCCAGACCAGATCGTTCTCGATACCGATTTTTACCGGTTCCTCAACAATGCGCACCTGAGTGCCCTTCTCAGCCTCCCAGACCAGCTGACTGATGTCCTCGTTGTACATGCGGATACAGCCGTGACTGACCTGCTGACCAATACCGAAGCGTCTGTTGGTGCCATGGATGAGATAGCCACGCTCGGCCAGCTGCAGCGCATAGGGACCCAGAGGATTGGCCGGTCCCGGGGGAATCATGCGTGGCAGCGGATCGCCGTCCTCTTCAGCCTGTTTACGGATGGATTCCGGTGGATACCAGGCCGGCTGCTCCAGTCGCATGGTGATTTCCGTGGTGGTCAGGGGTGACGGATTATTGGTATTGCCGATGCCTACGGGATAGGTGTCCACTCGGCCGTCGCGGAAATGGTAGAGGCGGTATTCGGCAAGGTTGATGACGATGCCCTCCCGCGGCTCTGAAGGCAGGATATGCCGTGTGGGAAGTCGGATGCGGGTGTCGTCACCGGGAAGCCAGGGGTCGACATCGGGATTGGCTCTGACCAGTTCCAGAAAGCCAAAGCCATGATCCTCGCCTATGCTGGCAAAGGTGTCCTCATAGACCGACATGACCCAGCGTGACTGGCCAACAATATCGTCATCAGAGCTCCAGGGAAGCGTACGGCCGGCAACCGCAGCCATGGGCAGCAGCAACGCCAGTATGATCAGCTGGCGCAGGCAGAGCCTGATTCTGTGGGTGGTGCCGTGAGCCCGATGGGTGATCAAAAGTCAGACCTGAGCAGTTTCCTGTTGCGCCTCATCATGCGTGACCTGCTCAGCGTTGTGAAGGACCCGGTCAAATACGTTCAGGCAGGTGTCCAGTTCCTCATCGCTGATACCGGCCAGCAGCTGATCACGCAGCCCTTCGGCACGGCTGTCCAGTTGCTCCATGAACTGCTCACCCCGGCGGGTCAGATGAAGCCGGCGTGCGCGGCGATCCTTCTCGCAGGGACGGCGTTCGATCAGCTTCTGCTCCTCGAGGTTGTCGAGCAGCCTGACCAGGGTCGGATTCTCTATGGCCATCAGTTCGGCGAGTTCGCGCTGTGTGACGCCTTCGCCACCACGGTGGAGCGCCACCATGGTGCTCCAGCGCGCCTGGGTCACCCCGAGGTCCTTGAGGCGTTCATCCAGCAGCTTGCGCCAGCGTCTTGCGATACGGGCCACGGAAAAAGGGAATTGTCGACGCATCATCGGGGTGCTCTTCTCCATGTGATAGTTACGTATCATATCAATAGTTTCCTTAAGCCCGTAGTCGGAAAGCGTATCAAGGTGTTAATGACCGCCTTGGTCTTGTCTGATAACCGGGGAATTGGCAATAAAGCACGATTGGGCACAGCAGAATTGAGTCTTTGAGTGTAGTCTGCCACTTCCCGGAGCCCTATAGGGATTAACCGATAGTCTAAACTGGTTGTACAGACAGGGATGATAGACCGTATGGCGCACATTCACCACAAACACCGACGTCTGACGGAACAGTTTCGGCTGTGGAGCGCATTGCTGGGCCTTCCCGCTTTCTTTGTGCTGAGTTTTCTCTTCTGGCCTCTCGGTGAGGCCGGGGCCGAAGGCTGTGCAGGCCCAACGATCAGCATCAGCAGCCTTCATGGGCCGGATGGCTCACCCCGTGAAGGCGACTGGGTCACTCTGGAGGCACAGGTGACCGGGGATTTCACGGGTGAGGACCAGCTGGATGGCTTTTTCATTCAGCAGCGGCGCAAGGCCACCGATAAAGCCGCCTCCAGTGGGCTCTTTGTCTACGCGCCCCAGCTCGAGGGCGATCTCAGCCGGGGCGAGCGGGTGCGTGTGCGCGGCCAGGTATCGCAGTATCACGGAATGACCCAGTTGAGCCGGGCCCGTATTGAGGCACGCTGTGGCGAGGCCGAACCGGTTGAGCCCGAGCCGCTTTCCCTGCCGTTCGATGGGGCACAGCGGGAACGCCTTCAGGCCATGCGGGTCCGGCTGGAGCCGCCCCTGGTAGTCACCGGAAACCATGAGCTGGGGCGTTACGGCGTTCTGAAACTGGCCGATGAGCGGCTTTACCGGCCCACCCAGGTGGCACAGCCAGGGGGCGCTGCCCGTCAGGTGGCCGAGGCCAATGAGCAGCGTATGATTCGCCTGGACGATGGCAGTCGTCGCCAGTTCCCCGAGCCGGTGCCCTATCCCGAGGGTGGGCTCGCTGCGGATAATACGGTGCGTGTGGGCGATGAGCTCGAAGCAGTGGAAGGCATTCTGGATTACCGTTACGGCGACTGGCGCATACAGCCGGTTGAGCCGCCCGGCATCAAGCACAGCGATACCCGCCCGGAAGGCCTGGACACCCCGGCTGAGGGCGTCCTGCGTATTGCCAGCTTCAATGTGGAGAACTATTTCAACGGTGATGGTCAGGGGGGCGGTTTCCCAACCGAGCGCGGGGCGCGCACCCCAGAGGCCTTCGAGCGCCAGCAGGCGAAGCTGTTCAGTGCCCTGGCGGGGCTGGAGGCGGACATTGTCGGACTCATCGAAATGGAAAACGACGGTTACGGGCCCGACAGTGCCCTGGCCTCCTTCACCAGAGGCGCCGGTTCGGACTGGTCCTTTATTCGAGCCGGGGAAACACACCTGGGGGGTGATGCCATCAGGGTGGCCCTGATCTACCGCGAGGATCGGGTGGCGCCGGTCGGCGAGGCCGAAACACTGAAGGGTGAGCCTTTTGAGTGGGGCAACCGTCAGCCTCTGGCTCAGCGGTTCCGCAGCGTTGAGGGCGGGCCGGCCTTCTGGGTGGTGGTCAATCACCTTAAGAGCAAGATCTGTGGCAACCATGCCGAGGGTGATGACAGGGCTCAGGGCGACGGGCAGGGCTGCTGGAATGCTCGGCGGGTGCAGGCCGTCGAGGCACAGCTCGAGTGGCTGGAAGAACTCAAGACCGACAGTGGCAACGCCCGGGTTCTGCTGATGGGGGATCTCAATGCCTATGCCCGGGAAGACCCCCTGAGGCTGTTCCACGAAGCGGGATACCGCGATCTGGTGAACCGCCAGGACGACAGCCCCGGCCACAGCTATGTGTTCCGGGGTCAGTCCGGAACACTGGACTACGCCCTGGGTTCCGGGGAGATCGAGGGGGTCACCCGGGATGCCGGCATCTGGTCCATCAATGCCGATGAGCCCGTAGTGCTGGGTTACGACACGGACTCACGTCTGGCGGACCAGCCGCTATACGGACCGGGCCCCTGGCGTTCTTCCGACCATGACCCGACCTGGGTGGACATCCGCCCCTGATGGGGCCGGGGCTGGCCCCATCAGGCCGCGACCCGGTCCACAGCACCCTGGCTCAGCTGAAGCTCCACCCGATCGCCGTTGATTCGGGCCCGGAAAGCGGGGACGGTCACGCCTTCATCAATGGCACAGCAGATGTCGCCCTTGGTGACGTTGTGGCGGGAGCAGATGTTGGCCGTGGCCGCGTGGGCATCCCCGATGGAGCCCACATCCACGCCCAGCAGCTTGAGTTTGGTGCTCATGTCGGCACCGGTGAAGGCCGCGCCGTTGTCACCGTTGAGGTGGGCCGAGACGGTTTTGGCCATGGTGTAGCCCGGCGCCACCAGCCCGAAGACCTGCCCGAGGCGCTGATTGCGATCCATGGCCAGCTTGCGCAGGGTCCGGAAGGCTTCCTCTTCCGGACAGTTCTGATGTTCCATGATCAGGCCCTTGGCGCGTTCCACCACCTTGCGTTCCTCCAGGGCGCTGCGCGTTTCCACCAGTTCCGAGCGCAGGGCCTGGAAGGACTGGAACCGGGCAATGGCCACCTCCACCATGGCCCTTATGACGCTTTCCGAGCGCACCGTCAGAGTGCGCACTGCACCGATCCGGTTCATCCGGCGGGTCTTCGAAGGATTGGGTAACGCGGTTACAGGCGGGCTGCGGAGGTATGGCACCGAAATTGCTGTCGGAGATCAGGTATGGATGCGAGTCCGGAGCAGACCAATTCAGGGCACTGTGGCCCGATCATCGAATGCCTTCAGGGTATCCGGGTGATCGGGCCTTTTTTATGGGAGTAGGGCCGATGAACCAGAAAGCCACAACCTGCCCGTATTGCGGCGTTGGCTGCGGCGTCCTCGTGACCCCGGAGGGATCGGGTATGGAGGCGGTCAGCGGTGACCCGGATCACCCCGCCAACGAGGGCCGCCTGTGCATCAAGGGAGCCAGCCTCCACGAGACGCTGGGAGCGCAGGGGCGGCTGAGGCGCCCGCTCGTCAATGGGGCGGAGGTCAGCTGGGAGGGGGCCGTCCAGGCGGTGGCTGCAGGGCTGGAGTCCACCCGCAGTGCCCATGGAAGCAACGCGATTGCGTTCTATCTGTCGGGTCAGCTTCTGACTGAAGACTACTATGTGGCCAATAAGCTGGCGAAGGGGTTCATTGGCACACCCCATCTGGACACCAACTCCCGCCTCTGTATGGCCTCGGCCGTGGCCAGCTACAAACGCGCCTTTGGCGAGGACGTGGTGCCGGGGTGTTACGAGGACCTGGAACAGGCGCAGCTGATTGTGTTTGCCGGTGCCAACCCGGCCTGGAACCACCCGATACTTTACCAGCGCATGAAAAAAGCGGTGCAGCAGCAGGCCGGGAAGCGGGTGTTGGTCATCGACCCGCGCGGGACCGCCTCCTGTGAACTGGCGGACTGTCATCTGGCATTGAAACCGGGCACCGATGCCATTCTCTGGAACGGGCTGCTGGTGTGGCTGGCGGAACATGGGGGGGTCGACCGCGACTACGTTTCCGCGCACTGTCAGGGGATGGACGAGGCGCTTGCCGCTGCCCGTGCTTCGGCGCCGGATCCGGCCTCTGTGGCGCATCAGTGTGAGTTGGATGAAGGGGATGTGCGAACCTTCTATGAATGGTTCCGCCTGACGCCCCGAACGGTGTCCTTCTGGTCCCAGGGTCTCAATCAATCCAGCAGCGGAACGGACAAGGGCAGCGCCCTGATCAACTGCCATCTGGCCACGGGGCGGGTGGGTAAGCCAGGGGCCAGCCCCTTCTCCATAACGGGTCAGCCCAATGCCATGGGCGGCCGTGAAGTGGGTGGTCTGGCCAATCAGCTCGCGGCCCACATGGACTACACAACGCCAGGTGCGCTGCAGCGTGTCCGGGATTTCTGGCAGGCGCCGGCATTGGCCACTGAACAGGGGTACAAGGCGGTCGATCTGTTTGAGGCCATTCACCGGGGCGAGATCCAGGCGATCTGGATCATGGCCACCAATCCACTGGTGTCACTCCCCGACTCCGAGCGGGTGCGCGAGGCGCTGCGCCAATGCCCACTGGTGATCGCCTCTGACTGTGTCGCTGACACGGACACCCTGGCAATGGCCGATATTGTACTGCCAGCCCAGGGTTGGGGGGAGAAGGACGGGACCGTGACCAACTCAGAGCGCTGCATCTCCCGCCAGCGTGGTATTCTGGAACCGGTTGGCGAGGCCAGACCGGACTGGTGGATCCTGTCCCGCGTGGCAGATGCTCTGGGATTCGGTGCCTGGTTTGATTACGGCAATTTGGCCCAGATATTCCGCGAACATGCCGCCCTGTCGGCCCTGGCACCGGAGGTTGGACTGCGATTCGATATCAGCGGCCTGTCCGCCCTGACCGATCAGGCCTACGAACAGCTGAGCCCCGTTCAGTGGCCTGTTACGGGTGACCCCCGGCTTGGCACTGCCCGTCTCTTTGGCGACGGCTGTTTTGCCACGGAGGATGGCCGGGCGTGCTGCGGACGCGCCGCAGAGCGGTGCCATCATCTGCAGCTGCTATCAGGTCGGGGAATACGCCATTGATGAGGCCATCCAGAGCGGCTGCAGCACGGTTGATGCACTCGGCGAGCGGCTGGGCTGTGGAACCAACTGTGGCTCCTGTATTCCGGAGCTCAAACAGGCACTGTCAGGCGTCTTTCCGGAATCCCGGCAAGCGGTCTAGGCTGTTTCAACCGCCACCATCAGCTGTGGCGGGACCCGGTAATGGCGTCCCCGGTCCGCACCCAGACCTTCGACGGTGCAGGTCTTTCGGTTGACCCGTCGTACCCGGCCCTCCTTCAGCGCCGGTGCGTGACCAAAGCGAACCCGATCCCCGGGGCGGAACAGATCCGGCTTTGCCGCCGCTGACTCCTCATAGCGTGCATCGGCCAGCGGCAGACCCTGCCGGTTGGCCTTTGCTTTGAGCTCACTGCGCACGGCGTCGGCCTGCCCGGCCTCATGGAGCCCGTCCAGCAGCCGGTAGAAAGCCGGCGTGTGCACGCGGCCGTACTGGCGTTCCCCGGCGCGGGTCTGCAGCAGGTGGGCAAATTCATGGCAGCAGGTGTGCGCCAGCAGATTGAGCATGGACACGGTGCCGCCCCAGTAGCCGCGATGGCGGATCTCACGGGAGGAAAGCCAGTGGGCACTGGCTCGGGGGCAGCTTTTGTCCGCTACCATCAGGGCACCAAAGACAATCTCGTGCTGTGCCCTGGCAGGGTTGAAACGGTGCCAGGTTGCGCGTCCCCGTCCGGCGCGGCAATGCAGGCGCGCGCCTTCACTGGCCTGGCCGCTGCGCTGCCAGAGCACATCACGCGTGATGCCGGCCATGAGCTGGGCCAGGTGCCGGTGGGTCGGGTCTGCTGTCACTGTGGCGGGAAGTCCCTGAACATTTCACTGACCACCCGGTCGATCAGAGACGAACGGCTGTCCGGGCTCATGTTTTCCGTCAGATTGCGCTGGCCCGTACCCTGCCAGACCACGCGCTGGCTTTCAGCCTCCACCAGCTGTACCACCAGCTTGCCTTCACGGATCTCACGGGTACGAACGGGCGAGTGCGCCACTCCGAATCCAAAGGGGCTGCGCCCGATACCGAAACCAAGCCCCACATTGGGCCCGCGGGATTCCAGACGTTTTTCATCCTCGATGGTGTAGCGCACCTTCAGATCCGCGCCATCGTCCCTGTGCTCCAGGCCACGCTCCGACAGCTCCCGGCGCACGGCCCGCTCGATGCGGGTGGCGTCCAGGCTCTGGATCTGGTCCTCGCCACGCTTTTCAATGCTGTAACTGCGGTATTCGGCGAAATCGGCGCCGTCGTCGTAATCCGTAATCGCATAACGGGCACAGCCGGAGACCATCAGGCTCATCGCCAGCAATACGACCAGACGTTGCCAGGTGCCGGTAGTGGATGCAGTGACCATAACCATTCCTCAAGACGCTTTGGTTCATTCTCCACCAACAGACGTCCTTATCCAAGGAGTGTTACGCCATTGCAATGCCGGTGGCATCCTGGTGCTCCGGGTCAGGCGTGACCGGTGTCGTTCTTGAAACGCTCCACCAGCACGTAAAGGTCTTCTGACAGGGTTTCCACCGAGGCGCTGATCTCGGCACTGCTGCCGGCCTTGTCCGTGGTCTCGTCGGCGACTTCCGCGATCCGGGTGATCTGCTGGTTGATCTGCTCGGCAACCTGGCTCTGTTCCTCCACTGCCGAGGCCATCTGGATGGCCTGGGAGGCGATGTCGTCAATGTGCCCGGCGACTTCCGTGATTTTGGTTTCGGTCTCCTGCACGGACTCCAGTCCCTCGCGGGCAATGCCCTTGCTGGCCTCGGTGGCTTCCAGTGAGGACTGCACCTGCTGTTTGAAGTTTCCGATGATTTCGTGGATCCGCTCTGTGGACTGCCGGGTCCGGGAGGCAAGATTGCGCACCTCATCGGCCACGACTGCGAAACCTCTTCCCTGCTCACCGGCCCGGGCAGCCTCAATGGCCGCATTCAGTGCCAGCAGGTTGGTCTGATCGGCAATGTCGGTGATCAGCTGGGCCGCGGAACCGATTTCATCAGTAGCTTCGCCCAGCGCACCAACCGCTTCCCCGACGCCCTCGACGGAGTGGTTGAGACGGTCTATGGCCTGGGAACTGCGGCTGGCCGTCTGTGTGATCTCGCTGGTGGCGGTGTTGGCTTCTTCGGCTCTGGCGGCGCTTTCGCTGACACTCTGGGAGACCTCACTGATTGAGGAGGTCATTTCGTTGATCGCCGAAGCGGTCTGATCTGTTTCGTCGCGCTGATGGCCAATGCGCTGACGGGTGGTCTGCATCAGCTGGTGATTCTCTGCCGCCCGGCTTGAAAGCTGCCCGGCCAGATCCTCCATCCGTTCAAGAACAGTGGTCAGCCTCGCCTTCTCACTGATCAGTACGAGATCGAGTTCGCGCCAACCCTGATGCCGGGGTGAGTAGGTTGCGGCGATCAGCGGATCGGCAAAGGCATCTTTGCGCTGTGACAGGGATTGCTGCAGCCAGCTCTGCATGCGGCAGTGATGCCAGATGCTTCCGGCAACCAGGCCCGCGACCGTCAGCGAGGCGGTGACAGGTGCTGCCGCACCGGCCGCCATGGGAATCAGGGCAGCGCCAGCGGTGAGCCCCAGGGGCAGACTCTGGTCGAATGTTTCCGCCAGCAGTCGGGCACGCGGCACTGCCGGTTTGCCCTGGTTGAGCCTTTGATAGACCCGGGTGGCACGACGGACCCATTCCGGCCTTGGTTTGTGGCGTACTGATTCAAAGCCAATGATGCGACCGTCGCGACGAATGGGGGTGACATAGGCGCTGACCCAGTAGAAATCACCGTTCTTGCAGCGGTTCTTGACCATGCCCATCCAGGGCTGACCGCTCTGGAGGGTGTCCCACATGCTCTTGAACGCCGCCTGGGGCATGTCCGGGTGGCGAATGATGTTGTGGGCCTGGCCAATCAGTTCGTCTCTTTCATAGCCACTGACCTCGAGAAAGGCGTCGTTGACGTATTCAATCACACCACGGTCATTGGTGGCGGAAATCAGCGGTCGGTCTTCCTGGACCTCAACTTCTCGATCCGTCACAGGGAGATTGCGACGCATATTTGGGGATACCTCTTTGGGGGTATAGAACAGTTAGTGTGCATTGTAATTGATAATTGTGGATTGTCATATGCGGACCCATCGCAAGCGCTTCTGGTTCAGTCAGTTATTAAGGGCCTGCCAGATCAGGCGCAGGGCCAGTAGAGTCAGGATCACATTGAAAAGCTGATGAAAATGCCGGTCACTCCAGCCTTTAAGAAACCGCAGACCCACTTTGTTTCCAATAACAGAAGCACTAATCATCAAAACAATCAGTAACAACCACTCATGGAGGATGAAGCCAACACTGGCAAAGGCGAAGGCCTTGGGCGCGTGCTGGATGGACATGGCGGCAGCAAAGGTGGCCACCGTGCGGAAGCGGTTCTCTCCGAGCTGTTTGAGAAAGGCTGCAACAAGGGGGCCGGTGGCGCCCACAAAGAGACTGGCAAAAGTGGTCACGGCCGCTGCCAGCGCGATACCGGGCCGCCCAAAGGCGATGGCCGGTAACTTCGGGCCCCAGCAGAACCACAGTACAAAGGCGGCAATGGTCAGCTGCCAGAGGGCTTCGGGCGTCTGGATGAGCACCTGGTTGCCGACCCAGGCACCGAGCAGAGCCCCGGGCAAGAAGGCGCCGATCACCGGCCACTGGATGTGGCGCCAGGTCATTGAGGCCCGGCTGAGGTTGGCGCCCATCTGGGTCAGCCCATGCACGGGG
>LKMJ01000897.1_pt1 | contig 24983 bp, 29 predicted proteins | sample 643391 | NCBI WGS metagenome assembly LKMJ01 (sample SAMN04112250, study PRJNA286221) | soda lake metagenome | biome: soda lake; feature: Kulunda Steppe; material: water; isolation source: sample PL-Br10 brine of Picturesque Lake | place: Russia: Kulunda steppe | collected 2010-07 | reverse complement strand
GTGTGTGTGTGTGTGTGTGTGTGTGTGTGTGTGTGTGTGTGTGTGTGTGTGTGTGTGTGTGTGTGTGTGTGTGTGTGCACCAGCAAAGGCACGGCTGTGCCGGGTCACCAGCGGGCATATGTGCATTTGGTATGCACAGGATGTTGACGCGGGCACGTGCGCTGTAAATGATCAAGGGCGGCCCTATCATGTATTATTGGTGGTCTGACGGAAGGTTCACAATGGCCAGGGTTCACTGCCAGTTCTGGTCATTAGGCTGATTGGTTTGTGGCTGGTCATCACCAGCCAAAAGATGACAGGGGCGGCACTGCCATGGATGGCCTGAGCGGTCTGATAGAGTAGAGCAAAGGAGGTGCCAGGAGTGGCTATGGAGCTGCAAAGGGGATAACACGAACTACAAAGAAAGTTGCACAGGAGATGGCGTGAGTTGCAGAAGTGGAAGGAGTTGCATTGGAGATGCACAGGGGGCGGCACGAGTTGCAAGGGGGATGACACGAGTTGCAACGGAGGTGAAGAAGTTGCAAAGGTGCGAGGGGACTGAGTGGCAGGAGGTTGATGGCACATAGCGGCAATTTACGGCAATGTGCCCGGTTCTCGATCTCTGGACAGTTGCAGCAGCACGAGTGGTTGCGCATGAAAGGAGGCATCAAGCCATGGCCTTGTAGGCATGGAAAGGTCAGGACGAGTGGTTGACAACTACCTAGAGGTAGTACCCCAGGCTCACCCTGTTGTTGACTACTTCCATCATGTGCTTTGGGGACTGCGCCAGCGCATATAGTGCACCACAGGCTGCCATGCGCTCTTCTGCGTTGCCTTTCTCCATGAGCAGGATCAGGGCAAACAGGGGTTGGCCTTTGAAAATCTCCTCCCTCTGCACAGGTGCATTCGATGGAAGCTACCAAACATCAGGCATGCACTGCAGCACGCCCAAGAAACAGAGGGCGCACAGCAAGTGCAAGTGCAAGTGCAGGTGCACTGAACAAGTCAATGAAGGACGCCAGGGTTGGAAACAATGCTCTTTTGCTAATGCCTGGGAGGTGGGCAGTGTGCTGCACTGAGTCTGCCAGCTCACACAGAGGAGCTTTCAAGCTTGCCTTGAAGCTCGCCCCAAGGCCGCTCAGCTCCCTTGGTAACAACAAAACGTGAAACGCTTCCCATGAAAGGCTCACAGACTCAAGGGCAATCCCCATGTATGACATGTGTTTTGTAGTGTGGGTGACATCATCCTGATCGACACTATTTGGGACCATTTCTGATCACAAACTCTGAATTACAATGTCTGCAAATGTCATGCTTATGAACACTCGCTTCTCAATGCTCAACAAGCTGATGCCTGGAACTTTCTCCTGTGCACGCCTTTACACACCCTAGTGCATGCTTATTCTTGCCACCTGTACATACACACATGAACGTGTGTGGAAGCGCATGTATAAATACACACATGCATGTTTGTGCACGTGTGTGCGTGCTCTTGCGCATGCGTGCTTACGCATGTGCGCTCAAGCATGTGTGTGCGCGTGCATGCAAGTCTGTGTGGGTGCGTGCGTGTGTGCATGTGTGCATGTGTACAAGTGTGCGCGTGAACGTGCATGCATGTGTGTGTATGTGTATATGTGTGTGAGTATGCGTGTGTGTGTGTGTGTGTGTGAGAGAGAGAGAGACAGAGACAGAGAGAGTACGCGCACTCTGCATACTTGCACAGGCATGCTCAGGTGTTTTGCGATGCAAATGCTCCTCACCCGCACCTGCTTCTCGCCCTTCATTGCATGTGTCCACAGTTTAGTTGCAGCATCCAGTTTGCGCACGAGCTTGCCTGTTTCCTCATTCTGGGTGGGTGCAAAAGGGGTGTTGTGCTTTTGTGGCAATGTGCTTACATACAACAAAAAATGCAACACCCTGCAATGACTCACCACAACTGGTGCACAATTTCCTTTTATGCAGTCGCAACAACCAAGGATTGTCACGCCACCCTCTGGTATGTGTCTGCCCTTGGGAGGCATTGGCTGGCAGCAACGTGTCAGGAGAACAACTCCCTTTGGACACTTTCTCCTGCCTGATTCTTGTGATCACCTCCCACCATGATGAGCTTGACAACTCAGCATGCTCAGCCTGGGGGCCAGATCCTTGCTCATCTTTCACAACGAATAAAAATGAATGTATTAAATGAAGCAGAACAAAAGGAAACCGCTCTGTGTCTAAGGCCGTCGTCACATCATTTACTAGACATGATAAATATCATTTTTATTTCAAAAATATTACGTCATCAACTTGAATGGACTCAGACGGTGAAGTTCACTCGCGTCCACTCATCTTCCAACTATGAGATCAGCAGTACATGCAGTAATGAAACAAAATAGAAATTTATAAATGAGTCATATAGATAAAGCAGAGTAACTTACATGCGATACACCTGTCAAGGTTTAACACTATGATTAACGCTGTCTGGGCATCAAAAAATATGTTATAATTATTTATAGTAGCCACATTACAGATTTATGGCTGCAGCTATGTAATTGTCGTGGGCACTCCTGGCAGACACTTTGCTCAGCCTATTTGTAATTGCTTCGATTTGTGCATTTATATATATATATATATACACGTGTATGTGTATATATATACACGTGCATTAATACTGCAGTAACAAATCTCATGAGATGTATCGAATAAGCTGGACTGAATTTATTAGCTTGAATTGCAACTTGCATCAAAAAGTCATCGAATCAGCTGGCATTCACCAGGCACTGCTGTCTACTACAACAGACCTATGAGCAATAGCAGTAATATAGCGACATCTGTGCGCATGGGGGCTTGTCCAGCTAGAGCCCACGTCAGGTCAAACATTCTCTGAGTGCCATTCTAAATAAGCTCAAGGGTATAACATTGCCCCCCCCCTCCCCCCCCGGGATTTTAACATATGTCCTTCGGGTAAGTATTAGCAGAAGGAAAGACATGCAGATTGAAGGGCATGTATGGAAATCAGCAGTGTGCACCCTGGTGTAAAACAGTTGCAGCTAGGACAGTGACTGTGCTATGCTGTGTAAGACGATTGGTCACTGGTGCATGCCAGAGCTCCAAGTGCATGAAGATTGCGCCTGACATTTTGCAAGCCCACCTGATCATACAACGTCTTATGGTCATGCCAGATTTATGCAGTGCCAGATTCATGCTGCATTGTGAGCCGGAGGTCAGTTGAGTCAGTTGGAGGAGCATTTGATCTGTTGTTAGTCCAGCTATAGCCGTATTTCAGCAATGTCTTATAAATTATGTCTTAAATATTATGATATTATCTAATCATTCAGGCGGAACATGACAGGACACAATACCACATACCATGTGCGGCTTATTAGATAAACTCAAAAGGAGTGATAATGCATGCCTATTGACAAACGTATGCCTATTGAGAAACTGAGCTGGGCCATGCATTTGTCAGGATTACAAGACTGCAATATACAGCTATGTAACCGCCACCTTTCACCCTTTCACAGCCTTTGTGGGTGACTAATATTCCTGAGCCTCATATCAAGGCCCCTCTAACACAGCCCTCAATTATTTACAGGTGGGCACAGCCAACAAATAAATGGGTCCAATCACAGCAAAGAAAAGTTCTGTAAGAAGAGTGAAAATGCATCAGGCTTTTTTAAAAAACAAAACATCACTGTCTATCCCGGTGTAGTGGCTTGCAACTACTTAATGTCTACGTTTTAATAAATCCACTTTGAGGCATTCTGCGCCCCGCTGGAAAAATAAAATCTTGAGAAAGACGATAATATCTAAGCCGGGTCCCTTTCTGCCTCCGCTACACAGCTGTAACTTGTCCGTTCTTTCAGGACAGCTAACTGTCTTCATCTGCGTCACTGCCAACCACACCTGGCCGCTCCTACGAACTAAACGCAAGCACTTCCTGACTATGGAACTGTGTCATCACCTACGAAAAGTGTTAACCAAGGCCTCCACGTGCTAAAGGATCAGTTCACTCTGATGCATGCGGTGAATTACACGTGTCCGGACACAGCACCTTCACTGCTCAATCAATATTGTCACCAGCCAGCCCGATATGTAGCTGGCTGGCTGGTCCTGGTTTCTTGTCACCGCCCCAATCAAATGCAGCTCATGCGTAGAGCCAGCATTGCACCTGAGAATTGGTGATACCTGCATGCACTACCCTAGCCGGCGAGTCCAGAATGAGCAGGGGCACACTACCAGGGCCGCCATTGACAGCCTGTGCTGGACCATCTAGCAGGCACTACCTAAAACCTTGCTTCCTGCTAGAAAGGCCATTGTCCCAATCTGTGCTGCCTTCTACTTGGTACAAGGTTCACAGCCTAGACCTTGAGGCACACTAAGCAATCAGCTCCTCCAGACGTGCAGTCATCACCTTGCGGGTGGCTGTCAGTGCCTGCTGGCGCTACCAGGCGAGCCTACAAATGGAGATGCCTGGATCCTTCCATATGCAGACCAGCAACATCCGACACATGGTGCCACTGACTACCCAGTCGGCTCGGCCCAGCAGCAGCATGGCCACGCCAGGGACTCGGCCAGGAACCGCAGGGGCACTCACGCCATACTGGTGCAGGTGCCAGAAAGGGGGCCTTGTGCCTCTCATGCCGGCCGTCTGTCCTTTCTGCCCTCTCTGTCCCGCTGGCCCACTAGAGCTGCAAGTCCGGAAATGACTAATGCGGCTGTACGTCTATTGCTACTGAGCTGCCGCGTCTCGTAAGAAGCACCCAATTTGACAAAAGCTGGCCTTCCCCCTTGGCTGTGGCCTACTTGAACCGCTGCGCCTCCCTCACCATAAAACCTAGTGCCTGCTGTTAACGCGCCCTGCGCTCCGCTTGTCCCGACGAGCCCTCACATGCCCGCACCTGTGGTGCTGTGCTACGATTCCCTGCCTGTGCGCCAGCAAAGCCTGTGGCCCTGCGCGGCGCTTCCTAACACTAGCTGTACAAAGAGGACGGTGCGCGGTGGCTCAGGTGGGCTGCAGCGAGGGGTGCTGGGGAGAGGCGAAGGGGCCCCATTAGGTCACATTGTACATCAGCTCCCGAGCCACTGCAAGCAGCAAGACGCAGGGCAGGCTCAGGCTGCCTGGATGGCGGCGGCACCAACACTGTGGGTCCAGCACAGGGCGATGCAGTGCTGTGAGCAGGGGATCATGCAATCGTGGCGCTCTCAATCTCTCATGTTTGCTTGCACATGCAAGTCAACCTTGGCAGGTCCAGCAGCTTTGGGCAGCTTGTAGGCACCTCCTCAAGTATACCTAGCGCAATGTTGTGCTTTTGAGTGATTGAGTTGCGCATTGATTCTGTGGGCAGTGTCCCTTGGTTCGCCTCTTTTGAGGGGTCTTATTGAACCTTGAGAAATGCATTTAAGCAAATATGTTGTGCTTAAGCAGCCAGAGATTGGGTCGTGAGCTTGAATGCAAGAAAAGCCCTGCTTGGCAGCAAACAGACCACAAATGCGCGCGCACGAGAGGAAAAGGGAGGGTGGGGGCGCATGCACACGCCATTTGAACGCACCTGGGGAGGCCATATTGGTAGGGCTGCCTGGGTGCCCACGTTTCATCAGGCCCTCCCCAATACCTGACCCCATGCCCATGCTGCTGTGTGCAGCTGGGCTGAGGCGCGGGTGGATGGACATGCTAGCAAGCGTGTCGCTCACACTGCGCGCAGGCACATCATAGCAAACGCAACAATGCTTAGTTGCTGCAGGGCCATGAGGCAGGCCATCACTAAGTCACGCATTAAATAAATACCTGGGATTGGCAAATTAGCGCACCCACCCTTCCAACGTAGCAGCCGCTGGGAGAAAGCAATGAGGAAGATGTGGAGCAAGCATTGGGTCCAGGTGCCCACACAAATGCAATGCAGGAGAGTGTGCGCACCAGTGCACATCCATCCCTGAACACGCACGCAAGCGCACCCCCTATGCATTAGCCCCAAAGCCAGTTGCCACTGGCCTAATTGAGACAACAATGGCATGCTTGGCAGCTGTCTGTTGTGCAGGGTCTCACGGGTGCAGTCAGCAAAGTCTACGCAACCCTCACACTTGAAGAACATATCAGATGTACTCGCGCTCAAGACTTGCGAATCGAGATTTGCATATCGAGACTCTGACTCACATATTGAGACGAGTGCTTCACGGCGATGCTCATAGTTCACACACACACACACACACACACACACACACACACACACCTGCTAATGGGGTCGGGCGTGAGGCTGGCGGTGTGGGTGCCTGACAGGGGTGTGTGCGTGCCAGTGAGCGGGGAGGGCGAGCTGCCCGGCATGCCTGCCAGGTTGGCCAGGTCAGCCTGGGAGCGGCTGTCAGCCGCCAGGGAGGGGGAGGCGCGGACGCCCATGGGCTCGGCAAACATAACCTGCGGCGCGGGCGTGGGTGCAGGAGGGGGTGTGGGCTGAAGGGAAGGGCCAACGGTGCAGGCCCCTTGCTTGCACTCGGGACAGGCACCAACAACAGAGGAAGGGGGCGGCGCTGGGGACATGTGGCCTTAACTCAAGTGGACCGAGCGCTGATGCGTGGAGATGCAGGCGCCTGTGGTGGGCGAGGCCAGTGGGGGAGGAGAGGGGACATGGACGCATGTGGCACGCTTGATGTGGTAGCCTGTGGACCCAAGGACACTCCAACAACTCCACCCCCCCCCCAATTCTCTCATGGCCACTTCGCCACCCACCTTGATCTTGTGCCCTGTGAAGGGGGGAAACTCGCTGCCGTTCAGCTGCGCCACAGCGGCCGCAGCAGCCTCTGGGGTGGAGTAGTTGACGTAGCAGTAGCCCTGCAGGGGGGTGTATGTCAGGCTGGAGTCTGGGAGGCCTTGAATGAGCGAGAGGAAAGGCGGAGGCGCTCGATGCAGAGCAGGAGATGACGACACTGCCAAAGGGGCTGGCAGGATGCGCTCACAGTGGGGGCCGCAAGTTGGACGCAGGCACGGAACAAGGCAGGCAGAGTGTGAAGCTCTAACACATATGCAAGCTCTATCCCTGCACGACTCTGGAGATTCGCTGAGATTCTGATAGGCGCAGGGTGCCATTGGCGCTGGGTAAAGAGTCTCCCAAGGAGGAGCAGCCTTGCGTGAGCCCCTCCCCCCAAATGGTCATGGGGAGACTGGTGGGTGCATGCCGGTGCACGCATGCACAAGAAGCGCATTCGCTGCCCACAACCAGAGGGCACACACCGCATGCAGAGGGAGGCTCACCTTGGACTTGCCGGTTTCCCTGTCCTTTTTCAGGTCGCAGTACTCCATGCCGGGGTAGCGGCGAAACAGGCGCGAGAGGGCCTCCTCGCCCACGCCCTGCAGCCACATGGAAGCCATGGAACATCTCCTGACAAGGTATGCCCCTGCTCGGCTGGCACAGGACCTGGGCCCTCTCCTTTTTTCAATAGGTGCAGCCCTATTGTGCACCAGTGCGTGTGCTCATCGCTGCACCCGTTGCCGGACGTCTCGTCGCTAGGCTGCAGCATGGAGCGTCCCTCAACACTGTGCGCGGGGGCCTGTAAGCGCTACAGCAGCAGTCCCTGCTTGGGCGCGGTGCCTGTTGCCGCTTCCAGCATTAACCCAGCATTATGTGGCGCGCGCAGAGGCTCACGCGCGCACAGCCGGCACGGCATATGAGCTCACCTTGTGGACGACCACAAACAGGCGCTGCTTGCTCAAAGGAAGTCCCGCGGCATTATTGGCAGCGGAGGAAGCTGCAGAGGGCAAAGGCGCGGCACACACAAGTATGCGTGCGAGTTCTTTGCTGATTCTCCATGGACCTTGGGTGGACTGTTTTGGGGCCAGGTGCACTACTTGGGGGCCAGGTGGACTTTTCTGGGGCCAGGTGCACTACTTGGGGGGCCAGGCTTTCGTGCAAATAACAAACAAATGAGATGAAGTAGCCGGGTGTGCGCTGAAATGGCGGGCTCGTGTTTCTTGCTGCAACACGGGCGCTGCTTTTTCCTTACCAGGTGAAGCCTGGTTGCCGACAAAGCTGCTCAGGTTTCCCTGCGCGTGCACATCACAGGTGAGCCAGTGACATGAGAGCTAGCGAGCAGCCGCACACTGAAAAGGCACTGCTGCGTTGCTGCCTTGCCTTGCAACAACAAACCCATACGGAACAGAGAAACAGCATGGGGCATGGACCATGGAACCTGCCCCAGCCGCAGCGCATGCACATGTCAACAATTGAGCCAGCACCAGTCCCCTGAGGTTAAAAACCAGAAACACCGCGCCTGATAGCCCGAACACAATTTGGGGCCTGCAGTCAATGCACCGTTCCCCCCTCTGAAATCAAACACTGCCAGCACTGCCAACTGCCCACCGCCAAGCACCCCATGCTTGTGCTCTCCACCAACACATCAGCGTCTAACAGCACCCACGCTCATGCCCACACCAGCACACCCCGCTCCCATGTGCTGCCACTCCAGCAGCGCACCTGGCCCATTCCCGCGCTCCATGGCCTGAGTGGAGGGCCTTCTTGCGGTGGCGGGCCCAAGCTGGGTGTGGACGCGGCAGGGTTTAGGCCCGCAAGATTGTTGGCAAAGCCGGGGAAGCCGCTGTTGAGGGTCACCCAGTCCAGGAAGCCCATGGGGCTTGAGAGGCCTGCAGGGTGCAGAGCGGCGGCGGAGCTGCATCAGCGAGTGGCGCTGCGCGGAGGGCTGCCTGCCTGTGGATGGATGCCCTTTTGTTCCTTAGGGCACTCAAAGGGGAGCGCCGTGCTTCAAGCTCCTGGCAGTGCGTGGTGGGTGCCCGTTGCAGTGCTCTGTCTAAGGAGCTGGAGCACAGACGATCAAGACGATCAGGGCCCAAATGGAGCGATGGCCACACTGGTCCACATCACCACACAGCCGGGCGAGCATTTCTCAGGACATAGATGAGCGCAGGTAATGCACTTCAGGGCGAGGCCGGCATGCTCTGGCGCACACCCCCTGCCACTATCATTTGTCACGCACCTCCCAGTTTTAAGGGGTCCATGCCTGGCATGTGTTCGTGGAACTTGGTGGCCTGCGCAGACATTGAGCACTGCCAGCTTTGAGCCTACAAAGAATTGTCCAGGCATCAATGTAATGGTACCAACAGATTAGTCTCTGTTCCTCAAGGTGACGCTAAGGTGCACGCACAGGAGACTGCTTCCACACAAGCATCAAGCCTCCATCAGGTAAATCGAACCGCTGCAGATACAGGCTGCTAAGCGTGCGGGCGCAAACAGTCCAATCACACAATCGCTGAATGCCATGCTGGGGATGGAAACACACATACCTGGGGCAGCCCATTGACGAGCACGTCGCCGTCAGCCCGCCCCCGCTTTGTCTTCGGCACGGCCATCATCGCCTTGACCTTGTAGCCAGCAAACTGTGAGCACACACGCCATATCAGCCATTCAGCGCGTCCTGTTGCCTTGGAGCAAGGGCCACACACGGAACACTTTTGAGGGGTGGGTGCCATGCCGAGCGCCGCTGGCAACAGGTGTGCAGCACGCTGTACGCCTTACCATGCCATGCTCATTGATGAGCTCCAGCGCAAGCAGTGCTGAGGAGCTCTTGGAGAACTTGAGGTACACCACACCCTTGGTTGCCACCAGGTCTGTCTTGCAGTACTCCAGATTGGGGAAGGCAGCCGCTTCAGCCTGCGAATGACAATGACCAGAGATGCCGGTCAGTCACCAATGCCCTGAGGGCCAATGACCGGACTCCCCAAGTGGCAATGACCGGAGAGTGCATGCCAGTCGGTCACTAACGCACTGAGCGACGCCAGACCTTCACCCCTGTTTGTGTGATAGCAGGCGTGGCCTCAGAGGGCCTCTTCCGACAGACCTCTTACGACATACTGATGCACGCAGGCTGCATACACCTACACGCACGCACACACACGCGCGCACCCACATACACAGGTGGAGTGCGCATGCAGGTGCAGGGCCTGCCTGCCTGCAGCACCTCACAGAGCAGATGCGCATGTGAGCGTGTACGAGGGCCAGACAGAGCCTGTAAATGTTCAGCATGCCTCAGCTGCCTCAGGAGAGTACCACGCTGCCTCAGGAGTGCCACGCTACTCAGGAGGATGTAGGAGCGATGCAAGCACTACGTCCTACCAGGACCACACCTGCAGCCCTGTTCCTTCAGGGACACCTCACCTGGATCATTTGTGTGTCTGCTTGCTTGGGCACCACCAAGAACAGCCTAGACCGAGGGGGCATGTTGTCTGGGACGGAGCTCAAGTCAACTTCAGCGAGCTGCCTGTGCAGCAGGCTTAGCCCCCTGCAAGGAAAAAGGGTCATCAATGCAGTGTTGTGGGCAGGCCGGGCAATAGCAGCTCAAGTTCAGCTTTTAGCAAATTTGTTGCAACCCACTTCTGAACAAAAAAATTGGTGAGGATACGTGATTGGCCAGAAAACGAGTATTTAATCAGTGTCACGGCAACGATCTAAAATTTGGCTTGGGAATGCCAGCCGTGGCCTTCACCCGAACCACACTGGAGGATCCATCCCTCTGCTTATTTGGGTCCCGCATTTGTGCATCACCCAGGTTTCTGTGGGCAGCCACACTGCGAAATCGACAGTGATGAGCCGTGGCCCTCAACGCAGGGGAAGTGGAGGGCATCATTCAGTTCAGGTTGACTATTTCCAATCCTCAGACTTGCTAGTCTTCGTGTACTGACACAAATGGATGGATTTCACGAGCCAAGCCCTGAGAGAGACACACTGGCTTGAAACAGTGAAGGCAAGAAGTTCTCAGTGCGACATATCATGCAGATGGGAGCCGGCAGAGCTGTGCTTCGATGACTGCGTAATGCCTTTCACCAAAATCTCACCTTGTGCTCGGAGCCTCGGCCAGCATGACCTTAAGCTTAGGACCGCGCCCATCATTAAGAGTTGCGCCGTTCAAGCTCTCCATTGCCAAGGCAGCACTGGAAGCCCGGTCATACCTCACATACGCCACTGCGAGCAACAAAATTTCAGCCTTCAATTTGTTTTGTGAAGATCTGAGGCACACATGGGCCAGGGAGATGGGTGAGACAAACTGTAGGAGGAAGCACAGATATGTGCAGGCCATCATTTCGAGGCATGCAAGCACAGGTGTATACGGACAGCAGGTTCGCTTGATTGCAGCTCTAGAGACCAAGAAGAAGCCTAATACTCCAAACAGGGCTACTGTTATCAAGACAGGAAAGGTAGGAGGGTGTCAGAGAGCACGAGGAAGCTGCCAACCCCAGTAGAGTGCCCCTCAGAAAAATCCCTCTCTGCAGCCTGCCTGGAAACGAGAGGGCCAGAGGCTGGCCTGAACGCTGAATCGCTGGTAAAGCACACAAACAGCACAGGGATGGCGCACAATAGGGAGAAGGAGCAGCCAGAAAAGCCCCTGGCAGGGTGGAACTGAATATGGGAGAAGGAAGCGGTTCCCTGCATGGGAAATGCCTGTCTGCATCGCCCGCTACGCGCCTCCAAAGCAGACGGCCGTACTCAATGTATAGCTCAGTAGCACAACAGGCAGGGGGCGTGGGCTCGGGAGCCGAGCATCAGCACTTAGCCAGCTGATCCAGAGTTGTCTATACAGCAGGCCTTCCGGGCCGCGCGGCCGCTCTCCAGGCCTCAAGACCACCAGGATCTCACCTCCTTTGTCCTTGATCAACTTCACGGAGGTCACGTTGCCGAACGAGTGGAAAGGCACGGCCAGCTCGTGCTCCTGGGTGGCGCAGGAAGAGCAACGTTTGCAGACAGGAGGAAGAGCAGAGCCGAAGTACGCCCCACCAATGTGCCTTCTAAAATCGCAAACAGGCCGCACGCAGGGATAGGATGAGCGCCGTACCGAGACTGTCCGCCCGCACACAATGAAGAGACGAGCTGAGTCCTCCTGCATCGCCTTGTGTTCTTGCCTGCCCCTATAATACGCTGTTTTCTACTAGTCCGATGCCTGCTACAACATGGTATTGTTGGGATTACTCTTTGATATTCACCTCTCGCTTTTATAGGCGTGATCCGGAGCTATCAACCTTGAATTGTGTTATTCAATAGATAAAACATTTTACGACGTATTAGGGGCTCCGCGCAGCCGTGTGCTTGCATCTGCAGTCCAAAGCTCTCTTGGGACAGCACAATCACCAGTTCCTAAACTTTACACTCTGGTAAAAATGCTCTGCACATCTGGAAAGTAAAGATCTGACCCCGCGCGCAAGCTTGTGCAAGCTGGTGCTACATGATATGATACAATCTGAATACATACATACAGGGCAAGCAATTCCAGAATCTTTCCCACTACAATTCTCCCCATCTGTCTTCTTCCAAGGCTATCTGGGCTCTCCGTGAGCGCGCTTCTGCGGGGATTCTCTTGGCCTCCCTGCTGATGCCGAGCTTTTTGTCAAACTCGTCGGCTTCTATATCATTCACCTGCAGCGGAAGAGAAGTGGCTTCATGAAATAAGCCCAAGCCTAATTGGCACTTAACGGTGCACCCTTCGCTTTTGGTTGACTACATGGCTGTCACAAGCAGTCCATCACGAGAGCAAGACAAGTGTATGTGTCAGCCGCTAATATCAGCAGACCACTTGATAATTTCCTCGTTAACAGCCTCTGTATCTGTGAGGCTTAGCTTCAAAGAAACAAGGCTGTACAACAGGGAAGCCAGTTTTGCCCTGTTCATACAAAACTTCATTTGCCAGTGTGCCTCCTCAAGGTGGACACCTTAGCCCAGGGCAAAACAACTTCCACGCAACAACTTCTCGCAGCAGCAGCTGTAAAAGGCGGGTACATCAAGCAGAATGCTGAGGTACACTACATGCTGTAGGATATTCAACTGGAGGATGGGGTATATACTCACATAAAATAGATCGAGCTATCCAGATACATTTACCAGGCTTGCTGAGGGTTTTTGACAACACTTTTTGACAGCACCCACCTGCTGGCTGGTGTCCTTGGCTGATGAGAAGATCATGTCACTCTCAGCGAGCGTGAGCCGCTGGCCTTCTCTACGTGCAGCTGCCAGCTTCTGAAGAGGGCAGCAGCAGCGCATTATAAGGTTGAAATTAAGTTTGGTTCTACACAGCCAAATCCCAGGATTGCATTAGCGACCATGCCTGCCTTGAGGACCATGGGTTGCCTTAAGGACCATGCCTTGAGGACAGGAACGTCTCATAATTCATGTATGCCAACAGCCTTTGCAAGACATGGCATGGCTGGAAGAATTACAGGCTGCACGCACCTACCAACTACCAGTGATGGCGGGACCTTCAGGGCAGGGCAAAGCAGCACGAGTCCCGAAGCTTACCTCGCTCAACACCTTGTCGCCCTTGAACGCATTCAAGATTCGCGCCGCAAGCATGCGTGCTTCATTGCGCTCTTCGATGGCAGCGTTGCGCCGCTGGTTGATGAGCCAGCGCAAGGCCGGAATGGCAAAGAAAGCAAAGGCGTAGGCCTGAGGCATTGCACCCAACAGGTACGGAAGTGAGGTAAGCAACAGGCTTGATGATATATCCCAGCCTGTTGCACGGTAATGCACCTCATCATGGAGGACTGCAGGGGCATGCCAGGACAAGCTGGCTGTGTACTAGAGGATTGTGCAAGATTACAAGAGGCCTTTCAGAACACTGAATGTCATATGCTCCCAAGTGCATCCATGCTCCAAGTGCATCCAGGATGAGTCATAGTTTTTGGTCCAGGGCGCTGAAAACCGTGCATATATACCGTACATTTTGGTAAATCATTACAAAAACATTGGCGAACATGTGCTTTCAGCAACCCTCCTCCCCTGCCTTGCTTGCAGCAGTGGCATGGCGTTGGCCATCCAGCCGAGGCCCTGGGCAAACAACACTTGGAAACAACACTTGCAAACAAGACTTGCAAACAAGACTTGCCTGCAGCAGTGGCATGGCGTTGGCTATCCAGCCGAGGCCCTGGGCAAACAAGACATAGCGAGACCCTGCAACCAGACAACACACACACACAAGCAGGTGCTCATCTTCTTGACAGGTGACTACGTTGCTGAAACCCTGTGCATGATCATGATGGAGCATGATGCGCAGGGTGTCTGTTAGCAAGAGCCGCCAAACCAGGAGCAAGCCTCAGCACTGGAGGCAGGGGGCAAGGTGGGTGGCAATCAACCACTTATCTCACCTTCGCAGCACCAAACAAGCTAAGGCACCATACCAAAGCTATCTACCCCACAAGCATGCACCAGTGGGTGTTTTGACCACTCATGCTTGATTCATGCAATTCCATGGCTCTATGACTGAAATAATGCGACACAAAACCACAAAGTGATACTACAGCCTGGGATCGAGCCACTGTCAAAGTAGCAAAAACGCGTTTCAGTTCGTGTAGATGCGTTTGTACGTCAGTCCTGCTTTGAAGCAGCAGAGATGCACTGCCAGCCTCCCTGCCAGAGGCCTCTGCACCTTGTGGCCTGCCACACTTATACGTAAAAAAGGCCTCACCTGGGTCTGTCAGCATGCTGCTCAAGATGCCCACACCTAGGACATTGAACCCTCCTAACCCGGCAGCAATGGCTGTCTGCAAGTTGCAAAGCATGAGAGCGGGCCGGCAGAATGGGCTCAAGTATGATCAAGCAATAGAAGCAACGGGCTGCTGCCAGGAGCATGACACCATTTATCATGCACTCATTTATTTGCAAGGGGGTGCAACTGGCCTCGTATCCAAGACAGGCAGGCTAAGCCATGAGGCCAGAAGGTCGTGCCATGGCCAGAAGATGGGCGCTCGTGTGTCCAAGCTGCAATGATCCTTCAACCTTGTCAGCCCGAGCCTTTCCCTTTTCCCTGGTTCAGCCAAGTGCTGGCAAGTCCAGAGCGTGATCACGTCAAACCAGGAGGCGAGCACAGTTAAGAAACACGATGTGGACTTGCACTGGAGCTTGGCCATTAGTGAGGGAAAAAGCTACACCTAGGCTGTGAGCTCACCTGGACACCCTCTGCCTTGGTCAGCTTCCACTCCTCCTCTTGCACTAGCGAACTGTCACTGCTACGATCATACTCCCAGCCTCTTCTGCCCTGAATGCTCAAGGAAGTGAAAAAATGGGAGGACAATGGCAAACATGTAAGACAATTGACACCGTTAAGGCCAAGTTAAAAGGAAGCAGTGTTTCCACGAGTTGCTGGTGCCCAGTAGCAAAGCAAGCAGCACTCTTGAGCAAATAATTCGTCATGTCAAAGCCTTGTGTTTGACAGCGTAAGGGCAGCAAAGCCACGGGCTGCAGTTCTGTGTGTTGGCGGATGAAGCTTACGAGCCCACCTGGCCTTGCGTGGTCCTCTGCAAGCTGGGAAACTTGTACAGCAACCCGCCAGTGGCCTCATCCACAAATGGCTCACCACCAAAGCGCAGCAGCGCAGGCAATACAAAGGACTCGTCCTCGTACACCTGCAGACATGGTGACGACACGGACTTTGCTATGCTCACAGCAAACACTTTGCCAGCTGAAACACAGCACACAGCTTGATGAAAACAACTTATCACATCATGAGAGGCTCTGATTGGATCTAACTGAAAGGTAAAGCAACTACTGACCCTAGATTGTTTGTCTATGATGGGCTGCTCCAACCACAAGCTGCGCACGCAGAGCCATGCACCCAGCCATTGAATGCCTAGAGCCGTGCTTGACGCGGTTGGAAAGGACTGGCAAGATGGCACATCCATGTCTTGCTTGCACGGGCAGCAGAGAACCAAGCTGGCCAGTTAAAAAAGCCAGGCGGCCTGGTACTGGTACGGGTACGGTACTGGTACCATGGAGCTGAGGAACAGCCCCAGAAAAGGATAGAAAGCTTGGCACTTCCCATGAGTGACGGAACTCACACACGTGCTGGCCGCCCCGATGCCGCGATCCCTGACAGGCTCAGGCGGGTCCAGGAAGGGCGCCATCTCCTCAGCAGTCACTACGCCATCCCTGTGTTTATTGTGGTGTGCACACAGCACATGAAGCCTAGGGGTCAGGTGGGTGCAAGCATCAGAGGGGATCAGCCGGACAGTGAATAAGGCATGATGCCCTAGGTTCAAATGTGGCAACCCTGGCAATTGCTAGTCTCACACTTCTGTTTGTGGAGCTGGTAGGCATCTTCCTACTGTGCTGGGAAATTCGTGTTGGGATTGCATGTGTGTGGGATACACCACTGTTGAAGCTGATGCTTTGATTGCTTGGCTTATCAGAGGAGGAACAAGCTTGCCTTGTTACTGTCCCTGAACATTATCCATCAATCTAGGGGCCCAAAAATTAATGTGTAAGCGGCAATCTACGACAGCATCATTCAAGTTAGATGCTGTCAACTTTAATGACAGCATCTTGAGTAAAATGCATATATTTGAACTCACAATATTTGCAAACACACACACATACACACGTACACAAGAAAAAACACATTATGCACATCAACACACGGACATTAACATATGCACAAAGAAACACACATTCAGGCTGGCAATGCCCAGCAAGCCCAGAAGTCAATCCATCTGGCTGGGGGAATACCAATGTAAACTCTTTCCTTTTCTTACCTTTCTGCCATTCCTTTTCTATGGAGGCCCCATATATTCCACATGCCTTGCCTAGTCAGACTGTCTTTGATTTTCTGCCATTTCATTTTGGACATTATTGACTTTTTTTGGCTGGCGAAGACCAACAACAAATCAATCAGCCTAATGACCTGGCTGGCGGTTAACCCCTTAACTTGTAACTTAACAATGCACAAACGTGCATAATTAAGCACACATTCATGCGCACACCTGGCTTGAATTAAGGTGCCCAATGCCCTCCATCGCCGCTCTTCAAAGTCAGCATTTGGGTCCCCATCCCCAAAGACAAATGAGAAGATTGCAGCCACTAAGGACATTTCCTCGCCACTTCTGCGAGCGTAGCGGGCTTGTGGGGACAGACGGGGGTCCTGCATATGTGTGTATGTGTGCGCATTTGTTTACATATGTGCATGTGTTCATAAATTTGTAAGTACATGTTGATCTGCGGTGACAGATGAAGGTCCTTCTAATGACGCGTGTCCAAACGGAGAGGACAGGTGCGCAGAAAGTTGCAGGAGGTACGCACATCATTTGCTAGGCAAACGGGAGAGATTTGTGTTTTGCATGGAGGCCTGTGTAAGATGTGCAAGCATGCAGGCCTTCTGTGCAGCATCCAAGGTACGCAGAACAGACATGGACAGAAAGGCATGGTGCACAAGCACGACATAGGATGTAAATTGCAGCACAACACCTTATGTTGACCAGAGATTGCAAGGGGCCTAGAGGGGTAGCCACACTTACAAAGTAGAAAAATAAGTCCGACAAGTTGAAGAAAACATTGACTCCTCTGTACCCCATTGGAGCATACCCGCCCCTGCAGGGAGCAGGGTATGAGCAAGGTGGCTCTGCGAATAAGAACTGCCAAGCATAGACTCCCAAGGCTGCACACTATCCAAAAACGTCACCTTTGTTGCCCTCGAGGGTACAAAAATAACAGCCCAGAAACACATCACAGGAGCAGCATGAACAGGCAAATTCATTTTCTTGTAGCACAGCTGCCATGCAAAGCACTTGAGGGCTGTTTTGGAGAGGAACCAGACAATGCAGCAAATGTCAGCAGAGGTGCATGGCAAATAAATGCATGCCGTGTCATTTGGCCTTCCAAACATGCACAACGTCGAGCACAGGATGGCAGGCAACCTTGCATTACTACAACACATTGTTGCACTCAACATGCTTGTCATCACAGTTGCATCTGCCTACCTGCCTGCCTGCCTGCCTGCCTGTTCCATGAAACTCACTGTTCCATTAAACGCCTTACCTGTCCCTATCTCTGTCTCTATTGCTGGCAAGTAAGGCTGTGATAGCCAGCCATACGATGAAAATGGATGATATCAGCGCTGTCCCAAACGCGGCACGCACCAGCCATGCACCTGCTGCCTGCAAGCCAAAGAAGCAGGTGCATGGCAAATGTAAGCACAAAAAATGGTACAAGCATTATCATGCAATTTCTTTTTTAGATAAGCACGAGATTTCACCATTGAACATCCACATTCATACGCCATACATGTTCACACACTATCCATCAAAATTCATACTATTGGCTACATACAATTCACTGTCCCTGGACTGAAAGTAACAGCTGATATCTGGCTCAAGCAACAGCCCAAAGATAATTCCCTACATCCCTCAGCAAGAGAAATTGTGCCTTTTGGGGAGAAAGAAAAGAAAGCTGCATTCCAATCTTTACTGTATAGTGCCAGCCAAATAATTTAGATTTGTGGATAATGTATAAAAAGACATCAACTGTACATACTTTTTTTACATAGTGACGTGTTTACATTTTCAGCTCCCTGTCCGTACATCCGTGCAATGGCAATGTCAGTCCGTTAAAACAGATATACGTGCATATGTTAGGGTGGGTAGCTGACTTGCCGAGGCCGAGCCTCGCTGAGCCTCATTAAGCCTCCTTGCCATACGTATTAAAGCCTAGATGACCCTCTTTCACTAAAACAGCGTCTAAGTGCATTCAATATATCTAGGGGATCCTTTGGAAATTGCATGTTCTTTGGAAAGGTTTCATTACGCATAAGCATGCTCAAACATGCTTATCGGGATGCAGGTGGATGGGCTCACAATGGGGACGGGTGCCTTGGCTCACAGGTTTGCCGGGCAGGATGCAGTGCTAGCAAATGCAGTCTCTGAATCTGTAGGTACCCTGAGTGTGGGGAAATTGTTGTGGCAGTGCATTGTGTGGTGCTTGTCCGATGCAATCCCCATCCTGTGCACGCTGTGCAAGCAGCCGCTCAGCCTAACCTGATGCAACCAGTATATCTAAAAACCACGCGTGCGCAAGGGTCATCTTGATGAGCCGAGCAATGAATTCCAAAACGTAGCAGCAGTGGGCAGGCAGCAGCAGCAGCGGGCAGACAGCAGACAGGACCAGCACAAGCTTCTTACACTAGGCGACACTGCAGCCAGGTCAGTCGTGTTGGGTCTTCTTCTGGCTTTGGCAGTAGAAGCAGCTTGCTGTGCGTGCACACCCACATCCTGTACCAGCCAGTACACTTGTCAGCTTGGGAGCAGATGTACAGCAAGCCTTGATCCAAGCTCATTTTCCAGAGCGTGCAGGAGTTGATGTACGTGCTGCGTGTCCAGGCAAACTTGCAGAAAAGCCGGCAGCGCTGTTTGAGGTGGACAACCAAGGAGCTGCTCTAACAGACTGGGAAATTGAAGCTGACAGCAAATTGGAGCGGGGTAGCTTGGGGGATGGGCAGCTAGGCATGCTGACCGGCTGCTCGGGTATCTCGACTCAGTCCGGCCTCAAAGATGGCCAATCCAACCGATAATATGTAGCTTATCATAGATAAAATTAGAAAGTCTCAAGGAGTGCGTCTACGGTGATAATGCACCACTGATCCCTCTCCATAAGGGCGGAAGCTATGTAGATGCTCGATGAGCCTTTTTTTAGGTTCTGAGGCACCTTATCTGCTCAACCTCATACACATGCTGTACGCATTCAAATACCATTTCCCACAAAACTACAAATAATATTCCACATAAGGTGATGCACAAGCTGGCTATCTGTCTACGTCAAGTATATCCTTTTTGTGAGAGGCTTGGGGTTAGTGCATGCCATGGACTATCATACCTGCAACAATCTGCTATGCAGCCCAATGAAATGGGTGCAGAGAACTCCAATGCACATCCAGTCTTACCTGAGCCTTTTGCAGCACTGGCCGGGCAGCCAGCAAAACAGACCGGTTCCTGAGGGTCTGGCGAAATGATGGGGACAAGGCATACACGACATCGCCATCTGCAGATACCTTCAAACAAAGACAGACAATCCAAAAATATTAGTGTGCACACTTTTGAGCAGATGATACTCCTCAGTTTGATGCACCCACCAGACCTAACCCTGGAATCAGCAGCACTCAAGGTAAAAACAGACAACCAACTACAGCAAAGATCCTCGCTGCATCCCAAAACAATTCATCAGACAGCAATCCTACATCTTCATTCAGGGGAAGCAAGCAATGATGTGCGGGCACGCACACACGCACACGCACACGCACGCATCCATACACGCACAAAAATGCACACATGATGGAATTACATCATTATTACAGGGTATTCACCTTGCATTCATGCTTCATTCAATCTGTCTTCAAACATTACGATGAGCCTCGAAGCACCAACAAATCAAGGGTGTTTTTTATGCAGACCGCCGCAAAGGTGCACAGCTGTCCTCAGGGAGCGCAGAAGGTCCATACAAATGCCTTCAACATGAAATTAGCTTAAACAGCGGGAGGTAATCCTTTCAGGTCCTACAAAATTAAGTGATTGCAACCAAGTACACACCTCTAGTGCCCCCTGCGTATCGAAGGCAAGAGCTTGGAGTGCTTCTTCTGCCTCCGCCACCTTCACACCTGCCCGGGCAGCCACATCACCTGCCTGTGTACAGGTAATCAAGCATAAGTTAGCGACCCCGCACAGGCAGCTGCCTTAGCATTGCCTGTTTGAATTGTGAGCATTTGGAAACTACTGTAATTTATGTAGGCAAATGCACCAGCATCCCGTGCGTGCAGCATCTGCAATCCGTTTGCGCAGAACAGCAGAGATGGGCGGGGCTCAGCAACCTTTTGCTGATGGGCTTGACAAGATAGTGCCCAAGGCCAGGAGCATGTCAGGAGCAAGTTACGCTGCAACCCAAACAGATCAGTACCATCTGCAAGCCAATTCAATGCAAGCGATCTGTGCAGTTGGCAAGTCGTCAATCAAAGTCTGGTTACTAAAAGGTGTTCATACACGGCAACTCTTTCCTTGTACATACAGCGTGCATACGCTGGATGAGAAACAAGTGGGTGAATGCGGACCTGGTGGAGTGGATTTTCGGGACAAAACACTCACAGTCACACGGAAGCCCAGACTCTCCACAGCTGCCTCAACACGCTCTCGCACTCCTGACTTGATCCTGTGGTTCACATGTATGAAAAGTCACAAGTAAGGAGATACAACTCGTGTGGCAAAAGGGAAGGCTTTCTAGTCAGTCACAAACCCCTTGCATTTCGTGTGGCAGGCTAACAACCGGCAAGTGCGGCTGAGCGTTGAACACAAACGGGCAAGAAACGAGCTTCCTATTCAACTACTGGCAAGGCAGGGTTCCACGCGCTTGCTACAGGAGACCCTGGAGTCAAGCCATACTCATACACACAAGAATAAACCAACCTGTTGCTCTGCAGGGACTGCTCCCGCTTTATAACCTCAGCAGGGTTGCTCCACTTTGCTCCTTCCCCCTCTGAACTGGAGTATGCATTGCTTGGTCGAAGACGAGATGCGTGGGAGAACTTGTGCGACACGTTCGTAAACGAGAAAAGGTGAGAGCGGGGAGACTGTCTGATGAGGCGAGGAGAGGCTCTTTCCCCCGGCCAAGGCCTCAAACAAGCACATCCAAAGCGAGTTTCACGGAATAGAGTTGCGTTTGGCATTTTTACTCATGCCAGTTTTAAAAGATAAAAAGCATGAATCACTGCATTTGCGTGACAAGGATTATCGAAAGTCCTGCCTTCTTGTGTGCATTCTTAATCATACTGGAATGCAAAATTCAGGACCACAATTTGATGTTCGAGGCTGGGTGCAGTCAGATGTCAGAAGGCCCATCAGCGTTTTGCGGCCAAACCAGGTGAGGTGGAGAATCACAGCAGGAAATTTGTATGGGTCTATAAGCCTCACCTTCTATATGCCTCATGAAACTGGTGAGCGCACTGAGCAGATCCAGTTGACTGCTCTTGCCTGTCTTGTCATAGCAGCAGGCTGGCTCCCATCCGTAAAGTGTGTTTGTAAGAAAGATAGAATGAAGAGCATCTTCAATTGCAACCGTACATCTATCTCTTGCCAGTCTAAGTGAAACCCTGAATGATGCTAAGGTGAGTTTGTGTGCAGCCTGGGCATTGATCCCATCGCCACGGTTAAATGGCCTAATCACATGCCCAACCAGCACCCTACAATGTACCCATATTTCTTGCTCACTGTCAGCCAGGATTTGGATACAACATTTAGTTCGCCGCTCGCCTGTGGCAGGTCGGCTGTTGGACGAAGGAGTCAGCAAAGGCAGCCAGCCAAGCAGGCGCCTACCTGTTTGGGAGCCTAGATGGCCTGATGCATTATTCATTCCCGCAGCTTCCGCAGGACTTAAATCAAGGTGCAGTTCTGGCTTTAGAGAACATGCTGCAAATTTGGATAACAACAAATGAGATCCCAGCAACTTCATCGCATCTCACCACATGGGAGTCACATGGGTTCATTGACAAGGACACATGGACACACAGAAATCAGCTAGCTGTAGCTTGCTGAAATGCAGACTCTGCGCTGCGCAGAGGCGAAGATCTGCTGTGTATCCGTGATCCGTGTTGAGAATCCGCTTAGTTGTGAGGAGAGCACACTGACCCTTGGGAGGTCTTCAGCGGTGTGGACCCCCAGAATAATTCAGCACAGGTCACTTATCATGCCTGAGCGGCAACCCAACGATGCTTGAGGTTACATTAACCCTGGTCAACCCTTAATCAAACAAGAACCTGAGTGCACCTCAGGGAGGCGACCTCACAGTCATTGGCACGTCGCGCTGGCATACACCAGGCGTTTGTGCCTAACACATGCTCATGTAAAATCTGCAGGTTTTATTGTGCCAGAGTTTGGTGGCTGTCCCTCTCACGTCCGCACGAGCCAGTTTGATGTGGTGCATGCATTCTAGTGCCGTTTCGAGGTGCATCCACTGGTTACTCACACAATTAGGGCAGCGGTCTTCCTAATCTTCTTTCTTGGATGCTGGCATGCGCTTGTGCAGGCTATCCAGAAGCTTTTGAGCGCAAGCCGGAGAATGAGAGCACACCTGTGGAGACCATCATCCAAGGCGCCCTGCATGCAACCACACTAGCTGTGCAGCAACAGCAGTCAGGAGGGGGAGACGAGAAGGGCCCTGGCAACTTGATACAGGCAAGACACTTGGGATGTGTGATACAGGCAAGACACTTAAAATGTGTGATACAGGCGAGACTCTTGGAATGTGTGATACAGGCAAGACACTTGGGATGTGTGATACAGGCAAGACATTTGGGATGTGTGATACAGGCAAGACACTTGGGATGTGTGATAGAGGCAAGACACTTGGAATGTGTGATACAGGCAAGACTCTTGGAATGTGTGATACAGGCAAGACTCTTGGAATGTGTGATACAGGCAAGACTCTTGGAATGTGTGATACAGGCAAGACACTTGGGGTGTGTGATACAGGCAAGACATTTGGGATGTGTGATACAGGCAAGACACTTGGGATGTGTGATACAGGCAAAACTCTGGAATGTAGTGATACAGGCAAGACACTTGGGATGTGTGGTACAGGCAAGACATTTGGGATGTGTGATACAGGCAAGACATTTGGGATGTGTGATACAGGCAAGACACTTGGGATGTGTGATACAGGCAAGACACTTGGGATGTGTGATACAGGCAAGACTCTTGGAATGTGTGATACAGGCAAGACATTTGGGATGTGTGATACAGGCAAGACAACTTGGAATGTAGTGATACAGGCAAGACACTTGGAATGTGTGATACAGGCAAGACACTTGGAATGTGTGATACAGGCAAGACACTTGGAATGTGTGATACAGGCAAGACACTTGGAATGTGCCTCGCTTTTCTGCGCCGTGGGTCAAGGCAGGCTAGGGGTGTGTTCCTCATCCACAGTGTGACATCATGTTATGTGTCACTTGATGCAACAGCATTTCCCAGCGAGGCTGGAAGGCAGGCACATGTGTTAGAAGTGTTTGGGGGCCGTCAGGTAGGAGCCCTCAGCCAATAGGCGCACAGTGGGGCCACAAGGGCCGCGTGTTCGCCTTCCAGATGACGCTCCTTCCAAATGAGCCCCTGGGTGCGTGTTGTTTGATCCAGGGATCTTGAGCTGCCCCCCAGGCCACCTCTGCTTCGATGCCCGCCCCTGGTCAAAGGACCTGGGCCAGCCTTTGCTGACAGTGCATGGAGTCTGCAGTTGTGCAGCAGAGGAGTCTTTCCAGAGGAGTTGGTCCTTCCTTTCGGGGTGCTAATGCCTCAGCGCCTCTCTTAACTTACAACTGCGCATGCGCATCTTGCGGTCACTGATGCGCACAGCGCCTCCGCATGTGTCTGTGCATATGCAGGGTGCTGACGTGGTGACCTTCAGGAACAACCTCAACAAGATCTGTGGGTGAGTGCACAACAGTCAACACCACTCTGAGGTGATCATCACCACTAAAGGCAGGGTTTCAGTGGGTTGAGTGGGTTGAATCTGCAAAAAAGCAGGGTCCACAGGACCGCTTCAGGGCTGCTGTGGCTCTCGTTAGAGCCTTTTTTGCCAAATGCTCAGTCCTCTTACCCCCAGCCCTGCAGCAGGCCACCCATTTGGTGTTTGCCAAGTGGAGGCACCAGAGCGTGGGGCACCAGCCAGGATCTGAGCCGTAATGTGGGTTGCTTCCAGACGACGTAGTGCTTTGTGCGCTTGCCATGTATCCATAGGGTTAAGGCTTTGGGTTGAGTAGTCCATGCACACCTCCAGAGGTAGTGCAAGTGTGGTGCCTGCAAGTGCTGCCATGCATCCATGCACTCGCCAAGCGCAAATTTGGTGCCTGCAAGCGCCAGCTGCATGAGCAAGCGCCCCCAAGGCCGCCCTCTCTGCGTTGCTTCCTGATGACAGGACCCCGCTGAACTTGCGTGACAGCTGGCTCGTGGACGCCTGCATGCACAAGGGGACCCTGTTCCTGGACATCTGCAAGTCAGGTAGCTTCAAACTACTGCACGGCACCTGCTGCACTGCTCCAGGGCGCGGTCAGGGCGGTCAGCGACTATCAGCCTCTCTGCATTCCTGTGTCAGGGCGGTCAGCGACTGTGTCAGGCCGGTCAGCGACTGTCAGCCTCTCTACTTTCCCCAAAGCTGTGTGCTCCGTGCTGTTGTGCTGTTAGCCGCCCCATCCACCCGCCCCCACCTTGCTCCATCCGCTGTTGTGCACCCCACCCTCCC